>Ga0315910_10001009_pt1 | contig 26526 bp, 21 predicted proteins | sample EdamamesoilMG_FD_204470 | JGI IMG/M metagenome (GOLD analysis project Ga0315910, IMG submission 204470) | Garden soil microbial communities collected in Santa Monica, California, United States - Edamame soil | ecosystem: Environmental > Terrestrial > Soil > Garden | place: USA: California... | reverse complement strand
CATCTGCTTCGCGGTCATGCGGCCGACCGGGATGCCGATGCCGATGGAGTTCTTCCCTTTCTGCGCCTGGCGCTTCACGCCGAGCCAGCCGTGCTTTTCCACCGGGCGGCGCGGCTCGCAGCCCTCGAGCGGGAGGCGGCCGAGCGGGAAGGCGAGACGCTTCGCCGTCTCCTCGACGAACTTCGCGTCGCCCCACTTCTCGAGCAGGTACTTGAGGCGTGCCTTCTTGCGGTTGGTGCGATCGCCGTGCTCGGCGAACACGCGTATCATCGCCGCGGCGACAGCCACCGCCTCGGACGGGCGGATGAGCAGGCCGGTGTCGCGGGCGAAGTCCTTGTGGCCGGTGATGCCGCCGAGCTGCACGCGGAAGTAGACGCCCGGGGCGGGGGGATTGGAAATCTGAGATTTGAGATTTGAGATCGACTTCTCCGTCACGCGCACGGCGAAGAAGCCGATGTCGTTCGTGTCGGCCGCGGCGGAGATCGAGCCGCCGTTGTCGAAGGCGACGTTGAACTTGCGCGGCAGGCCGTAGAGGTCGCGGTGATTGAGGATGTAGTGGTGCAGTGCCTTCGCGTACGGGCGCACGTCGATCAGCTCGTCGGGCGCGAATCCACTATCCGGAGACGCGGTGATGTTGCGGATGTTGTCGCAGCCGGCGCCGCGCGAGGTCAGGCCGAGCTCCTGCACGCGCGTGAGCACCTTGACCAGGCTGCGCGGGGCGAACTCGCGGATCTGGAGATTGCCGCGCGTGGTGACGTGCGCGTAGCCGCCGCCGAGCTCGGCCGCGAGGTCCGCCAGGCCGTGGACCTGGTGCGCGCCGATCTCGCAGGCCGGGACGCGCAGGCGCAGCATGAAGCTGTCCTGGGCCGGCGCCACGTAGAAGAGCCCGTGGAACTTGAAGCGGTAGGTGTGCTCCGCGTCGGGAAACTTGTCCGCCTCGGCGTGAGCGAGCAGGCGCTCCCACGCGTCGAGCGGGTTCTCGTCGTACTTCCAGCGCTCCTCCTTGCACAGGTCGGAGAGCGGTGTGCCATGCACGCTCGGCTCGACCGCGGCCGGCGCGGGAGCGGCGAGATTTCCGGTCGCGGCGGCCGCGGGATCCGCGGTGATCGCGCCGGTGGCGGTGTGGCCGGCGAAAGGAAACTGCCCGGAGGCGGCGACACCCGCCATGAAACCCTGAAGGTATTCCTTCTGGGCGGCGGTGAACGCACTATCGGGCGAAAGGGAATCGAGGACGTCTGGCACGCCCCACTTTTAGCAACGGCGATGCCATCAGTCGTGGCGTGCGAATCGAGCGCGTGAATTATTTCGAGTGCAGCGATGAACGATATTCATCGATCTAGCGACGCGTCAGCAGGATGAGCAGGACCACGTTGCCCGCGAGGAGCAAGACGCAGAGCAACTTGTAGAAGAGGAGCGGGTTGCGCTCCAGCAAAGGGGCGTCCTTGCGATAGAACGGGTCGACCTGGGCCGGGTGCGCGAGGTCGAACGCGAGCTCCGAGTAGGCCTGGTAACGCCGGTCCGGGTCGACCGAGAGCGCCCGCAGGATGATCGCATCGAGCCATTCCGGGACGGCGGGGTTGATCGCGCCCGGTCGCCGGGGCGCGTGGTCGAAGCGCGGTGTCTGAAATCGCTCAACCTCACCGAATGGATACGCGCGGGTCAGCGCCTCGTAGAGCGTGACGCCGATGGCGAAGATCTCCGTGCGCTCGCCTGCGGCCGCGCCGTGAAAGCGCTCCGGCGCGAGGTAGCTCGCGGTGCCGGCCCGCGTGGTGACGGAAAACACCTCAGACGCGCTGCCGAGGTCGAGCAGGCGGAAACGCGGGACCGCCGGCGATTCCCCGGCCGCCGCATCGGCCGGCAGCACGAGGATGTTCTCCGGCTTGATGTCGCCGTGGATGATCTCCTCCTCGAGCAGCCGCTGGCCGCAGTGCGCGAGAAACCTCGCGAGCGCGATCGCCTCCTCGACCGCGAGTGCGCGGGTGCGCAGCACGTCGCGCAGCGTCGGCGCCTCGATGTATTCCATCAGGTAATACCGCAGGGAGCCGTGGGCCGGGATCCAGGCGCGGACGAACTCCGGGGCCTCGAGCCGCGCGGCCTGCCACGCCTCGTGCACGAAGGCGTCGCGCCGCGCGTCGTCGTCGCGCGCTTCCAGCGGGGGAAATTTCGCGGCGACGCGCGCGCCGCCGGACGCGTGCGCCTCCCAGACGCGTGCGCCGGCGTCGAGCGCGCGCACGAGCGTGAGGTCGTCGATCCGTTCGCCGGCGTGCAGCGCCCCGACGACCTCGACGGCGCGTTCCGCCTGGCCCGCGGTCCGGCCGCGATCGGTCACCTCGAGGAGGATCGCGCTCGCGTCATCCGCCAGCTCGGGTGTGTCGGCCACGAGTTCGCGCGCGGCCGCCACGACGGTGCGCGCGGTCGCGCCCCGCGCGAGCGAGTCGGCGATGCGACGCTCGTCGAGCACGCGGCTCACGCCGTCGCTGCACAGGAGGATCACGTCGCCGACATCGACCGGCGTCTCGAAAAGGTGCGGCTCGAGCTCCGCGCTCGCGCCGAGGGCGCGCGTGAGCACGTGCTCCATGCCCGGCTGCTCGGAGACGTGGTCCTCGGAGAGCCGGGCGATCGCGCCGCGGCGGAAGATGTAGACGGGCGAGTCGCCGACGTTGAGTCCGTAGAGCATGCCGCCCTCGAGGGCGACCACGCTGAGCGTGCACATCAGCTCCGGCGTGCCGTGTTGTGTCTGCGACTCCATGTAGAGCACGCGATTCGCGCGCGTCGCGAACTCGAGCAACGCGCGGCGTGCGCTCCAGCCCTGCGGGCGGCCGAGGTGGTAGTCGGTCATCATCTCCACCGCGCGGCGGGCGGCCTCGCCCCCGAGACGGGCGCTGCCCATGCCGTCGGCCAGCGCGGCGACGAAACGGCCGTCGCGCTGCTGGACGCGCCAGGCGTCGTCACTCGCGTGTGCGACCGTGCGTGCGACGCCGTGCGACGAGTGCTGGACCTTCATCGTGGCGCGGGGCGGGGTGGGCAACACCGCCCAGCGTTGCGCGGGTCGCGCACCGATGTCGAGGCGCGTCGGGCGCTCAACGTGGAAGGCTCAGAGAGGGAACCACGAATGGACACGAATGAACACGAATCGGGACAAGACCGGGATCTGAAGGTCAGTGGCAGGTTCGGGTCGGTCCGCGAGGAGACCTTTGGGTGGTCTGAATCCGATTCGTGTTCATTCGTGTCCATTCGTGGTCAACCGGCCTGGGTTCCGGCTCAGATCCGCGCCGCGGCGACGGCGCCCCAGGTCGTGCGCCAGCGGGTCTTCACCAGCTTCAAGCCGACGAGCGCGACCGCGCACAGGCCGGCGAAGAAGAGGATGCCGGCGAGGTAGCTGCCGGTGTGCTCCTTCGACGAGCCGAAGAGCATGCCGAGCACGAAGCCGCCGATGCCGCCTCCGCAGCCGACCAGCCCGGTCATCACGCTGATGTCCTTGGCAAAGCGCTGCGGCAGGAGCTGAAAGACCGAGCCGTTGCACATGCCGAACGCGCCCGAGGCGACGAAGAAGGCCGCGCCGCAGGCCCAGAGATTGTGCGAGAGCGCGGCCACGACCATGGCGGCGCCCGCGACCGAGTAGAACACGCCGAGCGCGCGGATCCCGCCGAGCCGGTCGGCGAGCGCGCCGCCGGCTGGACGGCCGACCGCGCCAACGAGCGTGCAGAAGGCCGCGAACTCGCCCGCCTGCACCGGCGCGAGCCCGAACTCGTCGCGGAAGTAGATCGCGAACGCCGTGGCCAGCCCGACGAACCCGCCGAAGCTGATCGTGTAGAAAAAGCAGAACCAGTGCGCGTCGCGCTCCCTGAGCAGGTGCAGGTAGTCGGAGAACTTCTTCCGCTTGAACTCACCCGGCGGCTCCTTCGAGAAGATCACGTAGAGCACGAAGGCGAGGGCCAGCGGGATGAGCGCCACACCGAACACGCTCTGCCAGCCCCAGGCGTGCGCGATGCGCGGCGCGGCGAGGTGATCGATGACCACGCCGATGTTGCCCGCGCCGGCCAGCCCGAGCACCACGCCCTGCATCTGCGGCGGGTACCAGCGGCCCGACTGCGGCAGCGCCACGGCGAAACTCGCGCCCGCCACACCGAGTACCACGCCGAGCGCGAGCGCCTGCCCGAGCGTCGAGATGCCGGCCTGCCACGCGACGAAGAGCCCGGCCATGACGATGAGCTGCGCCATGATCCCGGTATTCTTCGTGCCGATACGGTCCACGAGCAGGCTGAGCACGATGCGCAGGAATGCACCGCTCAGGATGGGCGTGGAGACCATGAGAAACTTCTCCTGCGCGCTCAGGCCGAGGGCCGGGGCGATCATCGCGCCGAGGGCGCCGAGGAGCGTCCAGACCATGAAGCTGACGTCGAAATAGAGAAACGACGTGAGCAGCGTGGGCCAGTGGCCGGATTTCTTCAGTTGCGCGATGTTCATCATGGGACGCGCATCCATGAGCAGTGGGCATTCCACGACTGGCCACGGTGGTCAGGTGCAGCGCGAATTGTTTCGGTGGAAACGATGAACGCCGTTCATGCGTGTAGAAACAGCTCAGCCGCATCGCGTTGAGGGCGATGCGGCTGGCGCGGGGAGTGGCGACGGAGCCGACGGAAGGCAGGGACGCTTCGGCGAGCGTGAGATTGCGCACATCTGTCGGTCTGCGGTCCTGGGCAGGGACGCTTCGCCGAGGCGTCCGCGAGCGGGTTCCCGAAGACGGGAGCGTCATGCGGATGTCGCGGCGAGGCAGCCCTACCTCGGAGGCGGCATCCGCCAGGACTCCGAGTTGTGCGCAATCCTATGCTTGGCGCGGCACCATTGTCTGCGAAGCGGCGGAGGCCGGGCGCACCTCCGGCGGTAGGGCGAGGCCGCTGGCCGAGCCGCGCCAACGACGTGCGAGCGCGGGCGGCTCGGCCAGAGGCCTCGCCCTACCTTCAGGGGCGCGGAACCCCGGCCACGGTCATCGAGCGGATGACCATGGCGCGGGGGCGTGCCGGCTCAGAAGTTTGTCGTGAGCTGGAGATACATGTAGCTCGCGTTGCTCGAGCCGACCGAGCGGAGGCTCTGCTTGATGTAGTCGCCGCGGAAGTAGTAGCTCAGGCCGAGCTCGACCTGCGAGTGCGTCGCGAAGGCCCAGCCCGTGACGAGATCGAGCTCGTAGCCGAGCTGGCTGTCGTAGCCGGGGTTGATGCGGTAGCCGTTGCCGCTGCCGACGGGATTGGCCGCGGTGGCGACATTGCGTGGGACGCCGGCGACGTTGTACCAGAAGTCCGTCGTCTTCGCGAGATACTGGGCGTGTGCCTCGACTGCGATGCTCAGCACGGGCTTGGGCTTGAAGGAGTAGACCAGCCGCAGGTCGTGGGAGTTCTGCAGGCTCGAGAGGTCCATGTATCCATAAAACAGGTGGTTCGTCGGGAAGAGATTCTGGAAGGTCTGGCTCTCGCCGTCGGTCGAGCTCTTGTCGCCGGAGCCGTGGCTGTAGAGCAGCGCGAGGCGCGGCTGCCAGGCGTGCTCGGTCCAGGTGTATCCACCCTGCAGGACGACGGCGTAGGCCTTGTGGTCGAGCATGGGCGCGACCGCGGCGACGGCCGGCGGGGTGGCGGGAAACACCGCGGTGCGTTCACCGAACTGGTACATCAGCTCGAATCCGTAGTCCCACGGGCCGTAGGCGCCGGGCTTGGACTTCCAGCGAAGGCCGGTGGTGTAGAGATCCTGCGGGGCGGGGAAGCGGAAGGGCGCGGCCACGCCGGACCAGTCGTCCCAGACGATCTCGCGGTCGACGTTGCGCGCGAAGACGTAGGCCTCGACCGTGTTGTTCGCGCTGACTGTCGGGAAGTTGAAGTAGGCGCCGGAGAAGACGTCGTCGGAGTTGGCCGTGTTGAACTTGTCGTGCTCGTTGTAGACCACGCCGCCGGTGAACACATCGACGCCGAAGAGCGGGTTCTGCCAGCGCAGCTTGGCCGCGTCGAAGGTGCGGGCGTTGTTGTTCCAGCGGAAGTGACCGACGAGGCGGTGGTCGCCGTAGACCAGCTCCTGGCGGCCGATCTTCAGCGAGACGGGAAACTCCTTGTGATTGCCGAGGTAGAGGTAGCCCTGGTGGAGGTCGATCGGGCCGTCGCGCTCGGCCAGGCCCTCGCCCGGGGCGTTCGCGTTGTATCGATCGTCTCCATACGAGTAGCTCGTGCGCGCCTCCACGAGGAAGGCCCAGCGCTTGTCGGTGTAGCCGACGCGCGGCATGAGGCGCAGGAGCGTGTAGGTGTTGTCGTTGTCGTCCTGGGGGCGGTCGGAGAAGTCCCAGTTCGAGCCGGCGTCGGTGAAGCCGGCGTTGTGCTTGGACTCGACGCGGACGCGGCCGCCCACGGCGATGTCCCACGCGCTCATGTAGGGATTGTCGGCACGGAGCTTCTCATTGGCGAAGCCGGGGAAGGGTCGCGGCGGCGGCGGCGGCGTGTACTGCGCGAGGGCGGTGTGCGTGACGCCGGCGATGGACAAGCCAAGGGCCAGCGCCGAGACGAGGTGTCTGGCGTTCATAGGAGGGATGAGAGGTGTCAGGTGTTTCTGGTTACGCGGTGGCGGTGGCGAGTGCGGACGGGTGCGCGCGGGCGGCCTGCGAGGGCCGCTCGTGCGCCCGATGTTCAAGAAAGTCGATGAGCTGTTCGCGGATCCGGTAGTACTCCGGATCCTCCATCAGCGCCTTGCGGTCGCGCGGGCGCGGGAAGGGCACGTGGATGATCTCGCCGACCTCGGCCGCGGGGCCGTCGGTCATGCAGACCACGCGGTCGGAGAGGAAGATCGCCTCGTCCACGTCGTGCGTGACCATGAGCGCGGTGATCTGGTTGCGGCGCCAGAGCTCGAGCAGCACGCCGTGCAGCTCCACGCGCGTGAGCGAGTCGAGCATGCCGAAGGGCTCGTCGAGCAGCAGCATCTTGGGCGAGAGCGCGAAGGCGCGGGCGATGCCCACGCGCTGGCGCATGCCCTGGGAGAGCTCGTGCGGGCGCTTGTGCATCGAGTCGCCGAGGCCGACGACGGTGAGGTAGTACTCGGCGATGGCGGCGCGTTCGGCCTTGTCGGCCGTCCAGAACGCCTGGTCCACGCCGAGCATCACGTTCTCGAAGGCGGTGAGCCAGGGCAGCAGGCAGGGCGACTGGAAGACCACGCCGCGGTCGGGACCGGGCCCGGCGAGCTCCTTGCCCGCGAGCACGATGCCGCCCTCGGTCACGTCGTTGAGGCCGGCGACCATCGAGAGCACGGTGGACTTGCCACAGCCGGAGTGGCCGATGAGCGAGACGAACTCGCCCTTGGCGATCTTCAGGTCGAAGTCCTTCACGATGACCGCGGGGCCCTTGGGCGTGGCGTAGGTCTTCGTGATCTTCGAGATTTCAAGGTAGGAACTCATGGGCTTGGGTCAGGTGCGGATGACGATTTCCTCGCGCTTGAGCTCGCCGCGGCGCACCGGCCGGCGGCGTGCGGTGAAGAGGCCGGGTCCGCCGCGCTGTGTCAGGTCCTCGGGTACGAGATCGGGCAGGAGGAGGTTCTTCGAAAGCGTGGTTTTGCGCATCTCCTGGAACCCGAGCAAAAATTCGAGCACGCGGGTGCGGATCGCCTTGAAGGCCGGGTCGTGGTTGATGGCGGTGCGGTCGCGCGGCCGCGGCAGCGGGATCGGGATCGAGGGCCCGAGCGTGGCGCGCGGCCCGGGGGTGAGCGGGATGATGCGGTCGGCGAGGTAGATGCCCTCGTCGGGATCGTTCGTGATCAGCACCACCGTCTTCTTCTCGCTCTCCCAGATGCGGGCGATCTCGTCCTGGAGCGTGGCGCGGGTGAGGGCGTCGAGCGCGCCGAGGGGCTCGTCGAGGAGCAGGATCTTCGGGTTCATCGCGAGTGTCCGGGCGACGGATACACGCTGGCGCATGCCGCCGGAGAGCTCGCGCGGCACCTTGTTGCGCGCGGGCGTGAGGTTGACCATCGCGATGTGCCGCTCGACGTGCTCGCGGCGCTTCTCCGCGGACCAGTCGCCGAACACCTGGTCCACGGCCAGCGCGATGTTCTCGTAGACCGTGAGCCACGGCAGCAGCGAGTAGTTCTGGAACACGATCCCGCGGTCGGGCCCGGGCTCGCCGATGGGCTCGCCGCCGAGCGTGATCGTGCCGGTGTCGGGCTTGAGCAGGCCGGCGAGCAGGCTCATCAGCGTGGTCTTGCCGGTGCCCGAGTAGCCGACGATGGCGACGAACTCGCCCTCCTCGATCGAGAGGTTGATGTTGCCGAGGATCTCGGACCGCGCGTGGGCGGGTCCGAAGCCCTTGTTGACCGATTTGACTTCGAGGAAGCTCATGAGGCGTCTTGTTTGTATTTGCTGCGCACCGTCGCGGCGGCGGCGACGAGGGCGATGCCGATGCTGATGGCGGGCGAGGCGATCGTCTTGATCACCACGCCGGGCGTCACGTGGCCGGTGAGCCAGTGGTCGCCCTGGTTGACGGCGATCTGGAGCGCCCCGACCGGCAGGCCGATGCGAAGTGAGCGTATCCAGACCGAGCGGTCGCGAAGGGCGTGTCGCCACATGGTGGGAAATGCCGCGGGGATGATCACGCGGTCTTGAAGCGCGCCTCCACCAGGCTCATGAGCCGGTCGAGGATGAACCCGACGATGCCGATCGTCAGGATGCAGAGGATGATCTGCTCGTAGACGAGCGAGTTGTACTGCTGCCAGAGGAAGCCGCCGACGCCGGGGCGGCCGGTCAGCATCTCGGCCGCGACGATCACGAGCCAGGCGATGCCGAGGCTGAGGCGGAAGCCGGTGAACATGTAGGGCAGCGTGGCGGGCACGAGCACCTTGAAGAGCGTCTTCGTGCGCGAGAGCTTCAGCACCTTGGCCACGTTCAGGTAGTCCTGCGGGATCGAGCGCACGCCGACCGCGGTGTTGAGCACCGTCGGCCACATCGAGCAGATCGCGATGGTGAACAGTGCCGCCATTTCGGATACGCCCTTGCCGGTCTTCATGAAGAGGATCATGCCGAGCGGCAGCCACGCGAGCGGCGAGACCGGACGCAGCACCTGGATCATCGGGTCGCAGATCTTCGTCGCGACCTTCGAGAGGCCGAGGACGAAGCCCAGCGGCGTGCCGATGATCAGCGCGATGGCGTAGCCCTTGGCCACGAGCACGAGCGAGAGCCAGGTGAAACGCAGGATGCCCTGGTCCATCTCGCCGCGGTAGGCGAAGGGCTCGACCACGACGGGTTTGCTCGAGGCCCAGGTCGCGGTGGGATCGGGCAGGTCGGGCGAGACCGTGTTGCTGAGTCCGAACCAGAGCGCCACAAAGGCCGCGAGGCCGATGAGCGGGAGCAGGAACGAGTCGAGTTTGAGTTTCGAGAAGATCATGGCGGATCAGCCTTTCATGCTGTGGACGTCGAACGAGGTGGCGTAGGCCTCGGGGTTGGCCGGGTCGAAGACCTTGCCGTCGAAGAGCGAGAACGAGGAGTCGTCCTGCAGGCGGTCGGTCACGCCGATCTCCTTCATGGCCTCGAGGTAGATGTCGCCGCGCATCACCTGTTTGGTGACGCCCTCGTAGTCGGGCGCGCCGGAGACCATGCCCCAGCGGCGGAACTGCGAGAGCCACCACTTCGCGAACTTCGGCTGCGGGAAATTGCAGTTGCGCATGGAGAAGTGCATCATCGCGTCGTCCTGGCGGGTGCGGCCGTCGCCGTAGTCGAGCTGGCCGAGGAGCCGGCCGAGGATGATCTCCTTCGGGCAGTTGATGTAGTTGGGTCTGGATACGATCTCGCACTGCTCGGGCCGGTTGGCCATGTCGTCGAGCCAGACGCTGGCCTCGTGCAGGGCCTTGAGCACGGCCTTGACCGTCTTCGGGTTCTTCTCGGCGAACTCCGCGGTGAAGGCGCAGACCTTTTCCGGGTGGTCCTTCCACAGGTCCTGCGTGGTGACGGAGGTGAAGCCGATGCCGTCGGCGATGGCGCGCGCGTTCCAGGGCTCGCCGACGCAGAAGCCGTCCATCTTGCCGACCTTCATGTTGGCCACCATCTGCGCGGGCGGGATGGTGATGAGGGAGACGTCCTTGTCGGGATTGATGCCGCCGGCGGCGAGGTAGTAGCGCATCCACATCGCGTGCGTGCCGGGCGGGAACGTCATCGCGAAGGTCAGCGGCTCGCCGAGCTTCTTCGCCTGGTCGACGAAGGGTTTGATCGCCTTCGGGTCGGCGCCGACCTTGCCCTTCCACTCGGCCTTGAGTGAGATGGCCTGGCCGTTGCGGTTCATCAGCCACGGGATCACCATCGGTTTCTTGGGCGAGCCGAGCAGGCCCATGGTCGAGGCGAGCGGCATGCCGATGAGCATGTGCGTCCCCTGGAGGTCGCCGTTGGAGAGGCCGTCGCGGATCGCGGCCCAGTTGGCGCCCTTGGCGATGGTGGCGTTGATGCCGTACTTTTTGAAGAAGCCCTTCTCGTGTGCGATGACCAGCGGCGAGCAGTCGGTCAGTGCGATGATGCCGAAGCGCAGGTTCGGTGTCTCGGGCGCGTCGCTGCCGAGGTCGGGCGAGGCCCAGCCCTTCGGCAGGAAGGAAAAGAGCGAGGCGGCGCCGGCGGCCTGGGCGGCGCGCGTGAGGAACTGACGTCGGCTCACGCTGGATACGTCGGTCAACGCGGAGGAAGAGGAGGCGAGTTCGGAGTTTTCGATGTTCATGCGGTTTGGAATTGGGTGAGGGCGTGGCGGTAGATGTCCTCGCGGAAAAGGCGGCGGGCGAGATTGGCATCCTCGGTCGCGGTGACCGGGATGAGTCCGGCCGCGGCCATCCGGCGGATGAGGGCGGCGCCGCGGGCCGGGGAGGGGACGTTGGTCTCGTCGCGGGCAAAGCGGATGAAGTCCGTGCCCGGCGCGGGCCGGCCGCCGCCGCAGTCGAACGGTCCGACGAGCGCCGGCGCGAGCACGGCCTCGGGCACGTTCAGGTACTCGGGGCGCGCGAGCAGCGGCAGGAGTTCCAGGCGGTTCTGCGGCTCGTCGCACCAGGCGCAGGCCTCGACCAGCGCGGAGACCAGCGCCACGTGCTCGTCGCGGCGCGCCGCGGCGAAACGGCCGGACGCGAGCAGCACCTTCTCCATGTGTCCCATGTCCTGGGATACACTGCACGAGGCGACCACGCCCGCGCCCTCGCGCACGCAGAGCGAGTTCCACGGTTCGCCGGAGCAGAAGCCGTCGATCGTGCCGGCGGCGAGATTGCGAAACATCTGGGCGGGCGGCACGACGACCACGCGCACGTCGCGGTCGGGCTCGACGCCGCCGGCGCGCAACCACTCGCGCAGCATGAGATGGTGGGTCGACCACGGGAAAACCACGCCGAAGGTGAGCCGGCGCTCGCCGTGGCGGCGCCGCACCTCGGCGCGCAGCGAGGCGGCATCGCGCGCGCCCGCATCCCAGAGCGTGCGGCTGAGCGTGATGGCATTGCCATTTTCGCTCAGGACGCAGGCCGTCAACACGTCGGAGGCGGGGCAACCGAGCCCGAGCTGCGTGGCCACGAGCATGCCCGCCAGGCCGTGCGCGACGTCGAGATCACCATAGATCACCTTGTCGCGGAGCGTCGCCCAGCCGACCTCGCGCCGGAGCGTCACGTCGAGCCCGCGGCGGGTGAACATCCCGTGCTCGTGCGCCACGATGATGGGGGCGGCATCGGACAAGGCGATGAACCCCAGATGGATCGGACGCGGGCGGGAGGTGGTCACGGGCATGGTCATTTTTGATCTGCCCATGCTTTAGCCGTCGCCGTGCCGTGGGGGGCAAGGTGGCCCGATTACTGCTCGGGGAAGAATTTATCCGGATGATGAACCGACTTCATGCATGAAAGCTGCGACGCTCGATAGCCGCCAGTTGCTGGCCTTCGTCACCGTGGCACGACGCGGGAGCTTCACGCTCGCGGCGAAGGATCTTTTTCTCACGCAGTCCGCCGTGAGCCACGCCATCAAGGCGCTGGAGGATGAACTCGGCCACCGCCTGCTCGATCGCGTGGGCAAGCGTGTATCCATAACTCAAGCCGGCGAGCAGCTGCTCATTCATGCGCAGCGCATCCTCGGCGAGATGGAGGCGGCGCGCGCCGGCCTCGATCATCTCGCGAACTGGGGCCACGGCCGGCTGCGCGTCGGCGCGAGTGTGACGGCATGCCAGTACCTGCTGCCCACGGTACTGCGCGAATTCCGCCAGAGTTTTCCGAAATGCATCATCCGCATCGAGCCCGGCGACCACGGACGCCAGCAGGAGCTGCTGCGCGAGGGCCAGATCGACCTCGCCGTCATGCTCAAGCCCGACGGCGACCGCGAGCTCACCTTCGTGCCGATGTTCGAGGACCAGCTGTGTTTCGTCGCGTCGCCCCTGCACCCGTGGGCCAGTCTCCAGCAGGTGCCGCGCGCGCAGGTCGCGCAGGAGACGCTCATCCTCTATAACAAGTCCTCCTTCACCTTCCGCCTGCTCGCCGACTACTTCCGCGAGGAGAAGGTCGCGCTGAGCAATTACATCGAGCTCGGCGCGATGGAGGCGATCAAGGAGCTGGCCAAGACCGGCGTGGGCGTCGGCGTGATCGCGCCCTGGGTCGCGCGCGCCGAGATCGAGGCCGGCTCGCTCGTATCCGTTCCGTTGGGAGTGCGTCCGCTCGTGCGGCAGTGGGGCGTGTGCTACCTGCGCGGCCGCCGTCTCGCGCTGGGCGAGGAGACCTTCGTCGGCCTCTGCCAGGAGGTCGCGCAGCAGGTGCAGGCGAGCAATCCCGTGCCGCGCTCGGCTTAGGGAGCGCGGATTGCGGATTTCGGAGTGCGGATCGGGGCGGGGACGGATGCGCCCTCACCCGAAGAGCCGCCGGAAGTTTTCCTCCACGAGCGCGGCGAGCGCGTCCGGCGGCAGGCCGCGCAGCTGCGCGAGCTGCTCGTGGGCCACGGCGAGGTTGGCCGGATGGTTCAGGATCCGTCCGTCGGCCGCCGGCGGGAGCGGGTGCCGGTTGTATTCAGGCGGTGGAGGCATGTCCGGCGCGTCGGTCTCGACGAGCAGGCGCTCCGCCGGGATGTGGCGGAAGACCTCGCGGCGCGCGTGCTTCTTCGCGGCGAGGTGCGCGGGGTTGAAGGAGAAGCAGGCGCCGAGTTTCGCGAACGGCACGATCATCTCCGCGGGTCCGCCGTAGGCATGGATGAGGAATCCGCGCTCGGGCAGACGCGGCGCGTCGCGCAGGGTCTCGAGCAGTGTACCCCAGGCCTGGATGCAGTGGATCGTGGCCGGCAGGTCGCGATCGGCGGCGAGCCGGAGCTGCGCGAGCAGCACCTCGCGCTGGTCGGCGAGGTCGTGATCCGGGATCCACGCGTCGAGCCCGATCTCGCCCACGCCGGCGCGCCCGCCCGCGGCATCGAGCCGGGCGGCGAGCGCCTCGAGCCAGCCCGCGCTGCGCGTGCGCACGTGCCATGGGTGCAGCCCGTACGAGGCGATCAATCCCGGGCGTCGTGCGACCGTCGCGGCGACCGCGGCCCAGTCGTCCTCGCGCGTGCCGTTGACCACGGCGCCGGCCAGGCCGATGGCGTCGAGCGTCGCGTCGAGCCCGGCGCGATGTGGGTCGAGCCGCGCGTCGTGCAGGTGATTGTGCGCGTCGAAGAGGCGCACGGCGCTCATGGCGACGCGGCCCGGCCGGCGTGGCGCGCGGCGCACGCGCGGATGTGCCGCTGGAGCTGGCGCAGGCCGTGGAGCCGGGTCGGGGTGATGTAGCGCTCGAGGCCGAGTCGCTCGATCACGTCCGCTGTGTCCGTCGCCACCTCGGCGGCCGGCCGGCCGCTGGCGTGTGCGCAGATCAGCACGGTCAGCCCCTTGAGGATCGGCGCCTCGGCGTCGCCGCGGAACCGGCAGATCCCGTCGGCCGTGTCATCGACGAGCCAGACGGCCGACGTGCAGCCCGGCACGCGGTGCGCGGGCACGCGTGTCTCGGGCGGGAGCGCCGGCGCGCGCCGGCCGCGATCGGCGATCCAGCCGAGGCGTTCCTGCGGATCGGCGATCCGGGCGATCTCACCGAGCGGATCGGCGGCGGTGTCGGACGAATCGGGCACGTGAGGAAGATCGCCGGCCGCACGTCCGTCGGCAAGCGCGTGCCGCGGATGCGTCGTGGTCGCGCCCGGACGCGGGTCGACTGGCAAGTGCATTGCGGCGCGCGTCGCGCCCGGACGCTGCGTTTGAGACAAATTTAGCCATCCATCAGGCATCGATCGGCACAGCTGCGCGCGGCCGCGTCGATTATCCGGAGAATCGGTGCCCCCGCGCCGGTGTTCTCTTCCCCAAGCAAGCGTCCGTCGTCCAGTCCTGTCATGAAATCGTGTGATTCCTCCGCCCTTGTTCGCGTCCTGCCGGTCGGGTGCCTCGTTGCTCTGGCCGCAGTTCTGTCGGGTTGTTCCCACCAGGTCTACAACGTGAAGGTCGATGCGATCGTGAATCCCGAGGTCTCGACCGGTTATTCGTACCGGATCCTCACGCGCGATGCGGCGGGAGCGCTGGTGCAGGCCGAGCAGGGCGAGGCCGTCGAACTGGTGAAGACGGCGCTTGCCGGACGCGGCATGTATGAGGCGCCGGAAGCGTCGCAGGCCGAGGTCGAGGTGGTCGTCGCCTGCGGGGTCGGCCCGCAGCGCCTGAAGGTCGAGCCGTTCGACCCGGGCTGGGAGCCGTCGCTCGCGCGCTCGCCGCTCGCCATCATCCCGCTGCGCAAGGCCGACGGCACGGTCACCTACGCCGCGGTCGATGCGAAGAAACTCGACCTGAACGGCACACTCAACGGCATGCCCGTCCTGCGCGGATCGCACGTCTACGAGAAGTATCTCACCGTCACGGCGCGGGAAACCCCGGCCGCCGTGCACACGGGTCGCAAGCCCGCGGAGGCCTGGCAGGTCCAGGTCACGATCGAGGACATGCAGGACACGCTCGCCGGCTATCTGCCCGTGCTCGCCGGGGCCGCCGCCGACTTCCTCGGCACGACGACCGACGGTGCGCAGCGCCTGCGCCTGCGCGACGACTCCGAGATCGTGGCGTTCGTGAAGAGCGGCCGCTGATCCGGGCGCATGCCGGGATCGAGCGCGCCGGGCGATGCGCGCATGCACACGCTCGCGTGCGTGCGCGCGCCTGCGCCCGCGCGGGTCGATGGGCGCGCACTTCGCTGCGCTCGCCCGTTGCGCGACGACGAAACCTGGATAGCGTCGTGCCTCGCGTGGCGATCGAGGGATCGCGCGCCATCTCCATGTTCCGCTCCACCCCCATGAATACGCGGTACCTGTGTGCCGCCGCCTGTCTGTTCACCGCCCTTGCCGTCTCCGCGGGATGCACCCGGGTCTACAAGGTCAAGGTCGACGCCATGCAAAACCCCGAGGTCCGCTCGGGCGAATCCTACCGCCTCGTCCTCAAGGATCCCGCCCGGGCCGGCGACGACCCGAGCCAGCAACGCGCGGAAAAGATGGTCCGCCAGGCGCTCGCCGCGCACGGCATGTACGAAGCGCCGAAGGCCGAGGAGGCTGAAGTCACCGTCGAGATTTCGTGTGAGGTCGGACCGATGCGCGTGCTGTCCGAGCAGGTCGACCCGATGATCGCCTCGCTGGGCGTGCCGGTGGTGCCGGCTGATCGCCGCATCGTTCGCGACGCCGACGGCCGCACCATCGGCGTGACCGACCATTCCGCCGTCGTCCTGCGCAAGGTCTACGAGAAGAAACTCACGATCGTCGCCCGCGAAGGGCCCGCCTCCACGGAGGGCTCCGAGCGCCCGCCGCGCGAACTCTGGCGCGTCGAGGTGAAGGTCGAGGACGAGCAGGACGACGTGGACGAAGTCCTGCCGGTGCTCGTCGGCGCCGCCGTGGACCACATCGGCAAGGACAGCACCACCCAGCAGACCAAGCGCCTCTCCGATCAGTCCGAGCCGGTCACGTTCATCAAGAGCGGCAGCTGAGCGGGTTGAGTCAGAGGACAGAGGGCAGAGGACAGAGATCAGAGGTCAGGGATTGAGATGGGGGGCGAGGGGCCGTCCCCCATACGCGTGCTGCCCACGACCCACTGTCTCCCGTCCACTGTCCTCTGACCTCTGACCTCTGATCTCTGTCCTCTGCCCTCTGCCGTCAGCCCCGGCTCACCACACCGCGCAGATCAGGACCTTCAGGTAGGAGCTCTCTGGATACGGCGCGAGCTCGGGGTGGTCGGGGCCGTGGCCGTGGGTCTCGAGGATCTGCACCGTGCGGCGCGTGCGTCCGCCACACTCGGCCACGAGATGGCGGAAGTCGGCGAGCGAGATGTGCCCGGAGCACGAGCAGGTCACGAGGATGCCGCCGGGCGGCAGCAGGCGCAGCGCCGCCTCGTTGATCCGACGGTAACCGACGAGGCCTTCCTGGACCTTGCGCCGGTCCTTCACAAAGGCCGGCGGATCGAGGATGATCACGTCGAAGGGCGGCGTGCCCGCCGGCTCGCCGCCGAGCCGCGCGAGATAGTCCTTCACGTCGGCGCACTCGAAGGCGAAGCGCTCCTCCGGCAGGCCGTTGAGTGCGACGTGCTGCCGCGCGGTTTCCAGGGCCCGGGCCGAGACGTCGACGCTCGTCACCTGCGTCGCGCCCGCCGCACCCGCGTAGATGGAAAATCCGCCGGTGTAGGAGAAGCAGTTGAGCACCCGGCGCCCGCGCACGTAGCGCTGGAGTGCGGCGCGTTTGTCGCGCTGGTCGAGGAAGAATCCGGTCTTCTGTCCACCCGGGAGATCGACGAGGAATTTCAAGCCGTTTTCCGAGATCTCGACCAGCGGCGGCACCTCGCCATGCAACACGCCGGTGCGCGGCGCCGCGCCCTCGATCGCGCGCACCTTCACGTCGGAGCGTTCGTAGATGCCGCGCGGCTGGAGCAGGTCCACAAGCACGCGCACGATCGTGTCGCGCCACACCTCGATGCCGCGCGTGTGGCATTGCAGGCAGAGAAAGTCGCCGTAGCGGTCGACCACGAGCCCGGGGATGAGGTCGCTCTCGCTGAAGATCAGCCGGTAGGCATTCGTGCCGGTGCCGGCCAGCACGCGCTCGCGCAAGGCGAGGGCGCGCTCGATCCGCCGGCGAAAGAACGCCTCGTCGACCGACTCGCTTTCATCCCAGCCCCACGCGCGCACCGCGATCTGCGAATAGCCGTTGAAGTAGCCGAGGGCGAGAAACCGGCCGTCGGGCGCCACCACGCGCACCGGCGCGCCGGTTTCCAGCCCCTCGGGCACCTGCTGGAGCGCGCCGGCGAAGATCCAGGGATGCCGGGCGAGGACGGGGCCGATGCGTGCGGCGTGGACGGTGAGCGTGGTCATGAGTCGAGAGTCGTGCGGCGCGGGACGAAGCCACCCAGCGCAGCGCCCACGCGTGCGAAAGGCGAGGTCGATGTGGTTCCCGGAAAAGGCAGTCGGAGGTAACCCCGAGGTCACGGAGATTTCCGAGGAGCTGCATAGAGCGGTTTTTCGGAAGGTTCCATGTCCCGAACCCTTGTTGACCTGTCCGGTGTGGCTGAAATCGCACGAGAGTGGCGCGCCTCTCCGTGGACTCTGTGTTCCCTCTGTGCCCTCTGTGACTCGGCTGTTTCGTTTGGGTTCACCGATCCATTCCGCACGCCGCAGCCCGCATTCCGCTCGCCTCGGGCTGGACAAGCGCGGAGGGCGTCGCCCACACTGCGCGCCTTTTCCTTCCATCATGCAGGTCTACATCGACGGAACGTTCTACGATCAGGCCGACGCCAAGATCTCGGTTTTCGATCACGGCCTTCTTTACGGCGACGGTGTGTTCGAGGGCATCCGGCTCTACGCGAAGAACATCTTCCGTCTCGATGAGCACCTCGAGCGGCTCGAGTACTCGGCCAAGGCGATCCTGCTCAAGATCCCGCTCACGCGCGCCGAGATGGCCGAGGCCGTGTGCGAGTCGTGCCGGCGCAACGGCCTGGTCGATGGCTACATCCGGCTCATCGTGACGCGCGGCGTGGGCAACCTCGGCCTCTCGCCCAATTCCTGCAAGAAGGCGTCGGTCATCATCATCGCCGACAAGATCCAGCTCTACCCGCCCGAGGTCTACGCGAAGGGCCTGGCGATCGTCACGGTGCCGACCCGCCGCATGAACCCGGCCGCCTTCAATCCCGCCGTCAAGTCGCTCAACTACCTCAACAACATCATGGCCAAGATCGAGGCCGCCCAGCAGGGCGCACTCGAGGCCATCATGCTCAACGACCAGGGCTTCGTGGCCGAGTGCTCGGGCGACAATCTCTTCCTCGTGCACAAGGGCGTGATCTACACGCCCGACGCCTCCGCCGGCGCGCTCAAGGGCATCACCCGCCAGGCCATTTTCGACCTCGCCGCCGAGAAGGGCATCAAGCTCATCGAGAAGAACCTCACCCGCTACGACGTCTGGGTGGCTGACGAGTGTTTCCTCACCGGCACGGCCGCCGAGCTCATCCCGGTGGTCGCGGTCGACGGCCGCGAGATCGGTACCGGCCAGCCCGGCCCGGTGACGCACAGCCTGCTCGACGCCTTCCACAAGCGCGTGACCAGCGACGGCACGCGGATCTGAGGCGCGCGTGCGGGTTGGGGGTGGGGCGCGGACTCCGTTTCGCGCCGTTCGCGAACGATCCAACGGAACGCGTACGGCGTCCCCAAGCCGCGGCGCGCACGGAGTGCACGCCCTACGTCGGGACCGGAGGAGCAGGATTCATACGTTAGGACGCGCTAGCGACACCGACTGCCTGGCCCCCGCCTCCTGTCCCGCCTCGACCCCGGCCCTCCGGCCCCGGACGGTCGGATTAGGGTTTTGCCCGATGGATTTATAAAACGGGGTGTGCGACACTGGAGAATAAATTGGGGGAAGATCGCCCCGAAGATCCCCCACGGAACACTTTCCGCTGTCACGGCCTCTCACACCCAAGCACCCCCCCAAGCCAACTGCCCTCGTTTCCAGCTCCTGGATCATGAACTCACGCCCACGCCACCGTTCCGCCCGCCAGGGTTTCACCCTCATCGAGTTGCTCACCGTCATCGCGATCATCGGCATCCTTGCGGCGATCCTGATTCCGACGGTCGGCAAGGTGCGCGAAACCGCGCGCCGGACGGTCGATGCGAGCAACATCCGGCAGATCGGCCAGGCGACGCTGATCTATGCGAGCGAGTTCAACGGACGGTTGCCGGGGACCAAGCAGACGGCGCTTGATTCGGTCGGTAAAGTTATTCCCGCCGGGCCAACCTACAACTCTGGCAGTATCACCATTTACCAATTTGCTGCCGCACTTGCTAAGAACGGAGGCCTGAACGACGCGAATCTCTGGGTTTCGAACAGCGATGAGGCTGCACTGAAGGACAACGAAACGCTCACTACTGTTGTCGCAAGTACCGCGCCAGATGGAGCGATCGAGGCCAACTTCGATGATGCCATACTGAGCTTTATGGTTGTTTCGGGGCTGACTACGAATCGTCCATCCACAACGCCAGTCGCATTCACTCGCGGATTGACGAGCGAGGGCGAGTGGGCCGGGCCCGGTGATACGACAGCCAATGGAGTCTATGGAGAGGATGGCGGCCACATTGCGTTCCTTGGTGGAAACGTGACTTTTTATCCGAGTTTGGTTGGATCTCAGAAACTTGCTGGCATTGGCGGCCAGCAAACCGAGAACATCCTGCTTACACTGCAATCCAGCGAGACTGTCATCGGGAACACCGGTGCGCCGCTTGCTGGCTCACCTGGATCGCCGACGTTGCCGCCAGGGTCATAACTCGTTGCGTCCGCAATCGACCCACGCACGAACCTATCTTGCACGCGGTCAGTTCGTTGACCGTCCTCGGTGCCCTCGGTTGCCTGATTCAACTTGGGGGGAGTTTGTGAGGGCCTTTGATCGCCTCGTTCTCCGCTCGTCGTCGGATTGATGTCGATCGGTGGACGCGCCTGTCCCCAGGCGCGTTGTTTGGGCGCCGCGCCGCACCCCGTACTCGCAGGACGCCCGGACCAGAACGGCCGTGGGACACGGCCGGCCACCTCGGACTGCGTGAGTTGGCGCAGTCGTCACACCACGCGAGCGGTCGACGTGTAATGCAGATCGGTGGATACCAGGCCCGGAGCGCTGGCGGTCTGTCGTGGGACGGTGACGGGCGGATGTCTGGGGCTGGCCGTGGCGGGTGAAGGCATGGCGGCGCATTTTGTGGTGCGGACGGTGCCGCATGCGCTGGTGGCATCATGGTTTGTCCCGCGCGCTGGGTGTGGCGGATCAATGGCGCTCTGTTTCCCGTCGCTGGCGGTGATGTTTGGACGGTGAACGTTCCATCTTTGGTGGCTGACCGCCGTGCTTGGGGCGCTGGCCGTTGCGCTTGGGTCGGTGGCTTCGTGTTTTGTCCCACTGACGACGTGTTTTGTGTCGCTGACGGTCGTGTTCTTACGATTGGCGGCCTGACATGGGGCTTGGACGCACGCGCGAGGCGCATGGTCGGTCGCGCGCGGACTCGTGGCGGGTGCGCGGAAGCGATTGCCCGGTTCGCGCGCGTGTCTGGGTGCGGCGCGCAGCGTGCTGGAATCAGTGCGCACAAGAGTGTCGACGTGTCGCGGTGCGTGAGGCGTCGCGCTCGGCGCATCGGGGCCCGCGCGCATGGTGTTGGCGGGGTGGCGCGATGCGTTGTCGCTCCGGCGCAGGCGGTTGCGCCGTGCGCGCGAGTGATTGGGCCGGGTGGGAAAGCCATGGCGTCGCACGCCAGGGCGATCGGTGCTCGCGCGTTTCGCGTGGGACGCGGCCCTGGTTGCCCGATCCGTCGAGTCGGTGTCGGGATCCGTTCCGCCGGCGGCGGTCGACTTCATCGCCATTTCACGCGGGCCGCACACGCGTTTCACGCGCCGCGGGCAGGATCGCGGCATGGATCCTGTGCCGCCTCCACTCTCTGCGTCCGCCACCGGCCCCGCCGCCGTACCGAGCCCGCGTCTCGCGCTGCCGGGCGCCGCCGCCGCGGTTTCCCGCCGCTGGTCGGTCACGTTCAAACTCGCCTTCGTCGCCGTGTTGATCGCCGTCCTGCACGTGCCGCTCCTGCTCGTGTGGGACACGCTCTCGCAGCGGCGGGCGTTGCGGGACGGCGCGGTCGACGAGATCGGCCGCACCTGGGGCGCCGAGCAGACCATCCTCGGTCCTGTCTTGAGTGTGCCCTACACGATCCAGACGCGCGTGCCGCGCCAGACCGTCGTGGTCGATCGCGTCGTGCACTCCGAGGAACTGCGCGAGGTGAAGGGCACGGCGTATTTTCTGCCCGTCCGGTTTGCCGCCGCGGGCGCCCTCGAGATCTCGGAACGCTACCGCGGCATCTTCCGCACGCCGGTGTATGCGACGACGCTGGGCCTCACCGGCGAGTTCCGGCCCGACGTGTGCGCGCTCGGGCTGGAGCAGGCGACCTTTGACTGGTCGCGGGCGCGTGTGCTCGTGGGCGTGAGCGATGTGCATGCGCTGCGTGCGCCGCCCGTTTGGACGCAGGGCGGCCGCGAAACGGCGTTTGTCCCGGCGGTCGTGCGCGAGGGTGGGTGGGGTGGCATCGAGGCGCCGCTCGCATTGACGGGCCTCGAGGGCGCGCGCGTGCCCTTCTCCGTCACGCTCGCGCTGCAAGGCAGCCGACGGATCGCGATCGTACCGGTCGGTGAGGCCAACGAGGTGACGCTGCGTGGTGGCTGGGCCGACCCGAGCTTCGACGGCGCCTACCTGCCGGCGGAGCGCACGGTCGGCGCCGAGGGCTTTTCCGCGCGCTGGGTCACGACGCATTTCGGCCGCTCGTTTCCGTCGGCGTGGAGCGAGCAGGCCGGGCGCGAGGGGCTGAAGGCGCACGCGCTGCTGGGCTCGGCCCTTGGCGTGACGCTGGCCACACCGATCGACACCTACCGCATGGTCGAGCGTTCGCTGAAGTACGCGCTGCTCGTCCTCACGCTCGTCTTCGCCGTCTACTTCCTCATCGAGGTGACTTCGCCCGTGCGGGTGCACCCGCTGCAATACCTGATGGTCGGCGGTGCGCTGGTGCTGTTCTACCTCGGGTTCCTCGCGCTGGCGGAGTTCGTCCCGGTGGCCACGGCCTATGGGTCGGCCGCGGCCGCCTCGACGCTGCTGGTCGGCGGCTACTCCTGGAGTGTGCTCCGGGCGGGAGCGCGTTCGCTCGTCGTGACCTCGGGCCTGGCCGGGCTCTACGCCTACATCTACTTCATGCTTCAGCTCCAGGACTACGCGTTGCTTTCGGGCACCGGCGCGCTCTTCGCGCTGCTCGCGGCGGCGATGTGGTTCACCCGGCGCCTCGACTGGTCGGCCCTGGACGGACGCGAACCGGTAAAAGCCTGAGCCGGGGCGGGGTGGGTGTCGGCTGCCCGGCTTCCGTCCCTGGCTCTCCGTTCCCCGTCTCCGGCTACGCGAGCAGCCCGAGCTTCGCCGCTTCGTCCGGGTAGATTTCGCGCAGCACGCGCTGGCGCACGGCGGCGTAGTCGACTTCTGACGACAGCGGACGCCAGCCGAAGCCATCGAGCAGCGTCTCGATCAGCTCGTTGCGCAGCCGGGCGAACTCCTCCGCGGTGATCTGCGGCGGCATGAGCCCGCTCTCGAAGATGTCCTCGGCGCCGCAGCTCAGCGACCACGCGCCGAGCGTCACGCGCTGCGGGTCGGTGCCGGCGGGCAGGTCGCCGCGGGCGAGTGCGTCGCGCACGATCCCGGTGAACACCGCGATCGTCTCGCGGTGATAGTGGCGGAACATCTCGCGCCAGCGCTCCGAGGCGGCGGCGAGGATCGTGTCGTTGAGGGAAAACTGAAACGGCCGCGGATCGAGCCCGTGCAGCACCTGCGCGCCGAGCCCGGTCGCGGCGAAGCGCTCGCGCGGCGAGCCCCGGAAGAGGGCGCCGCGGGAAAAATAGCCGAGGTGCGTCTCGAAACACTGCGCATGGACGGCGACGAGCAGGTCTTCGCGGCAGGTGAAGTGGTTGTAGAGCGTGCCCTTGGAAAAATCCACGCGGGCGAGCACGCGTTCCATGGTCAACGCATGCGCGCCTTCGCGGGAGATGATCTCGGAGGCGATCTCCAGGATGGCGGCCTCGCGCTCGGCGATCTGGGACTGTTTGCGGGGAGTCACGATTGAAACGACTGAGTAAGTGCGATGAAGAAAAGGAGGAAAAATCGAGTTGACGCAACGTCAAAAATGACGATCCGTCATTTCTGTTGGTTACATCGTCCATCGGACTTCGACGCTCGCACTGGATTGATTGAGTGCCGAAACGAGTGACGAGACGTCACAAAACTCATGCAACTCTCTTGTCGTTTTCGGGTTCTGACCGTTGTACCTGCCGCTGCCGGACTGCCGGCGCGGCGTGCGCGCGTCGCGTCCAGAATGTGCTCCTGACGCTGGCCAGAACCGCCGGTCCGCCCACCTTTTCTCCCGCCCACCACCTTCCTTCCTGAACCACGTCGCGGATCCCCGTATCCGCTCCTCCCATGCTCAAGAAAATCGTCCTCTTTTTCGTCGGCCTCTTCCTGGCCTTTGTCATCGCGAGCGCGATCGGCGGGATCAAGTTCCTCCAGATCCGCACGCTCATGGCCATGGGCCAGCAGTCCGAGCCGCCCGCGTTCGTGAGCCTCGGCGAGGTGCGCGAGGAGCAGTGGGAGAACCGCATCGCCGCGGTCGGCTCGGTCGCGGCCTTTCAGGGCGTGATCGTCGCCGCCGAGGCCGAGGGCACGGTGCGCGAGATCCTCTTCGAGCCGGGCTCGACCGTGACGGCCGGCCAGCCGCTCGTGCGCCTCGACACCGAGGTGGAGGTCGCCCAGCTCGCCTCGGCCGAGGCCGCGGCCGAACTCGCCGTGACCACGCTCGAGCGCACCCGCGAGCTCTACACCAGCAGCACGGTCTCGAAGGCCGACCTCGACGCCGCCGAGGCCACCGTGAAGCAGACGCGCGCCCAGGTGGAAAACCTCCGCGCCGTGATCGCGAAGAAGACCGTGGCCGCGCCGTTCGCCGGCCGCCTCGGCATCCGCCAGATCAATGTCGGCCAGTTCCTCACCAAGGGCGCGGAGGTCGTCTCGCTCCAGGCGCTCGATCCGGTCTACGTCGAATTTTCCCTCCCCCAGCAGCGGCTCGGCGTGGTCAACGAAGGTATGGTCGTGCGGGTGAAGTCCGATGCGTATCCAGAAGCCCCCTTCGAAGGGAAGCTCACCGCCGTCAACCCCGAGGTCGACGCCACGACCCGCAGCGTGCGCATGCAGGCCACGCTCACCAACGTCGACGGGAAACTCCGCCCCGGCATGTTCGTCACCGTCGAGGTGGTGCTGCCGGAGAAGGAGCACGTGCTCGCGATCCCGGAGACCGCGGTGGTCTATGCGCCGTACGGCAGCACGGTCTTCGTCGCCACCGAGGGCCAGCCCGGGGCCGACGGCAAGAAGCCGCTCGTCGCCGAGCTGCGCAACGTGCGCCTCGGCACGCGCCGCGGCGATTTCGTGACCGTCGTGTCCGGCCTCAAGGCCGGCGAGCGCATCGTGACCAACGGTGGCATGAAACTCCGGCAGGGCTCCACGATCATCGAGAGTTCGCTCGGTGTGACCCAGCCCGAGATCGCCCCGAAGCTGCCGAACACCTGATGGGGAGGTTCGAGTCGCACGTCGCGGGCGGCGGGCATGAGAGCCCGGCCCGCCTCCGCCGCTCGACTGCCATCCCCCGATTTCCGTCCGCAGACCTCCGCCTTTCGACACCTGTTTCCTGACTCCCGCCTCACGGCCTCATGAAGATCACCGACCTTTTCATCCGGCGACCCGTCCTGGCCTTCGTCGTCAACCTCGTCATCATCGTCGCCGGTATCCAGGCCTATCGCACGCTCAACGTGCGGCAGTATCCGCGCAGCGAGAACGCCTCGATCACGGTCACGACCGTCTACGTCGGCGCCGACGCGGAGCTCGTGAAGGGCTTCATCACCGTGCCGCTCGAGCGCGCCATCGCGGCGGCCGACGGCATCGACTACCTCACCTCGTCGAGCTCGCTCGGCGTCTCGACGATCACCGCGCGCCTCAAGCTCAACTACGATTCGACCAAGGCTCTCGCGGAGATCGGCTCGAAGGTCGACCAGGTGCGCGGCGACCTCCCGCCCGAGGCGGAGGTGCCGATCATCAACATCGAGACGGCCGACAGCCAGTTCGCCTCGGCCTACCTCAGCTTCACCTCCGATTCGCTCCAGGCCAACGAGATCACCGACTACCTCGTGCGTGTGGTGCAGCCGCGTCTGGCGGCGGTCGAGGGCGTGCAGCGCGCCGACATCCTCGGCGGGCGGACCTTCGCCATGCGCATCTGGCTCGATCCGGCGAAGATGGCCGCGCTCAACATCAGCCCCGCGCAGGTGCGCCAGGCGCTCGGCGCGAACAACTATCTCTCCGCCGTCGGCTCGACGCGCGGCGCGCTCGTGCAGGTGCCGCTCACGGCCAACACCGACCTGAGCACGGTGGAGGAGTTTCAACAGCTCGTGATCCGCGAGAGCGGCGGCGCCTTCGTGCGCCTGGGCGACATCGCCGACATCGTGCTCGGGGCCGACAACTACGACTCGGAGGTGCGCTTCTCCGGCGAGAAGGCGGTGTTCATGGGCATCTGGGTCCTGCCCAATGCCAACTCCCTCGACGTGATCGCGCGCATCCGCGCCGAGGTCGAGGCGCTCCAGAAGGACCTGCCCACCGGCATGACCGGACGCATGGCGTATGATGCGACCGAGTACATCAACGACGCGATCAGCGAGGTCTACCAGACGCTGATCGAGACGCTCGTCATCGTCGCGATCGTGATCTTCCTCTTCCTCGGCTCGTGGCGCACGGTGCTCATCCCGATCGTGGCCATCCCGGTCTCGCTCGTCGGCGCGGTGTTCCTGATGCAGATCTTCGGGTTCACGCTGAACCTGCTCACGCTGCTCGCCATCGTGCTCTCCGTCGGTCTGGTCGTCGACGACGCCATCGTGGTGGTGGAAAACGTCGAGCGACACCTGCGCGAGGGCCAGTCGCCGCTCCAGGCCGCCTATCTCGGCGCGCGCGAGCTGGTCGGCCCGGTCATCGCGATGACGATCACGCTCGCCGCGGTCTACACGCCCATCGGCCTGGCCGGCGGACTCACCGGCACGCTCTTCCGCGAGTTCGCCTTCACCCTGGCCGGCGCGGTCATGATCTCCGGCGTGGTGGCGCTCACCCTCTCGCCCGTGATGGCAGCCAAGCTGCTCGACTCCAAGGTCGAGCACGGCTGGCTGCCCAGTCACATCAACGCCGGCTTCGAGTGGCTCAAGCGCACCTACGGGCGCGTGCTCGACGCGACCCTGCGCTACCGGCCGGCCGTCTACGGCGTGTGGCTCATCCTCTCGCTGCTCACCATCCCGCTCTTCAAGATGTCGAACCAGGAGCTGGCCCCGGTCGAGGACCAGGGCATCGTCTTCGGCATCGTCAGCACGCCGGCCAACTCGACGATCGACCAGGTGGTGCCCTACACCGAGGAGGTCGACCGCATCTTCAAGGAGAT
>Ga0315910_10001008_pt1 | contig 26549 bp, 23 predicted proteins | sample EdamamesoilMG_FD_204470 | JGI IMG/M metagenome (GOLD analysis project Ga0315910, IMG submission 204470) | Garden soil microbial communities collected in Santa Monica, California, United States - Edamame soil | ecosystem: Environmental > Terrestrial > Soil > Garden | place: USA: California... | reverse complement strand
CCGCCACATCCGGGATTGGGGCATGACGAAATCGGAACTCATCGAGATCATCACGGCCAAGCAGAAGCACCTGCCCGCGCGCGACGTGGAGCTGGCGCTTAAGCAGATCCTGGAGATCATGAGCGATGCGCTCGCACAGGGTGAGCGCATCGAGATCCGTGGCTTTGGCAGCTTCTCGCTGCATTTCCGGCCGCCGCGGCAGGGGCGCAACCCCAAGACCGGCGAGGCGGTGGCGCTCTCCGGCAAGCACGTGCCGCATTTCAAGCCCGGCAAGGACCTGCGCGAGCGGGTGAACGACAGCGCGGGCACGCCGATCCGCGACTGACCGCGCGACGACGCGCAACTGTGCGTTAACGCGCAATTCTCTTCTTCTGCGGCCGATTCACCGGCTGCCGCGCCGATGGCGCACTACTAGCCTGCTTCCACGACCTTCCGGTCGCATCACCCTGGAGGCAACCATGATTCGTATCCTCGCCACTGCCTGTGCGCTGCTGCTCGGCCTGCTGTGCCAGTCCTACACCACAACCGCGATCGCCGGGCCGGTGAATATCAACACCGCCGACGCCGCGACGCTGTCGCGCGAACTGAATGGCATTGGAGCCAAGAGGGCCGAAGCGATTGTCGAGTACCGGCGCAAGTTCGGGCCTTTCAAGTCCGCGGATGAGCTGGCGCTGGTGAAGGGCATCGGCCCGGCCGCCATCGAGAAGAATCGCGAGCTCATCCGCCTGGATGTGAAGCCCGCCACAAAGCCGGCGGCGGAAGGGGCGAAGCCGCTCCCCGCGAAACGCTAGTCCTGTAGACTCCGGGTCCTCAGAAGGGATTCCGGAGTCCGACCTTGAGACGAGCAGGTGATCTGAAACTGGTTCGAACGGCGGTATTTCCCGTGGCTGGCCGAGGCACGCGGTTCCTGCCGGCCACAAAGGCCAGCCCCAAGGAGATGTTGCCGGTAGTCGACAAGCCGCTGATCCAGTACGCGGTGGAAGAGGCCCTGGCAGCGGGTGCAACGCGCCTGGTATTCATCACCGGCGCATCCAAGCGGGCCATCGAGGACCACTTCGATACCGATGCCGAGCTGGAAAAGCTGCTCGATTCCCAGGGCAAGTCGGAACTGGCCGACCAGCTGCGCAGCGTGCTGCCGGCGTCGGCCACCTGCATCTACATCCGGCAGCCCGCGCCGCTGGGGCTGGGACATGCGGTGCTGTGCGCCCGCCCGGCGGTGGGTCATGAACCTTTCTTCGTGCACCTGGCCGACGACCTCATAGCCGGCGATCCGCCGTGCCTGCGGCAGATGGCGCAGGTCTACACCGAAAAGCAGGCGAGTGTGCTCGGCGTGGAAGAGGTCGACCGCAGCGAGACCGACAAGTACGGCATCGTCGATACCTCCGGCGACAACGCCAAGGTGGCGCGCATCCAGGCCATCGTCGAGAAACCCAAGCCGGCAAAAGCGCCATCGAACCTCGCGGTGGTCGGGCGCTACATACTCACGCCGAAGATCTTCGATCACCTGGAGAACATCGGCACCGGCGCGGGCGGGGAGATCCAGCTCACCGACGGCATCGCGCGACTCATGCAGGATGAATCCGTGTATGCGTACCGGTTCAACGGCAAGCGCTTCGATTGCGGCAGCAAGCTGGGGTATCTGCAGGCTACCGTCGAATACGGCCTGAAGCATCCCAAGCTCGGCAAGGGTTTCCGTGAGTATCTGCAGGGACTGATGAAGCCCTAGCATTCCGGGCGTTTGCCCGCTCCGTGCTTCGCCCTGCTGTCACTGATAGGCCCTAGTGCCTATACCTCCTGGTCGGGTCTCCGGCCAGAATCCGATCGTTGCATCCGCGGCGCAGGCCGTGGTCATCCCGGAGGAGGCACCATGGCACGCAGCAAGTCCGTCCGCTACACCGAGGCCTATGCGCGCATGGTGGCGCGCGACACTTTCTTCTGGGCCTGGCCGCTGGCCAATATCTTCAACAAGCGACAGGCCTTCAAGGATGTACCAGAACCCGGCCTGCTGGGCGGCATCGTGCCCATGGCGCCCGTCAACAGGCTTGCAATGCTCTGCGACTACGTCGAGCCGCAGGAGCGGCTGGTGGCCTGCCCGAACCAGGACGTGGTGTATGGAGCGGGAGCCGTAGGTCTCGACATCAGTCCCGTAGTCGTGCAGGTACCCGATTTCGGCAAGCGGTTCTGGGTCTATCAGGTGGTGGACGTGCGCACTGACAGTTTTGCCGACCTGGGTGCCATGTACGGCACGAAGCCCGGGTTCTACCTGCTGGCCGGTCCCAACTGGAAGGGCAAGGTACCGAAGGGCATTCGGAAGGTCTTCCGTTCGACCACGCACACAGGCTTCGTGGCACCGCGTGTATTCCAGGATGACACGCCTGAAGACAAGAAGGCGGTCCAGTCCGTCATTGCCGGCATCGACATGTATCCGCTGGGCAGGTTCAACGGCAAGATGAAGGTTCGCGACTGGTCTGCGATCAAGCACTTTCCGGCGCAGGGCGACAGCGCTGAAGAGACCAAGTGGGTGCTTCCCGAGAAATTCTTCGCGCAACTGCCGGCCATCCTCAAGGATGCACCCGCCCGACCGGGAGAGGAGGGGCGCTACGCGGCAGTGCTGGAATTGCTTGCCGCCGCGCACGGCGACGACCTGCTGATGAAGGCCATGAATGACGAGATTGCGAAGGCCGATGCCGACCTGGTGGCGCCCCTGTTCCAGTTTCGCAACTACGGCATTCAGTTGCCGGATCACTGGAGCACGCAGGACAACGGCGCGGCCTTTGGCCTGGACTACTTCACGCGCACCGCGGTGGCGAAGTCGAACATCCTGGTCAACAAGCCCAACGAGACGAAGTACTTCTATCAGGACCTGGATGCAGGCGGCGAACGCCTGAACGGCAGGAACCGCTACGCAGTCACCTTTGCCAAGGGCAAGCTGCCGCCGGTGCAGGGCTTCTGGTCACTGACCCTGTACAACCAGCATCACTTCTTCGAGCCCAATTCCCTGAAGCGCTATTCCCTTGGCACCAAAAACAAGGGACTGAAGCCGAACGCGGACGGCTCACTGACGCTCTATGTACAGGCTGATTCCCCAGGTGCGGACAGGGCTTCCAATTGGCTGCCGGCGCCAAAAGGCGAGGACTTCTCGCTGTACATACGTGCCTACTGGCCGAGGCCGGCGATCACTTCCGGGAAATGGACACCCCCGCCGGTCGCGCGGGTTTGATTGGAGAAGAGACATGAGCAGCAAGAAGGACGCAGGCACACCCAATGTATTGCCCCGGCCGGACTTTCGATTCACCGGCGCAGTGGGCCGGACCTTTGCCGAATCCGATCCGCCCCAGTTTCCACAGCCCGCGGCGGCCCCGGAGGGTGCACCGAATATCGTGCTGCTGCTGATCGATGATTGCGGCTTCGGGCAGTACGGTACTTTTGGTGGCGGCATTCCCTCGCCAACCATGGACAAGCTTGCGGCAGAGGGACTGCGATTCAACCGCTTCCATACCACCGCGCTGTGCTCGCCCACGCGGGCCGCGCTGATCACGGGACGCAACCACCATTCGACGTCCTTCGCGGGAATCACCGAGGTCGCGACCGGGTACGACGGCTACACCTGCGTACTGCCGAAGAGCTGCGGAACCATCGGTGAAGTGCTGCGGCAGAACGGCTACATGACCGCCTGGATCGGCAAGAACCACAACACGCCTCCCTGGGACACCAGCGAGGCCGGCCCCTTCGACCGCTGGGCCAACGGCCTGGGCTTCGACTACTTCTACGGGTTCAACGCGGGCGACATGAACCACTGGAATCCCATCCTCTACGAGAACCGCAATCTCGTGCCGGCTTCCGAGGATCCGGACTACCACCTGACCGTCGACCTGGCCGACAAGGCCATCAACTGGGTGCGCAAGTCCACGAGCATCGCGCCCCGGAAACCCTATTTCCTGTATGTCGCCACCGGCGCGACGCATGCGCCACACCACGCGCCGTCGAAATGGATCGAACAGTTCAAGGGCAAGTTCGACAGCGGCTGGGATGCCTATCGCGAACAGGTGCTGGAGCGCCAGAAGAAGCTGGGCGTCGTGCCAAAAGACACGAAGCTGACCACACGTTCCAAGGGCCTGCCTGCCTGGGACACGCTCAATGCGGACCAGAAGCGCCTGTATGCCCGCATGATGGAGGTGTTCGCCGGGTACGCCGCGCAATGCGACCACGAACTGGGCCGCGTCATCGACGCCTGCAAGCAGCTCCCTGGCGCGGACAACACCATCTTCATCTACATCGCCGGCGACAATGGCGCCAGTGCCGAAGGTGGCATCGAAGGTTCGCTGTGCGAGAACATGTTCTTCAACGGCTTCCCCGAGAAGTGGCAGGACAACCTGAAAGCCATTGATGAGCTGGGTGGTCCGAAGCATTTCAACCACTTTCCATCGGCCTGGGCGCATGCCATGAACACGCCCTTCCAGTGGACCAAGCAGGTGGCCAGCCACTTTGGCGGCACGCGCAATCCGATGATCATTTCCTGGCCCAAACGCATCAAGGACAAGGGCGGAATACGCCAGCAGTTCCTGCACACCATAGACATCGTGCCGACGCTCTACGAAGTATGCGGCGTCACGGCGCCCAGAGAGCTGAACGGCACCCAGCAGAAGCCCATCGAGGGCGTCAGCTTCGCCGGCGCGCTGGACGACGCGAAGGCGCCCGAAACGCGCAAGACGCAGTACTTCGAACTGGGTTGCAATCGTGGTCTGTACCACGACGGCTGGATGGCTTCGGCGCCTTCCTTCGTCCCGTGGGACCCTAATCGGGCGGAATGGGATCCCGACAAGGCCGTGTGGGAGCTGTACAAGGTCGACGAGGATTTCTCGCAGGCCAATGATCTGGCCGCAAAGCATCCCGAGAAGCTGCGTCAACTCCAGGACATGTGGTGGGTCGAGGCCTCGAAGTACAACGTACTGCCGCTGGACTGGCGCGCTTCGGAACGACTGAATTCGGAACTGATGGGACGTCCCAGCCTGGTGCGCGGACTCGAGGAGATGACGTACTACCCGGGCACTTTCGGCGTCCCCGACAGCGCGTCTCCACCCATGATCAACAAGTCATGGACCATCACCGCGGATATCGAAGTCCCCGATGGCAAGGCTGAGGGAATGGTCGTGACGCATGGCGGTCTGGAGGGCGGCTATGGGCTCTATCTGCGTGAGGGCAAACCCACCTTCGTGTACAACTTCCTCTCAGTCGAGCGTTTTACCTTCGCGGCGAAAGAAGCTCTGCCGAAGGGGAAGGTGAAGCTGGTTGTCGATTTCAAGTACGACGGTGGGGGCTTCGGCAAGGGCGGCAAACTGACGCTGAGCGCCAACGACAAGGTCATTGCCGAAGGCAGGCTGGAGAAGACCATTCCCGTGCAGTTCTCGTTGGGCGAGGGTCTGGATATCGGACTGGACGTGGGTTCGCCCATCGACTTCACCTACAAGCTGCCGTTCAAGTACACCGGCAAGATCGAGAAGGTGCATTTCAAGCTGGGCAAGGCTGATCTGGGCAAGGCGAAAGCCAAAGCCTGAACGGCCGTCCCGGGAGCGGCCAGCGCGGGAATCTAACCCGATACCCGCGCTGGTTTGGGAAGCACTCTGAGGCCGACCGCCAACGCAACCACGAGCAGCACGGCCGAGAGCAGGAAAGGCGCCCCCAGCAGCGACTCGCCGCCGTGGCCAACCGCCACGGCGAATACTTGGGTGAACACGAGAGGCCCCAGCATGCCGGTCACTGCGCGGATGCTGCCCAGCGCTCCCTGCAGCTGACCCTGCTCGGAGGGGTCGATGCGGCGGCTCATGAGCGACTGGAAGGATGGGTTGGCCACGCCCCAGAGCGCCACCAGAGCAATGCCAAACAGGAAGATGGCGCCGGTCGGTGCCAGTCCGAACATCAGGAATCCGGCCATGCCGCAGGCCAGCCCGAACAGCGCAGCGCGCCGCTCGCCCAGGCGCCGCACCAGCGGTTTCACCAGCAGCATTGAGACCACAACGCTCGCCACACCGATGACGGCCAGCGCCAGGCCGACGTGCGTCTCGTTCCAGCCATAGCGCTGGTCGGCGTACAGAACGAAGGTGTTGGGCAGGGCTTCATGGGCCAGGCCCATGACGAACAGTGCGCTGGCAATCCCGAAGAGTTCCGGATGCGAGCGCAGCAGCTTGAATGAACCAAATACATGGGCATTGCGCAGGTTGAACGGCTTGCGTCGTTCCTTCGGCAGCGACTCGGGCAGGATGAAGAAGCCATACGCCGCATTGGCGAGGCTCAGACCCGCTGCAACCCAGAAGGGCAGGCGCAGGTCGATTCCACCCAGAAGTCCGCCCACAGCCGGCCCGATGATGAATCCCAGGCCGAAGGCCGCACCCAGCATGCCGAACTTGCCAGCCCGCTCGGCTGGTGAGGTCACATCGGCAATGTAGGCGCCAGCCGTGGGATAGCTGGCCGAAGTGATGCCGGAAATGAGTCGCCCGATGAACAGCCAGCCCAGCGAGGGCGCGACGGCCATCAGGATGTAGTCCAGCCCCAGGCCCAGGTTGGACAGCAGGATGACCGGTCGGCGGCCAAAGCGATCCGAGGCCATGCCGATCAGCGGAGAGAACAGGAACTGCATGGCTGCCCACAGCGTCGCGAACGCACCCACGAACCACGCAGCCTTGGCCACGTCGCCATGCTGGAAATCGATGATCAGCTTGGGCAGCACGGGCGCGGTGATGCCGACCGCCATCATGTCCAGCGCCACCGTGACGAAAATGAATATGAACGCCGCCGAGCCCGGGGCGCGAGTCCCGTTGATCTTCACCGTCTGCCTGTGACCGTCGTTGCGGGTCAGGGTTCCCGTCAGGGAGCCTGGCTCCCGGCCTGGCGCGCCCAGTCATCCCACGGGGAAGGGGTGTTGTAAGGGACGGTGATGAAATTGGATTCGATCTGTTCGATGCCGCCGTCCTTCAGCTTGAACAGCTCGAGCAGGTAGAAGCTGTGCGGCCGGTACAGCAGCGGCTTGGCCGTGGTTCCGTCGGTCAGCTTGAATTCACCGCTGCGGCCGGTCTTGTCGATGAATCCACCGGCCAGAACCAGCCCGCGTTCTTCATCCACCAGCGGAAAGCGACGGGCGCGCAGCCGGTCGTTGTAGCGGTAGTAGCCCAGCTTGAACTGCTCCTCGCAGCCCAGCTTCGAGACCGGCGTGACGGTGAACCCGGGGTTGTGGGTGGTCATGACGCCGTTCTCCACCCGCTCGCAGGTCGGAAGAAACTTCGTGAACAGCGTGCCGTTGTTGAGCTGCAGGGTGTCGAAGTAGCCATCCGACAGGGAGATCATCTGCGCGCGCGGGACGCGGCGTGCCACCGGTACGATTTCGTTCAGTACGGGCTTGACCTCGAACTTCTGGTTCTCGAACTTGATGCCGGAGTCGGCCTGCCTGACCACCAGCGCTTCGGCCTCGACGATCGCGCCACCTTCAACTTTGAGGCGCAGGGTGTAGGCCGAAGTGTCGGTGGTCTCGGTCACCGTACCAAAGAAGCCCACCTGGCCCGTGAGTGGGTCGGCAAACCGCAGGTCGTAGCTGCCCAGCGCCGTGATCGTGCCCCACAGGCCGTCGCCCACCATCAGCGCGACATTGTTCTCGGTGTTGCGGACCCTGGCGCCCCATTTCACGCGCGAGGGATCCCGGGCCTTCAGCCCCGCCAGGTAGGAGTCGAGTGCCGCGTAGAGCTGGGCACGGGTGGCCGGGGAGTGGGCCGCATTCTGGCGCGGATCGGGCACTCCCTCGGCGGCCTGGTCGGGCAGTCCGATGCTGGCAAAGCCCAGAGACAACACCGCGGCAATGCCCGCGAACACCCACCTGGAACGCATTGTTCTGACCCCCGGAACCGCTGCTTTTCGGAATGCTATGCTTCGGCAATTCTAACATTGAACGCCGCCTGGACCGGCGGCAAACCGCCGTCGGCGACGGCATATTTCGGGGGTTGAATGGATCCGGAAGTGTTCTCGACGATGCAGCAGCCGCATTTCGAATTCGCGATGGAGGTGCGGCTGCGTTTCACGCGGGTGCAGCAGATCACGAAGCTCCCCACGGGCGGTGTCCGCAGTGCGGTCTACGTGGATTCTGGTGAATTCCATGGCCCGAAGCTCAAGGGCAAGGCCGTGCCGAATTCCGGCGGCGATTACGCGCTGTTTCGTCCTGACGATGTGGCCGTGTTCGATGCCCGCTACATGCTGCAGGAGGACGACGGCACCCTCATCATGCTGTACAACAAGGGCTTCCTGTGGGGCCGCAAGCCTGATGTGATGGATCGCCTGCGCAAGTGGGCCTTCGAGGGCGGCGCCGAAGTGCCGCATGCCGAGTACTACCTGCGCGCCAGTCCCACTTTCGAAACCAGCGTGGGCAAGCACGACTGGCTGACCAAGCATGTCTTCGTGGGCATCGGAGAGCGCAAGCCGGATGGCAATCTCGTGCGCTACTACAAGGTGACATGAGATGAAGCAGGTGCTCCCGCCGGGCATGAGCGCGGCACAGATGGATCGCGCATTGAAGGCCATCGCCCGCGTGGTGGGCGACGATTGGGTCCTGGCCACCGACCTCGACCGCGATACGTATCTCGACCATTTCGCGGTGGATGAAGCCGCGCATGCCGCCGCGGCCGCCGTGGCGCCGCTGACCGCCGAGCAGGTGGTGGAAGTGGTGAAGCTCGCCAACACACACAAACTACCGCTGTGGCCGATCAGCCGGGGCAAGAACTTCGGCTATGGCGGCGCCGCGCCGCGCCTGAAGGGTTCGGTGGTGCTCGATCTGTCACGAATGAAGAAGATCGAGTTCGACGCCGCCAACGGCGTCGCGCTGGTGGAGCCTGGCGTCGGATTCTACGACCTCTACGACTACATCCAGCAGAACAAGCTGCCCTACTGGACTTCGGTGCCCGGCAACAGCTGGGGCTCGGTGCTGGGCAATGCGCTGGACCGCGGCGTGGGCTACACCACCTACGGCGAGCACACCGCGAAACTGTGTGGCATGGAAGTGGTGATGCCCACGGGCGAACTGCTGCGCACCGGCATGGGCGCTATGAAGGATTCGCCCACGTGGAACCTGTACCGCTACGGCTTCGGCCCTTCGTGGGAACAGATGTTCGTGCAGTCGAACTACGGCGTGGTCACGAAGGCCGGTGTCTGGCTGATGCCCGCGCCGGAGGCCATGATCGGGCTCGATCTCGAGATGGAGAACGTGGACGACCTGGGCTGGTGCGTGGACATCGTCGCCGGCATGCGTCGCGACGGCCTGCTGCAACAGTCGCCTTCCATCGGCAGCTGGCTGCGCGGCGCGGCAGTGCTCACTTCGCGCAAGGAGTGGTACGACAAGCCCGGCGCGCTGCCGGACGATGTCATTGCCGCCATCCGCAAGCGCTTCAACATCGGTTGGTGGTCCATCAGCCTGCGTCTCTACGGATATGCGTCCATCAACGAGGCCGCGGCCACGCTCATCCAGTCGCAGTTCGCGCGCCACACGCGCCAGCCGATGACCATCACGCGGTGGAACCAGGGCACGCCGCTGAATCCCGCCCCAGGACAGGCCGCCTTTGCCGGAGTGCCGATCACCTTCCCGCTGGCCAATGCCGCGTGGCACGGCGGCAGGGGCGGGCACATCGGGTATTCGCCGGTGCTGCCGGCCAATGGCGCGGCCGCCATGGAGCAGTTCCGCCGCACCTATGACCGCTACCGGGAATTCGGCATGGATTACCACGGCTCGTTCGCGATGAACGAGCGCAGCATCACCAACGTCAACCAGGTGCTGTTCAACAAGGACGACAAGGACATGATGGGTCGTGTGAACGGCTTCTTCCGTGCGCTGGTGAAGGATGCGTCGGACAAGCGCTACGGCGAGTACCGCACGCACATCGACTACATGGACCTCGTCGCCTCGACCTACGACTTCAACAACAACTCACTGCGGCGGGCCAACGAAGCCATCAAGGACGCGCTGGACCCGAACGGCATCCTTGCTCCGGGCAAGAGTGGCATCTGGCCGAAGCGCTACCGGGATCAGCGGGCATGAGGCAGCGATTCATGAGGATATCCCTGAAGGTGCTGCTGGCAACCTGCGCCATGTCCGCGGGGCTGGTCATGGGCGCCGAGGCCGACGGCAAGAGCCTGTACTCGCATCGCTGCGGCATGTGTCACCAGACCATCGGCATGGGTGTGTCCATCCTCTCGCGGCGCCCGGGCGATACCAGCAAGGGCCTGCTGGAAGAGCGGGCTGACCTGTCGGCCGCCGTCGTGCAGGCGGTGGTTCGCAGCGGCATCGGCAACATGCCGCGTATTTCGCGCGGTGAGGTCAGCGACCCGGAACTCTCGCGCATTGCCGGGTACCTGGCGAAGGGCAAACCATGAGTGACTCTCCATCCTCCACACGCAGGCAGTTCGTTGCCGGCGCGGCTTTGACGGGAACGGCTACGCTGGCCTCCGGCGGACAGATTGCCGCTGAGCCAACGTCCCTGACATCGCTGTCTCTGGAAAGCGCGGCGCAGCGCGCCAGCGTCGTGCTTCACGACCCGCGGATCCAGATCGATCCAGCCGTTCGCGCGCGCCTGGAAGCCAGCGGCGCCCGTTTCATCGAGCTCACGAATGATCCCGTCCGGCAGTGGCGCGGCGAGCTGGCCGGGGTGCTGGCCGACCCGGGTACGCGGCTGTTCGGGGTATCGAACTGGCCGGACTTCCTCATGGTGCGGGGGCTGGCTGCCGAATCCCGCCGCCATGTCCGTCATGAGTCGCTGGACCCGGCCACCGGAGTGTTTACCTGGCTGATCGCCTGAATCCCGACCGGGAAGAGGGCGGCTGGCGGCCGGCGGAGCCCTGCCGCGTCACACGGCGGTATCTGGAAAAAGACGCGATCGACCCCAATACGGGTCCGGTGATGATCGATCCGGTCATCGTTTTCCGTTCGCCGTTGCGAAACGCCTGCGAGGAACGCGCATTTGTCCTGACGGCGGTGCAGATCCCCAGTGAGCTGTCCTTCGAAGACGGGCAGTTCGCGCTGCTGGTGAGCCATCGACAGGCGGCGCACGCCGCGCACCACCTGCACCAGTACGACGGCGAGCGCCGCCATGCACGGCCAAAGGTCCGGCCGGTCAAACACTTCCCGGACGCCTGGCGCGGCGCACTGGCCTATGCGGTGGTGCTGCTGCTGGTGGCATTCGTCGGCGCTCAGCACCTGCCCGGCTGGGACCTGCTGGGCGCGGGTGCGATGAGCGGCCGGCTCGTGCAGGCAGGAGAATGGTGGCGGGCCTGGACCGCACTGACCCTGCACTGGGATGCGGAGCACCTGCTGGGCAATCTGGGCTTCGGCGCGCTGTTCGGATTTTTCGCCGCCCAGCAGTTCGGCAATGGCCGGGCGTGGCTGTTGACGGTGCTGGGTGCCGGTGCGGCGAATCTCATCGAAGGACTGGTGCTCTCTCCCGATTACGTTTCCGCAGGCGCCTCCACCGCGGTGTTCGCGACCGTAGGCCTGATTTCCGCCGCCACATGGCAGATGCGCCGCGCCCAGCACGTGCCCGGCTGGCGCCGCGCCGCTCCGCTGGTGGGTGGGCTCATGCTGCTGGCCTGGCTGGGCACCGAGGGTGAGCACACCGATGTGCTTTCGCACGGGCTGGGCTTCGCCGCAGGGCTGGCATTGGGAGCGTTGTCCGCCACGCAGGCCGGAGCGCGCGTGCTTGCGCGCATACCTCAGACCGCAGCAGCCATTGCAACGCTTGCATGGATGGCGGGTTGCTGGGCGCTGGCGCTGTTCTGAGCCGACCGCGCAGAGCGCCCACGGCGAGGACATGAAATACTCCTGCCATGGGCGCCCCGATCGCAGCGCGGAACGACGGCATTGCCGGTGATGTCGCCGGGGATTCCATTCCTGCCGGCACACAGGTCATCGAGCTGCGGCTGGCGCAGCTTCGGCAGATGTTCAACTTCATGGACCCTTCGCCCTTCCTCAACCGGGACCTGGATCCCAAGGCGGAAGAGTTCATCGTGGAGTGGTGCCGCGAATTGCCTCGCGATGCGCCCCTGGCGCTGCTCGTGTATCTGGAGCGAGCGCCCGGGATGGCGGAGGAGGCCGACGCCTTGCGCACGGCGGTGCGCAACTACTTCGAGGGCCGCAGCGAAGCGACCCGGCGACGCCTTCGACAACTGTTCGGCAGGGGACGCATGAGCCTGCTCATCGGCATCGGTTTCCTGGTGCTGGCCGTGATCGCAAGCCAGCTGATGATGCGGGCGCTGGAGGCTGGCAGTTTTGCGGAGATCCTGAACCAGAGCCTGATCATTGGCGGCTGGGTGGCAATGTGGCGTCCCCTGGAGATCTTCCTCTACGACTGGTGGCCACTGAAGGCGGATCGAGACCGCTTCAACCGGCTGGCGGCCATGCCGGTACAGATACGGTACGTCCCCGGAGGCAATGCGCAATCCGCCACGCTGGACTGGCCATTCACCGAGGCGCAGCACGCGGCCACGGTTCGACGTGCGGTGGCAGGATGAACAGCGGCGAGGACTGGATCGACGTCGGCGCCGCGGAAGAGGTTCCGGACGGCTCTGTGCGGGAGTTCCTGCTCGGCCGACACCGCATTGCGGTGATCCGGCGGGGAGGCGAGTGGGGCGCGATCAGCGGACAGTGCAACCATGTCGGCGGTCCGCTCGGACAGGGAACGCTGCAGGGAGACTATGTCACCTGCCCGTGGCACTACTGGAAATTCCACTGGCAGACCGGCGCTGGTGAGCCGGGCTACGAAGCCGATCGCGTGCCCTCGCATGCCATCCGCATCGAGGCGGGTCGCATCCTGGTGCAGCAGAAGGCCGCGACGCCGCGCGGGCACCTGCCGCGCCCACCGCATGCGCTTGCCCGGAATCCCGAACGCGCCCCGGGTCCCATCCGCATTCTCGGCTTGTCGACTACTTCGATGACGCGGGACCAGCCGCGCTACAGCACTTCCGAAGACCTGCTGGCGCACGCACTCGGCAGTGCGGCGAGCGCGCAGCAGTGCGACACACGCCTGATCCGCTTCCGCGAACTCCAGGTGCGCGAGTGCGAGGGCTTCTACTCCAAGTCGGCGCGTGCCTGCACCTGGCCCTGCTCCATCACGCAGATGGATGGCAATGACCAGATGGAGCAGGTCTATGAGGGCGTGGTGCACTGGGCCGATGTGATTCTCGTGGCCACGCCCATCCGCTGGGGCGCGCCGGGCAGCCTGTATTCGAAGATGGTCGAGCGGATGAACTGCATCCAGAACCAGGAACTGCTGACGGGCAGGCACCTGCTGAAGAACAAGGTTGCGGCGTTCATCGTGACTGGCGGACAGGACAATGTGCAGGCCGTGGTCGGCCAGATGCTGACTTTCTTCGGCGAGATCGGTTGCCAGTTCCCGCAGTTCCCGTTTATCGCGCATTCGCGCGGCTGGGACTCGGAAGACATGGAGCGCAATCAGCAGGAGGTGCGCGGTTCACGCTCCCTGCACGAAGGCGCAGCGGCGCTGGCCCTGCGCAGCGTGGAAATGGCGCGAGTGATGATCTCTGGTTCGCTGGGAGCTGACGCCCTGGTACGCGGCGGCCGCAAGGCACAGCCGCAGGTGGAAAAGAACGAGCGCTAGCCCGCGGGGAGACTCCCCGCGGTGCACATCCCCCGCGGACTCAGCCGCTGCGGAATCCGATCTTCGCGTGGGTGCCGTCGCAGAACGGCTTGTTCTGGCTGCCACCGCAGCGGCACAGCCGCGCGCTGGAAACGCGTGCCACGATCCGGCCCGTGCCGGAGATGATCTCCAGGTTCCCGCTGACCGCGAGCGGACCGTTGGGTTCAGGGTCCACGCGCAGCGGGCCATTGCGCACGGGCAGCATGTCAGTCCCCTGGGTAGGCGGCTCGCCGCTGGCAACGAATCCCGCTTCCTTGTGCGAGCCGTCGCAGTAGGGTTTGTTGGCCGAGGCGCCGCATCGGCACAGCGTCGCGCGATAGCCGGCAGGCTGCCCCGACAGCAACAGCTCGGCGCGGACCGCCAGAGGTCCGGCCTCGCGTACGGTGGTCAGGTTCACCGGTGGCGGCTGCTCATTCTCCTTGCCGTCGAGCCGCTGGTACTGGATGGCGCCGGAAGGGCAGGCGTGCGCGATGTCCACCAGGCGTTCCACCGGCATGGTGTCCGGATGGATCCAGGGACCTTTCACGTTGGCGAGGAATACGGTGGGCGCACCGGTCACGCAGAAGCGCGCGTGGATACAACGGCGGCCGGTGTAGTGGATTTCGATATCCCTGCCCGGAACTACCTCCACCGATGGGGCGGGTGTGTCCTGAGCAGGGACCGGAGCGGACGCCGCTGCCGCCGGCGCATCCAGGTCAGGGAGCTGAAGCTGTGCCTGGCTCGCGAGTCGCCCGAAAATGGCGGCCGCCTGCGCGTACCGTGGACCCAGATCCACCATCGCTGCGGCACCCGCGGCGAAGTCCTGCAGTCGCTCGCGAACAAACCGGTCTGCCGCTGCGCCCGGCGGCAATGCCGCGGAGTCACGCAGTGCGGTGAACGACATCCCGGCATTGCAGCCCGGATTCGACGGTCCTGCGGGCAGGCGTGCGGCGGCTTCAGCCAGCGGTGAAACGGCGCGCATCAGGCCGACGGCAAGCTGTATCAGCACTGCCTTGCGGGGATCGGTGGCCGGGACAGCGTAGGCATACGCCAGCAGGCGCAGCATCAGTCCATAAGCCGCGTTGGCCAGATCCACCGTAGCCACGGCGCGGCTGTCCTCAAGCCAGACCCGCCCCTCGGGGCGCGGCGGCGCACGCAGGACGGGATTGACTGCGGCCGGATGCGCTGCAACGAAGCCGGGATCCGCCTTCAGCAGGGCGTCGAAAGACTCGCGGATGCGCAGGAACCGGCTGTAGTGCGATTGGGCGCATTCCTGCGCGGCGCCTTCACCTTGCGCCACGATGGCGTCGAAGGCTTCCAGTGCCGTGCGCGCACACAGTACCGGCCGCGCCTGCGGCAGGCCGAATCCCGCACCCTGAAGTTGCAGCGCCCGATCCCCCGAGAAGGCCCTGGCTTCGCCATGCTCGGCCACGAACAGGCTGATGTCGGACTTCAGGCAGGCGTAGAACTCGCCCACGGTGTCGTAGTCGCACACCATGGGGGTATAGCGCGCTGCCGTATTGCCCCGCTGAAACCGGCGCACCGAGGTGAAACTTGCGCCGTCCGGCTCGCTGGAATCACCCGGCCGCTCCAGGAAGATGAAATGCTGCAGCGTGTCCCGGTTGAATGGCGCCAGCTTCACGACGATGCTGGCCGGCAACGCGCCCGGCTCCAGCGGAAAGTTGTAGCGGCCGATGCGGGGCGCGCCGCCCAGTGCCACGGTGATGTTCCACACCGAGACCAGATGGCTCATCTCCTCGATGGCCACGCGCAGGATGTCTTCCTTCCACTGCGCCAGTGTCGCCTGCTGTCCGTCATCCAGGCCTTCTTCCGCTCCTGAACGCAGGCTCCACGCCGCGTAGAGGTAGGTGCACATGAGGTTGTGCTCCAGTTCGGCGGCTTCGTAAAGCGTATGCAGCAACTGTTCGCGGGAAGGGGCGCTCATGCTCCAAGAATAGCGGATTGCCGCGGCAACCGGTCCGCGCCGACTTTGGTTGACCCACCGTACCAATTTTCTCTTCGGGCATTGCAGCGCTGTCATCGAATCGCTCTATGATGCAGCGGAGTGCGCGCGGCGCGTGTCGCGACAACCGGGAGAACAACAACCATGCTCGGTCTCACCAATCTCGGAGTGGTGCACACCCTGTTCAGTCTCGTGGCCGTGTTCACGGGCGCGTGGGCGCTGATCACGCGCCGCGAAATCCTCCTCGCTTCGCGTGCAGGGCAGATCTATCTCTGGTCCACGGTCGTGACCTGCCTTACGGGGTTCGGAATCTTCCAGCACGGCGGATTCGGCGTGCCCCATGTGCTGGGCATCCTCACCCTGGTCGTCCTTGCTGTCGCGGCGGCGTCCTACAGGCTGCTGACACCGGGCTGGTCGAAGTACATCGGCACCGCGGCCATGACCACGAGCTTCTTCTTCCATTGGATCCCGGGCATCGTCGAGACCACGACCCGCATTCCGCTGGCGAAACCCCTGATCGCCAGCCGCGACGCACCCGAACTGCAGATGCTGGTGGGCATCGCGTTCGTGGTCTACCTGGTGGGCCTGTCCCTGCAGCTCTGGGGAATCCGTCGGGCAGGGAAGAGCTCGCAGCCCATGGCCATCCGCGTCTGACGTGGTACTGCCCTTTTGGGCAGTAGGGGCATCCGGACAGCCAACGGATACTGCCGGACGTCATTCGTTCCCCAGGGGAATCCTCGTGCTGCACCTCGCCAAAAGACTCGCTGTCGTAGTTTCCCTGGGATGCCTGGCTGTTGCCCTGGTCCCAAACCGGGCAGCAGCCGCAGAGGCAGGCGGGCAGGAGGTCTCCGGGGACCGCATCACCTGCGATTCACCCAGCGGCGGTGGCCGTACCAGCTGCCCGGCAGACACCTCCGCGGGGGTGGTGCTGCTGCGCTCCAAGGGCACGGCGGCCTGCCTTCTGGGCAAGTCCTGGGGCTATGAAGACAAGAGCATCTGGGTTTCGGACGGGTGCAGCGCCGAATTCCTGGCCGGCCGGCTGGGCGACCAGGGCCAGATCAAGCCCACCACGGAAAGCTCATCGCCGGAGTACGTGCCCAACGCCGGGTTCAAGCTCTTCGAAGGGGACGCTGGCGAGATGTACGCGCGCCTGTTCACCTACGTGCGCTATCTGAACCAGAACGGCCTGGACCCGACATACGAAGACTACTTCGGCAACACCAAGACCATCGACAAGCGCGAGGACATCCAGCTCACCAAGTTCTTCCTTCCGTTCTCGGGCTGGTTCCTGACGCCGAAGATGCGTTACTACCTGTACGTATGGTCCTCGAACACCTCGCAGGGCGATCCGGCCCAGGTGGTGGGCGGCGGCAACATCAGCTGGGTGTTCAACCGCTTCGTGACACTGGGGGGCGGCATCACCTCGCTCCCCTCCACGCGCAGCACCGAGGGACAGTTTCCCTACTGGCTGGGGGTGGATGACCGCATGATCGCCGACGAGTTCTTCCGCGGCTCCTATACCTCGGGTGTCTGGCTGAAAGGAGAGCTGCACACCAAGCTGAAGTACCAGGTGATGCTGGGCAACAACCTGAGCACGCTGGGCGTCAGCGCATCCCGCCTGAACGACAAGCTCGACACCAGGTCGGCCATGCTGCAGTGGCTCCCGACCACAGGCGAGTTCGGCCTGTACGGGACCTTTGGCGACTTTGACTACCACGAGAACATCGCCACCCGGGTCGGCATCCACTACACCGAAAGTACGGAGGACCGGCAGAGCCAGCCCGGCACTGAATCCGTGGAGAACAGCCAGATCCGCCTCACCGATGGCACCAATGTCTTCACCCCCAACATCTTCGGCGCGGGCGTCTCGGTGGAAGAGGTCGACTACGCCATGACCAGCCTGGATGCCGGCATCAAGTACAAGGGCATGTCGCTGGAGGCGGAGTACTACTGGCGCGAGCTGAGCAAGTTCCAGGGAGCCGGCACCGCAGGCCTCCCGAACATCAAGGACCACGGTTACCAGATCCAGGCCTCGGCCATGGCCATCAAGGACACCCTGCAGGTGTATGCCGGTCATTCGGCCATCCGGGGCGATTACGGAAATGCCAGCGACCTGCGTCTGGGCTTGAACTTCTTCCCGATGCGCAAGCGCGGCATCCGAGTCAATGCCGAGTGGATGAACCTCGACAACTGCCCGGTGGGCTACACCGCGGTGCCCTATCCGGTCGGTGGCAACGGTGACGTCTTCACTCTGAATGCAGAGATGAATTTCTGATTCGGGCGTGATGGACGGGACTGACCCGCTGCCGGGTCAGTCCTCTCCCGTATCGGTGATCCGGACTGCCCGTAAGGGTAGTTGTCCTACACTTCCGGCGAGCGCTCAATGCGCTGATCTCGAGGACACGGCAGTCTGCAGCGCTTCAGGATTGACGCACGCACGCGATTGGCTGAAGGCTTTCGTTCCGCGACCCACGAATTCATTCCGAGGGATGCTGACATGCCAAGAACCAAGATCGCGGTTGCCGTCCTGATTGCCCTGTCTTCGTGGTCGGCGTTGCAGGCTGCGCAGCCAGCACCGCAGGCCGCGCCGGGATTCCGGATGGAACATGACCTGCTGGGCAACAAGCAGGTGCCGGCAGCGGCCTACTACGGAGTGCAGACCGCGCGCGCTCTGGAGAATTTCCAGATCTCGGGCGTGAAGATGAACACGTACCCGGAGTTCGTTGACGCCTGGGCGATCGTGAAGCTGGCGGCAGCACGCGCCAACACGCAGGTCGGCGCCATGAAGCCCGACCGCCTTGCCATGATCGAGAAGGCCTACACAGCCATCCGCGAGGGCAAGTATCGCGATCAGTTCCTGGTGGACTGGTACCAGGGCGGCGCTGGTACGTCCGCGAACATGAATGCCAACGAAGTCATGGCAAATGTCGGCCTGGAACTGGGCGGCCACAAGAAGGGCGAGTACCAGTTCCTGGAGCCCCATGATGACCTGAACATGTCGCAGTCGACAAACGACTCGTACCCGACGGCGATCAAGGTGGCCTTCATTCTTCGCAACCAGAAGCTGGTCGCCGAGCTGGAGCTGCTGGCCAAGTCGTTCCGGAACAAGGGCAACCAGTACCTCAGGGTACCCAAGATGGGGCGTACCGAGCTCCAGGATGCCGTGCCGATGACGGTAGGGCAGGAGTTCCATGCCTTCGCGGCCTCCATCGAGTGGGAGATCGCCTTTCTCAAGGACGCGGAAAAATACCTTTACTCCCAGAACATGGGTGCCACGGCCATCGGCACGGGCATCAATGTCCCCAAGGGTTACAACGCCGCCGTGGCGAAGGAGCTGGCCAGCCTGACTGGCAAGCCGATCGTCGAGGCGTCAGACATGCTGGCGGCGACCTGGGACCAGCAGGCCTTCGTGATCTACTCCTCCGCTCTGAAAAGCACAGCCATCAAGCTGTCGAAGATCGCCGGCGATCTCATTCTGCTCGCCTCTGGTCCCCGCGCCGGACTCAATGAGATCGATCTGCCGGCACTTCAGCCCGGATCCTCGATCATGCCCGGCAAGGTGAACCCGGTGGCTCCCGAGCTGATGAATGTCATCGCATTCCGCGTCATCGGCAATGACTCGACCGTGTCGATCGCCTCGCATTCGGGGCAGCTGCAGCTCAATGCCTACGAGCCTGTCACTGGCCTCACCGTGATGGAGTCGCAGGAGATCCTGCGCAACGGCAGCATGATGTTCCGCACCAAGTGCATCGACGGCATCGTCGTGGACGAGAAGGTGCTGTCGCGCTACATGGAAACTACGGTGGGCATCGTCACGGCACTCAACCCGGTCATCGGCTACGACAAGGCCACCGAGCTGGCCAACGAAGCCTACAAGACCGGCAAGGGCCTGCTCGAGATCATCCGCGAGAAGAAGATCCTGACCGAGGCGCAGATCAAGGACCTGCTTGATCCGGTCAAATTGTCCAACCTCGATACAAGCAAGTACCCCAAGTAATCAGGAGTGACCCCGATGTTCATCAGTCGCAGAATGCTGGGCGCCGCGATGGCGGCAGTAGTCGTACTGGGTTCGGTGCCGATGGCCATGGCGCAGACCGCCGCCAAGCCACCGAATGTCGTGATCCTTGCCACGGGCGGAACCATCGCCGGCGCCGCGGCAACAGGCACGCAGTCCGGCTATACCTCCGGCGCCGTGACCATCGATGCCATGCTGAAGGCCGTTCCGGGCATCGACAAGCTGGCCACCGTCAAGGGCGAGCAGATCTCCAACGTGGGCTCGCAGGACATGTCCTTCGACATCCTGCTGAAGGTGGCCAAGCGCATCAACGAGCTGGCCAAGGACGCCTCCATCGCCGGATTCGTGATCACGCATGGCACGGACACGCTGGAGGAATCCGCCTTCTTCCTGAACCTGACGGTGAAAACGGACAAGCCCGTGGTCCTGGTGGGTTCGATGCGTCCCTCCACCGCGGTGAGCGCGGATGGTCCGCTGAACCTGTACAACGCGGTGGGTATCGCCGTGGATCCCGCAGCGAAGGGCAGGGGCGTACTGGTGACCCTCAATGACCAGATCCATGGCGCGCACTCGCTGACCAAGACCAGCACCACGGCCGTGGAGACCTTCCAGTCGCCCGTTCGCGGAATCGTCGGCACGGCCAGCTACGGCAAGAACGACTGGTACCAGTCGCCGGGCTGGAAGCACACCACGAAGAGTGACTTCGACATCACCAGCGTGACCAAGCTGCCGCGCGTGGACATCGTCTACGCCGGCGTCGACGCATCGGCGGACATGATCACCCTGGCAGCCAATGCCGGCGCCAAGGGTATCGTCATCGCCGGCGTGGGCAATGGCAACATGAACAAGGCCATGGTCGACGCCGCCGCCGCCGTCGTGAAGAAGGGCGTGGTGGTGGTTCGCGCCAGCCGAGTCACTACCGGCCTCGTAGGCCGCAACGTGGAACTGGATGACGACAAGCTGGGATTCATCGCCTCGGACGAGCTGAACCCCCAGAAGGCGCGCATCCTGCTGGCCCTGGCGTTGCTGAAGCAGCGCACGCCGGCGGATCTCCAGAACCTGTACAGGGCATACTGAGGGCATGACGAGGCAGGATCGGAAGCAGGCGGATGGATCTGCCTCGCATGCAACGATAGCGCTGGCAGTGGCCGCCCTGGTGGCGGCTTCCGCCAGCTTCGCCGCGGAGACTCCCTCCGCCGCAGGGGCAACTCCACAAGACGTTCAGACGGATCGGGAAATTGCCGGGCTGACCAGTTCAAATGACGCCGCCGGTGCGGACGGTGACGCCCCGCGCCGCAAGCTGGTCAGCTGGAACGAGTACGCCGGCCCATTCATCACGGCGCGCCTGGGTGGCGGCTTCCTGTACGACTACAGCGCCTACGACCAGGACGAGGACAGCAAGGCGCAGATGGACCTTGCGGCCAAGGCCGACCTGCGCGACTTCCGCCTGATCCTGAAGGGCGCCTTCCCCAAGATTCCGGGGCTCAGCTACACCATCGGCTACATGTACGACAAGGCCGTCGACGACTGGAAATTCCGGCAGACCGGCCTGCAGTACGAGATTCCCGGGCTGCACGGCAGCATCTTCGTGGGACGCACCAAGGAAGGCATCTCCACGAACAAGCTGATGGTCGGCTACCAGGGCTGGACCATGGAGCGCGCCACCATCAACGATGCGCTGCTGCCCATCCTGGCGGACGGCGTGAAATGGATGGGCAACTCACCCGATGGCCGACTGGTCTACAGCCTGGGCTGGTTCGGTGACAACTACTCGGAGAAGCAGTCCTTCAACCGCAGCGACGAGCAGGTGGTAGGCCGCCTGATCTGGCTGCCCTTCCTGCTTTCCGACCCCGAACGCGTGCTGCACCTGGGCGTGGCGTTTCGCCATGCCTCCGCCGACGATGGGGAACTGCGGCTGAAATCCAAACCCGAGTCTTTCGAGGCGCAGGAAAACGCCATCGACACCGGGAATTTCGCCGCGCAGGGCTCCGACATCGTCGGACTCGAGGCTTACTACCGGCCTGGCTCCTGGTCATTCGGCATGGAGTACTTTCTGGACTACGTGTCGTCCCGCGAACACGACGACCCGTTCTTCCATGGCGGCGAGATCTTCGCCTCCTACATTCTTACGGGCGAGAAGAAGCCCTACAACACTAAGAGCGCCACCTTCGAGAGGGTGTCTCCCGGCCGCACCGTGTTCGAGGGCGGTCCCGGGGCCTGGGAAGTCGTGCTGCGCTACTCGTACAGCGACCTGGATTCCAAGGACATCACCGGCGGCAAGTTCTGGCGCATCACGCCCATGGTCAATTGGCACCTCTCCGACAACGTGCGGCTCGAGTTTGTGTACGGCTACGGTGTGCTGGACCGATTCAACCTGAAGGGCGCCACCCAGTTCTTCCAGACCCGCCTGCAGCTGCAGCTGTAGCGGCAGACGGGCCGGTTCAGCCCACCGATTGCATGGGTGGTGTGTAGCCCTGCATGGACTGCCGGATGGCCGCAAGGATGTCCGCCCCCGGATCGGTCTTGCGGAAGTACGCAGCAGCGCCCGTGCGCAGGGCTTCCTCGCGCACCAGTGGATCATCCTGCGCGGTGATGTAGATCACGGGCGTGCGGATCTGGCAGGCCGCCAGCCGGCGATTGAGTTCCAGACCCGACATTCCCTCGAGCTGCACGTCAACGATCAGACAGGAAAAGGGCATGCGCAGCTGATCGTCGAGGAACTCCTCGGCCGATCGATAGGTGATGGGATTCAGCCCGGCACTCTGCAACAGCCGGCTCAGCGAACGGCAGATGCTCGCGTCGTCGTCAATGATGGCAACGTAAGACCGCGTGGGCATGTGGGCGGCTCCTGGGTGTGACACGCGGCGTCCATGCTGGGGCCCCGAAGTGGCCAGCTGCGCCGCGTTGCGCTCGCTGGTGGTTGTCATCCATTCGGTTCATTGCCTGGCTGAAGACATGCGCTCCGGCAATGCAGCAGAGCAGGACGGTTTCCTGGTGCTGCGTGCCGGAGGGCATGGGGGTAACCGATTACCGGGGCGCGTAGGGGTTGGCTCCCAGCGCGTTGGAGATGCGCTCGATGGCCAGCTGGGCTTTCACGCTGTTGCCGGCGTCATCCAGGGGAGGGGAGACCACGGCAATGCCGAACTTGCCGGGTGACACGGCAATGAGTCCGCCTCCTACGCCGCTCTTGGCGGGAAGGCCGGTGCGGAACAGCCACTTTCCCGAGTCATCGTAGAGGCCGGCCGTAGCCATCACCGCCAGCACCCCCGGCACATTGGCAGACTTCATCACCTGCTTGCCCGTGACGGGATTCTTGCCGGCGTTGGCCAGCGTGCCGGCCATGATGGCCAGGTCCCGCGCGTTCACGCTGATGGCGCATTGCTCGGTATAGACGTCCACGGCCTGGGCCGGGTTGTCCTTGATGAAGCCATAGGCATACATCAGAGCCCCGATGGCCTGGTTGCGCTGGTTGGTGGCGGCCTCGGAGTCAAACACCGGCTTGTCGACCGTCAGGGCCCGCCCGGCGAATTCCGAGTGGTAGTCGAGAATCCGCTTCCAGACCTCGGCGCGCGTCTTGCCGGTCACCATGCTGGTGGCGGTAATGGCGCCCGGATTGACCAGCGGATTGATCTCGGGACCACCCAGTGCCTTCTCCGCGAATTCCACCGAGACGATGGAGTTGAAACGCATGCCGGTGGCGTCGACACCGATGCGGTCGAAGATGGCCTTCGGACCGAGGTCTTCCATGACACGGGCCATGGTGAACACCTTGGAGATGGACTGGATCGACACCTGCGATTTCACGTCGCCGGTGGTGTAGACCTTGCCATCCGGAGTGACCAGCGCGATGCCGAAGATCTTGGAGTCGACCTTCGCCAGCGCCGGAATGTAGTCCGCGTTCTTGCCGCCGGTGGTGGCGTTGTAGGTCTTGTAGGCGTCATCCAGGGCGGCCTGGATCCGCGCCGGCGTCAGCGCCTGGGCGGAAGCGGCGGGCGGAGCCGCGGCGGGTGCCGCCTGTGCCAGCACCGTCTGGTGTGCGGCAAAGAATGCAGCCGAAACGGCCAGCGCCGTGAACACGCGGCGCGAACTGCTGATCGGAGAGTTCATTCTAGTTTCCTCCGAAGGTGTGGCTGAAGTTGTACTTGGCCGAGAACTGGATCCGCAGGTCGTCCGAGGTGAAACCATCGCGCGCGTTGTGCCGCTTGCCCCACTGGATCTCCGGTCCGAACATCACGTTCTTCACCGGGTAGAACATGACGTTGGCCACGGCGTATTCGCCCTTCTCGAAGGAATTCGCCGCCTGGAGAGCGGTATTGTCGTTGTCCAGCATCGAGTAGCCGATGCTGGTGGACATCCTTTCGTTCCAGTTGGTGTCGACGAAGAAGGTCACTCCCAGCATTGGCACTGCCTTGCCGTCGATGGGAGCGGCGGGGTTGCCGGTCGCAACCGGTCCCACGTCCACGGTGGCATCGTTCATGTAGTTCTGGATGCCCTCGCCGTACACCACCGCCGCGCGGATCACGGACTTGCCCAGCTTGTAGTTGGTGCTGAGATTCAGGCCCCATCCCATGGCGTCACCAGAAAGGTCCTGCGCATTGGCAACCGTGTCCTTCCACTCCATGTAGCGCACGATGCCGGCGATTTCCACATAGCCCCAGTCCCGGCCCATGCGGTACTCGGCGGAAAGATCGGGAAGCGGAAAGCGCGGCGTCACGCCATTGAGCGCAATGAAATCCGCTGCGTCGCCGCCATCAGCCGAGGCGCCGGGCCGCTCCAATGCAACCGTCAGGCGCGTGTCGCCCTTGATGGGCATCCAGCGCACCTGCACGTTGCGGTAGAAGGCCATGCCATTCGGTCCCCAGTACTCCACGGTGTTGGGGAACACATCGATGTCCATGAAGGGGCTCCAGGTCTGGCCGGCACCCCAGGCGCCCAGTTCGCCATAGGCATGGCGCAGGCGCAGTGTGGTCTGCCCGGCATCGACACCAGTGCCAAACAGTTCGAACTCGAACTGTGTCTTCAGCTCGCCCATGGCGGTGGGCGTACTGGTCTTGACGCCGAAGCGGCTCTGCCGCACGCCGGCGAACCAGTGGCCGTCGACGCCGTACTGGTCTTCGAAGGAGGGGAGCTTGGTGGGACGCAGCACGTCGTACCAGTCCGGATCGTTCTGCTTGGTCTGGTAGCCGGTATCCAGCATGGCGAATCCATAGATTTCCATGGTGGACCCGCCATCTTCGGCAGCCAGTACCGGCGTGGCGAGCAATGCGGCTGCGGGCAGGGCAGCGCAGACACCCTTCCAGCAAAGGTTGTCGAATGGGGATCGCTTCATGTGACCTCCTCCAGTGAGGTTCAGGCGGACGAGCAGAAAATATGGATGCAGTCGCAGCGGACCGCATCGGACGGGGAAAAACTACGCCGCACCCTTGAGGCTGGGTACTGCCTATTGGGGAAGGTAAGGACTCAGGCGGCGGTGTCGATCGAAGGCGGCACGTTCACCGCCGGCCGGAACAGCCCGGCCTCCTGCGCAAGTGTTGCCAGCAGCGCGGCCGACTGCACGCCGACCTTGCGCGTGATCGCGGTGCGATGCAGTTTCACGGTGCGCTCGTGGATGTCCAGAGCGGCCGCAATCTCCTTGATCATCCTGCCTTCCACGACGTGGCGCAGCACTTCCTGTTCGCGGCCACTGAGGCGGGCGAAGCGCATCCTGATCTCGCCGAGTCGGGCGCGTGAGGCGAAAGCTGTCGCGTCCCGCTCCAGCGCGATCCAGATGGTGTGCAGCAGTTCATCTGCCGGCACGCGCTTCTCGAGGAAATCCACGGCGCCGTTGCGCATGGCCCGCACGCTGCCGGGAATGTCACCGCACCCCGTCAGGAATACGATGGGCATGGGCGCGGGCGAGGCGGCCAGCCGCGCCTGCAACTCGAATCCGGACATGTCCGGCATGGACAGATCGGCCAGCACGCAGCCGCGCGAGGTCGCATCGATGGATTCGAGGAAGTGGGTCGCCGAAGTGAAGGGCTTTGGATCCAGTCCATGCAAGCGCAGCAGTCGCGAGAGGGCCGTGACGAAGGACTCCTCGTCATCGACCACATACACCGTGCGGCAGGCACTCATGCCGTCGCCGCGGGCATGGCCGGCAGGATCACGCGAAACAATGCCCCACCCCTGTTCTGATTCTCTGCGCATAAACGGCCTCCGTGAGCCTCGACAATCGTCCGTGAAACCGACAGCCCCATGCCCATTCCGCTGGACTTGGTCGTGAAGAAAGGTTCGAACAGCCGTGGGATCGCCTCCTTGGCGATGCCGGCGCCGGAATCGGCGACCGTGATTTCCACGGACGAGCGGTCGATGGCGTGCACCGCCACCGTGACCTGGCGCTCTGAGTCAGACGAATCACAGATCGAATCGATGCCATTGATGATCAGATTGATCAACACCTGCGAGAGGTGTACCCGGTCACCGGAGATCAGCGGCAATTGCGAATCCGCGACACACTGCAGCGCCACGTGCCGCGCGGTGGCGTCGGCGCGCACCAGAGTGCTGGCGTCCTGGATCAGGGACTCCACCGACAGGGGCTGGAACTGCAGCTGACGTCGCTTGAGCAGTGAGCGCAGCCGGTCGATGATGGCGCCGGCGCGCTGATCGTCCTTGTGGATGTCCGAGATGATGGCGCGCAATTCCTCCAGGTTCGGCAGCGGCGCCTGCAGCAGGATCTCCGCTGCCTCGGTATTGCGCAGTATGGCGCCCAGCGGCTGGCTGAGTTCATGCGCCAGAGCCGAGGACAGCCGGCCCAGCATCGTGACCCGGCCGGAATGGGACACCTCGCGTCGCAGTGCCTCGGCCTCGGCCTGCGCCGTCTTCTGTTCGGATACATCCCTGGCCACGCCGTGCAGTGTGCTGACCCGGCCGCTGCCGT
>Ga0315910_10001007_pt1 | contig 26576 bp, 18 predicted proteins | sample EdamamesoilMG_FD_204470 | JGI IMG/M metagenome (GOLD analysis project Ga0315910, IMG submission 204470) | Garden soil microbial communities collected in Santa Monica, California, United States - Edamame soil | ecosystem: Environmental > Terrestrial > Soil > Garden | place: USA: California... | reverse complement strand
CGGTTCGTGGGGGGGGGGGGGGACGGGTGGCGACGCAACGGGCGGAACGGCGGGCGCAGGCTCGGGCGGCAAAGGCAGCGGCGGTACGGGGGGCGCGAGTGGCGGCAGCGCGGGTAAAGGGAGCGGCGGCGGGAACGGCGGCACCGGGGGCAAGGGGAGCGGCGGCGGTGGGAGCGGTGGTGACGGGAGCGGTGGTACCGGGGGCAAGGGGAGCGGTGGCGGCGGGAGCGGCGGCGACTCAGGCAACGGAGGCGGTGGAACGGCTGGCGGTGGCGGCACTTCCGGGGGGCAAGGTGGAAGCTCCGGCACCGGTGTCGCCGGCACGCAGAGCCAGGGTGGCAACGGCGGCTGCCCGATGGACGATTGCTGTCCGGACGACGACACGAAGCTCGACCCCGGCGCCTGTGGCTGCGGTGTGCCCGACACGGACACCGACAGCGACACCACGCCGGATTGTCTCGACGGTTGTGACGACGATCCAGCGAAGACGAGCCCCGCAGAGTGCGGCTGTGGCGTCGCCGAAGCAAGCTGCCTGCCTCTCAAGAATTCGCTCGTTCACCGCTATAGCTTCGACGGTACCGGCACGACGGTGACGGACAGCAAGGGAACCGCAGACGGAACCGTCACCGGTACCGGTGCGATGCTCAGCGGGACAGGCTCGCTCTCTCTCGCCGGCGGATACATTCCGGCTGCCATGGATCCCAACAAGCAGCACGTCGTGTTGCCCCCTGGCTGCCTCGATGGCCTGGTCGACGCCACGTTCGATGCGTGGGTCGATTGGACGCCGCCCACGGACGGGACGAACGCGCAGAGCTTCTGGCATCGCATCTTCGATTTCGGTGAAGACGCGGCCGCGGGTGTCGGAACGTACATCTTCGCGACGCCTCGGGCGTCGAACGCCACTGGCCCCACGCGCGCGTCGTTCACGAGCTCGATGGGTTCGACCAATCAGGTCTACGCCGCCGGATCGATACTCACGGGCGGACCACGGCATTTCACGGTCGTGGTCGACGACACCAACAACCAGATGCTTCTCTACGTCGACGGCGCGCTCGTGGGCTCGGTCGCCTTTCCAGGCGCGCTCTCGGCGATCAACGACACGAGCTGCTACCTCGGCCGTTCCCACTTCACCGCCGACCCGTACTTCGCCGGCACCCTCGACGAGTTCCGCGTCCACGCGACCGCCTTCACCGCGGCCGACGTGACCTTCAGTCACACATCGGGGCCGAATCCGGCGTTTTTCTAGACGTCGGTTCGCGCCGCGGATGTGACAAACTCCGCCGGGCCATGCCCAAGAAGGCCAAGCCCAAGACGATCCAACGCCCATCGCGCCCCGTCGCCGGCGGAAAGCCGAAACTTCTCTCGGGTGGCAACCCTCAGATCCCGAAGGGCGACGGCGATGCCCCGGTGCGCGCGTACCTCGCGGCCATGCCGGGCTGGAAGCGCGACGCCGGGCGCCGTCTCGACGCGCTCATCGTGCGCACCGTCCCCAAGGTGCGGAAGGCCGTGCGGTGGAACTCGCCCTTCTACGGCATCGCGGACAACGGCTGGTTCCTCTCCTTCCATTGCTTCGACCGGTACCTGAAGGTGAGCTTTCTCCGCGGCGCGGCGCTCGATCCACTCCCTCCCGTCGCATCCAAGTTTCCGGACACGCGCTACTTCCACATCCACGAGCACGACCAGGTCGACGACAAGCTGTTGGCGAGCTGGATCAAGCAAGCGGCGAAGCTGCCCGGCGACCCCCTGTTCCAGTGAAAGTGAGTGAGGGGGCGCCGGAGCGCCCCCTCGACCGTCATCGCCGCTTGCTAGGGGGACGGGTACTGCATCACGAGCTCGTGAACGCGGGGTTCGCTGGAGGAGCTGAACCGAATCCACTCGTCCAGCTCGATCACGTCCAGCGACACACCGACCGAGAAGGTCGTGGTGGCCGCGTTCAGGTCGGCCAGCACCGCGCCGGAGAGCGGGATGTCGAGGATCGCACCGACGCTGCTCGCGTCCACGGCGAAGCTGCCGTACGCCGAACCGGTACCGAGATCGTCGAAGATCGCAATGTCCGTGGCCGAGTTCGCGCCATTCGCGGCGAGCTCCGCGGCGCTGGTCGAAACGTCGCTGATCGTCGCGGTCTCCGCGTCCGGGGAGTTGACGTTCTCGATCTCCAGCCTGAGCGTTGCGCCGATCACGCCGACGGGTGTTCCGGAAACGTCGAACGTGAAGAAGCTCCGGTACTCGCTGTTGTAGAGGTCACCGGTCAGGGTGTTCAGGTTGAGGCTCGAATGGCTGCCCTGGGAGTTCCACCAACCGCGATTGGTCGCGGCCAGCGTGATCTCCGTATTCGCCACCGATCCATCGTCGAACGTCGCGCCGATCGAGATGCGGCCTTTGCCGAAGGTGATGAAGTCGTCGCCGACGCCGAAGCTGAACGTCGCCTGCGAGATGACGCCTTGAGCCACCGTGAGCGCCACGACGGGGCTCGACGTGAGGACGGCGTCCACGCTGGTCCAAGTGCCTCCCGCGAAGCGCTCCACGCCCCAGCCGTCCAGCAGGGTCACCGTGTAGGAACCGGGGGCCACGTCGATGTTGAGCACCGGTTCGTCCGGTTGGCTCGTCGCGGTGAGTGACTCAGGCCCCTGGATGCTGAACGCAGCGAAGGTCAAACGGTACTGCACTCCGCTCGGCGCCGTTCCGGTGAGCGGCATCGATATCGTGCCGCCCGTGGTCTCCTCGGCCGTGCCCGGTCCACCACAGCCGGCCATCAGCGTCAGCAGCAGTGCCACCCCGACCCGCTGCACCCAATTGAATAGTTTTTCGACGTTCATGACGAAACCCTCACAGCGTGGTTCTTAGCCCTTCCCCATGAAAGACCCTTCCACGCGCCCGGCACCTTCGTCGCGCCGCGCGCCGCCGTCAACGTGAACATGAAGGTCACGTGCGTGACGCCGTGGCGATTCCAGCGACGTCGTTGCACACCAGCCGTCCGGCTGGGCCCGCGGTTCGGCGGGCAAAGCCCGCTGGTTTGGTGACGAGAGCCAGGCCTGTTAGATTGTTACGTCGTGCGTCGTCGCGATTTGGGTCGGGTGTTCGTCGTCGCTCTCGGGCTTGCCGGTTGCTCGGGCGACCCTCCACGAGGCGGCGGCGGAGCAGGCGGAGCATCGGGCAGCGGCGGCAGCGGTGGAGAGCCTCCGCTCGGCTGCAGCTCGACGACCTACTGCGGGGGCGACGGCTTCGTCTGCGGGGTGCATGCGGTCGCCGCCTGCGGCGAAGTGGACTGCGGCCCGTGCCGGTTTCGCGGCGAGGACGTGGGTTTCGGCGACATCACGACGGCGCCTGACGGCAGCGTCCATCTGGCGCTTGCAGGCGCCTCGCCCGGCGAGGTGCTCTACGCGCGCGTGGGCAGCGCCGGTCTCGAGCCGGAAACGGTGGCGACCGATCGAACCGCGGAATCAGTGGCGCTCGCCGTGGCAGAGGACGGGACGGTGCACGTCGTCTACATCGCCGCGCAGGTGATGCACGCCAGCAAGGCTCCGGGCGCTTCCACCTGGGACGTGAGCGCGGCGGCGGACGCGGGCGAGAGCGTGGCGGTCGCCGTCGACGGCGCCGGGACGCCGCACATCCTCGTCGTCGGCGAGGATCCACAGACGCGACAGCGCCAGGTGGCGCACGTCACGCGCGACGGAACGAACTCCACGATCACGCCGCTGGACGGCGTCGTGCCGGTCGGCGGCGTGGCGATGGCGCGGGGCGCGGACGGTACGATCGTGGTCGTGTCGCGAACCGGCCTCCAGGAGCTCGCGGTTCTCGAGCTTTCGGACGGCGCGTTCGTCCGGGATACCGGCGTGCCGGCGATGCCGGATCAGCCGGCGGAGTGGTCGGCCGCCGTCGGTTCGGACGGTACCGTCCACGTGGTCTCCCTGCTCGGCAACTACACGCTCCGCACCGGGTCTCGCTTGGTGGAGCTCACGCGCTCGGGCGGGGCCTGGACCCTCGACGAGCTCGCGAGCGGCGAGGTCACGCACGGCACGGCCCTCGCCGGCGGCCCGGATGACGGCCTCCACCTGCTCTACTTCGCGAGGGACGACGACGGCCTCTTCTACACGCGGCCCGGTTCGCCCCGGCGTCTGAACGTCGATCCGGCGTGTGAAGACGGCGAGGTTCGGGTGGCGGTCGACGGTGACGACCAGCCTCACGTTCTCTATCGCTGCGACTCCCAGGGCTCGCGGTACCTCGCACCGATCGAGCGCTTCGGCGACGACTACATCGAGGCCTGCCAGTCCGGGGCAAGTCTCATCTGCAACCGCGCCTGTGATTGCGGTGCGCCCGACTGCTGTTACAACGACGGCGTGCCCGACGGCTCGAACGGCTGCTTCTTCGGTCCCGGCACGGCGGGGCACGATCTCTGTGTCGCCGACATGATGATCGGCCTCTGCTCCGACCTCACCGCCGATCCGGCCGCGTTGCTCGCCTGCCGCCCGACGCTCGAGTCGACGACGCCGGAGTGCGTCGACGCCGGCTACGCGATTCCGCCTCTCTGCTTTCAGCTCATCCAGGCGAACCGCTAGACGCCGTTCGCAATTCGGCGTCGGGGCTCGCGCGCGTTACTGCGCAGCGGGGGCGCCCTCACCCGGTCGACTGCGCACCTGGTCCACGGCGAGCAGGGGCTTGCCAGCGCCCTCGGGCGCCGCGAGCGCCATCAGTTTGACGAACTCGGGGTCCTTCTGTAGCGCCTCGAGCCGTTCGCGCTCCGTGCCCACGAAGTGGACGACCACGATCCGCTGGGAGGGGCTCTGGTGGAGCCCGCGACCGATCACCGCGTGCGCGGCGTACAGCGGGTCGCGCGCGTCGAACTCGCGCCGGAAGGTCTCGAAGTCGGGGACCTCCAGCTTGTAATAGAGGCTGAAGGTTTGGCCCGGCGGCGGGGCGGTCGACAGGCTCACCGAGATGTCGTTGGTCACCCAGATGAAGGAGTGGTCGGGCGCGCCTTCCCGGAACATGATCCCCTTCAGCACTTCCGAATTCACCGCCATCTGGACGCCGTTCATGTCGTCGGCGAAGAGGTGAACGATGGCGCGGCCGTCGGGCAGCTTGCTCACGAGGTGGCCTTTCACGCCGCTCGCGTCGCGCTGCACGCCCTGCTCGAAGAATTTCTCGAACCCGTCGGGGTCCTTGATCTCGTGAAGGATGAACACGCTCGCGCCGAGCTTCGCGGGTTGAAAGGCGGGTGCGGCCGGCGCGGCGGAGGCGGTGGGCGCCGCGGCGCCGGGTTCGGCGGCCTGGTTGGAGCAGGCGACGAAGGCGAGCGCGCTCACGGCAGGGAGCACGGTCGTGACGAAGCGGAGCCCGGCGCGAAGACTCGGAAGGTGGCGTCCCATGGGCGCGAGGATGCCATATCGTCGGTGGCGCAAACGACGAAATCGAGCCGACGGCCCGACAAAACGCCGCGAGCCGGAGCGGCTTCGGTGCCGCCCCGGCTCGGATCCAACGCCGACGGATCAGCGTCGTGCGACGGCTTCGCTCTTGGCGGCCGCCTTGGCGTTCTTCACCAGGCGGTCCACGTCACGGCGGAACTGGCCCTCATCCACCTGCAGACCGTTCAGCATCGTGCTCATGCTGCGGGTGAAGGAGGCCATCGCGATCGCTTCGCGGATTTCGCCGTCGGTGGCGCCGTTCAGCTTGGCGAACTCGGTGTGGGCGATGATGCAGAACCGGCAAGGGACCTGGGCGGAGACCGCGAGTCCGATCAGCTCCTTGGTCTTGCCGTTGAGCGCCGATTTCGGGCTCATCTGCACGTCGCGCATCTGGCGCCAGGCGCCCGCCCGGCCGGCTTCGGGAAACTTCGCGAGAAACTCGGGAGCGAAGCCGAAGAGGGTCGTGATGTCGGAGAGAGCCGACGCGCCGTCCGTGACGATGATCGACATCGGGGCGGTGCGCTTGCTCGCGGCGGCCTGCTTGGCGTTGCCGACGAGCTTGGCGATTTCCGCGCGGAAGCGCGTCTCGTCGGTCTGGATGCCGTTCAGGAACGTGCTCCAGTGGCGGGTGATCGCCGCCATCGCCACCGCTTCACCGAGCTCGGCCTCACCGGCGCCGTTCAGCTTGGCGAACTCGGTGTGGGCGACGATGCAGTAGCGGCACGGTACCTGTGCCGAGACGCCCAGGCCGATGAGCTCCTTCGTCCGGCCGTCGAGCGCCGTGCGCGGGTTCAGCTGGAGCCCCTTCATCTCCTCCCACGTGCCGGGCAGCATGCCCTCCGGGAGCTTCTGGAAAAACTGGGGCACGAAGCCGAGGGTTTTCTGGATGTCGGCCTTGGTCGCTTGCGCGGCGGCCGGGTCGGCCGACGCGTTGGATGCGAAGCCGACGAGCGTGAAGAGAACGGCGAGCAGGGTGGTGAACAGCTTGGAAGTGGTCATGGCGTTTCCTTGTCGAGGGTCGAGAGGGAGGGTTCTGGTCGTAGGATGGTGAGGGTATGAACCCGCTCGATCGCGGGTGAGAGGTTGGCGAGCATCGGGCTCAGGCGGTTGGCGCACTCGACGACGCTCCGGACGTCGGTGGTGGGAGCCGTGCTGGTCAGGCGCGCTTCGAACAGGACACGCTGCCAGCCGATCGGCACGTCGTCCGCGATGCCGAGTTGCCCGCGAACGTCGAGCTCGCACGTGACGTCGACTTCGACCGCCAAGAGCTCGACATCGCGCCGAGCGGCCCACATGCGGTAGCCCATCGCCAGGCAGGCGCCGAGGCCGGCGCGGATCAGGTCGCCGGGCGTCGGCGCGGAATCCCTGCCGCCTTCGTCGACGGGCAGGTCGACTCGCGTGACGCGGTTCGCTCGACGCGCTTCACACGCGAGATCGGTGACGAGCTTCACGCTCGCCTGAGCGCTGCTCCGGCCGAGCGCGGGGTGGCGTCGGAGGACGCGCGTCTGCTGCTCGTAGATGGTCCGAAGCTCTGCGCTGCTCACGGTCATGGTGCCTCCAGTCGGGGAGGCGTGACCTCACGCGGAACGTTCGTTCCCTGCCGCCGAACTCAGTCCGGAACGGGGATATAAGAACAGTAAATTCCGGTATTTACGGATCGTTCGAAAAAGTCGGCGAGGCCCGGACTGTGGCCCCGCACCCGCTCGATCGCGTGGCGGATCCGGCGCTGGACGGCACTCCGCGCCCGCTCGGCCGCCACACCGGCCTTGCGCGCCCGGCCGCCGAGCCCCACCGCCCGGCTGAGCTCGCGGGCGAGGAGCTCCATTTCCGCGCGAGCGCGGTCGGCACGAGCGCCGTCGCCGAACGACTCGGCTTCGGCCAGCGTCTCTCTGAGGTCGTCGAGCCTGCGCCGGTAGCTCTCTTTCGCCGACTCGTCGATGAGCTCGCCCGCGTCGCCTTGATCCGAGAGCTCGCTCGGGTCGCTCGCGCCCTGACGCTCGCGGACGAGATCGAGCACGTGGACTTCGCGCCCCGGCGTCTCCATCAGGCGCGCGATGTACGTCAGGCCGAGGCTCGATTTCAGGCGGAACGTTTCGCCCCGGTAGCCGACGGTGAAGTATTCGCCTTCGAGCAACAGCGCGAGCGGCGGGGGCGAAGCGGCGCTCACGCGAGTCGCGGGTAGTGCCGCGCTCCGCTCGTGGGGTACCGTCGGAGCGTCGCCGCCGAGCGTCGAGAGCCTGCGATCGAGGTGAGCGACGAGGCCCGGCATCGCGAGCCGCGTGGCGCGCTCCCGCGCCGAGCCGAAGAGCGCTCGTGCCTTTTCGGCGTCGCCCGGCGCGGCGCGCTCGGCGAGCATCCGGCCGTATTCGTATTCGGTGCGGGCAAGAAACGGCCCGGTCTCGAGCCGCTCGAGCCGAGCGAGCGCGTCCTCGAAATCGGCTCGCGCTTCGTCGAAACGCCCGAGTCGCGCGTAGAGCAGCGCGAGGAAGCGCGACTTCGGTCCCTCCCACGAGACGTAGCTCCAGCCGAGCGTGAGGTACTCCTCGGGACACGCCGCGACGAGCGGCAGGAGCTCCTCGGCCTGCTCGCGCGTGCCGGCGACCGTGACCATCTCGACCATGAAGAACAATGCGAAGAGATTCTTCGGACGGGTACTCGGCACCATCCGCAAGTACGCGGCTGTCTGCTCCACCTCTTCGCGCCGTGCGCGGGTGATGCCCGCCTGGAACACCGGCCAGGTCAAGCTGAAGCTCACGTCGTGCCCCATCCGTAGGGCGATCGACTCCGACGACAGCAGATCGTCGTGGCGTTCGCCGGCGCGAAGCAGTGATTCTCGGCACGTCCCGTACAGGCCCTTGACCACGGGGTCACCGACGGCCTCGCCGAGTCTCAGTGCCTCATCCAGAAAGCGTTCGGCCTCCGCGAAACGCCCGTGCATGGTGGCGCGGAGCGCGCGGGCAAAGCGGCTACGAAATCCGATCCACGGCGCGGCGAGCTCGCTCGCCAGCGCTTCGTAGGCCTCCAGGCGAGCGTCGGCGAGCTCGAGCTCGGCCCGGCTCAAGTGCACGAAGAACAGTCGGCCGTGTGTGCGAAGCAGCCGCTCGCGGTCCCCGAGCGTTTGCGCGAGTTGCTCGGCCTCGAGGTTCAGCGCGAGGACCTCGGCCGGGTCGGTGCAATCCATCATCGCCGAAATGGAATCGTGCAGGACCTCGAGCAGCGCGCGCGGGTCCGCGAGGCGCCGCGCGGTTTGGATCGCTTCGCGCGCCACGCCCACCGGCTCCGCGACGTTGACGGCCGGCTGCAGCGCCGCCGCCAGGCGCCCGAGCAGACGAGCCCGAAGGACGCTGTCACCCGCCGGCAGCGCCTCGAGCGACGACTCGAGCATCTCCACCAGCGCCGCGTCGACTTTGCCGAACGTGAACACGCGCCCGTAGGTGAGGGCGGCCCTGGCGCCGAGCTCCACGTCACCGAGCGAGCGGGCGATGCCCGACGCCTCACGGCAATGCCGCTTGCCGGCGCTGGCGTCGCCACGGCGAATGCAAGCCTGTCCGAGCCCGACCAAGACGGCGGCGCGGAGCGCGGGCGGATTGCCCTTGCTCGCGACGGCCGCGAGGGTGCGCTCGAGCGTCTCGACGGCGTCGTCGTAGGCCAGGAGCTCCTCGGCGCGGCAGGCGGCTTCGATCGCGTGCTCGACCCCGCGCGCGAGCAGCTCCGGTGGACCCTCGAGCGCGTGGTGCGCGATCTCGTCGTGGGGCAGCGCGTCGGGGGTGGCGCTCGAGCGTTCGAGCGAAAGCGCCATGCTCGCGTGGAGTGCCGTGCGGCGCTCGGGCGAAAGATCGCGGTACAGCACCTCGCGGAAGAGCGCGTGCGCGAAGCGCATCTTCTCGCCGCGCGAGAGCAGCACTCCGGCGTCGGTCGCCTCGGCGAGAGCAGCCGACACGCGAGGTGCGTCTTCCCCCGCCGCCGCCCGGAGCAGCACGGGGTCGATCTCGTCGCCGCCCACGGCGCCGAGCTCGAGCAGCGCCCGCGTTCCGACACTGACCCGCGAAAGGCGCCGCCCGATCACGTCTCGCACGCCGTGCGGCACCACGCCGGCCTCGATCGAGTCGGGCCCCTGTTCCGCGAGCAGGCGCAGCATCTCCTCGAGAAACAGCGGGTTGCCCTGCGCACGCTCGAGGATGCGGTCACACACGCGCTCCGTGACCGACGAGGCGTGCGCGCTGACGAGAGCGGCGGCCGCCTGACTGTCGAGCCGCGCCAGCGTCAGCGTCGTCCCTTCGCGGCCGATCCGCGCCACCAGGTCACGCGTTTCGGCGTCCGTACGAGCTTCCACGTCGCGATAGGTGGCGAGCACGAGCAGCCGTGAGCCGCGCAGCTCGCGCGCCAAGAAATGCAGGAGAAGGAGCGAGGACCGATCCGCCGCATGGATGTCGTCGAGCACGACGACGAGTCCGCTCGCTCGAGTGCGCGCCGCTTCGCGCGTCAGCGCGACGATGGCGCGAAACACGCGGAAGCGCGCCTCCTCGGGCGGTGGATTCGCGCCGGCGGAAGGCGGCGGGAGTCGCCTGCGGAGCTCCGGCAGGATTTCGCCGAGCACCGGCGCGCCGTCGCCCAGCACGCTCGCGAGCGTCTCGTCGTCGAGCTCGCGGGCCATCGCCGAAAGCACGCCGAGCCAGGGAAAATACGCGGGCGCACCGCCCGACTCCCAGCAGCGTCCCCAGAGCACGGCAAACCCTCGTGCTTCGGCGAGCGCGGTCGCCGCGTCCGCGACGCTCGTCTTGCCGATGCCGGGCTCGCCTGCGAGCAGCACCAGGCGTCCATGACCGTTCTCGGCGTCGCCGAGCGCGCGGGCGATCTCGGCGACCTCGCGTGTGCGGCCGACCAGCGTGCGCCCGTGGGACAGCCCGGGGGCAAGCTCAGCGGGCACGGGGGAGCCGGTGGCGGTCACGGTGGATGCGATTCTACAAAAACGCGCGTCTCGTGCGCGTTTCGCCGCGTGCCGACGCGGAAATCGGCCGCGCCGTGGTATTCTGCTGCGGTGCGCCACCCTGCGATCGTTCTCATCGGCGTGCTCTCGCTGATCGGTTGCGAGAGCACCGGCAACACGCCGATCGCCGCGGGCGGCAGCTCCGGGGCGTCGAGCTCCGGTACCGGCGGTGGCGGTGGGACGTCTTCGGGCACGGGTGGTGGCGGGGCGTCAGCCGCAGCGGCCGGCAGCGGCGGACAGGTGCCGATGGCGGGTGGCAGCGCCGGCGTTTCGTCCGGAGCGGGAAGCGCCGGGGTTTCGTCCGGAGCCGGTGGCGCGGGAGCGTCGTCCGGCGCGGGCGCGGGAGGACAGGCCGCGTCCGGCGGTGTCGCCGGAACGTCGCAAGCCGGGTCTGGCGGTGGAGGAGGGTTATCCGCGAGCGGCGGCGGGGCCGGCATGCCGCCCAATGATGGAGGCCTCGACGCCATGCCCGAAACACCGCTCGCCCTGCTCGTTTTCACTCGTACCGGGGGCTACCGCCATGATGCGATCGCGGTCTGCATCGGGGCGCTCAATACCCTCGCGGCCGAGCGCGATTGGACGGTGACCGCCACCGAGGATCCCACGACGTTCACCGACGCGGGCCTCGCGCCGTACGACGTGCTGGTGTTCGCTCACACGACCGAGGAAGTGCTCGACGCCGACCAGCAGGCGGCGTTCGAGCGCTTCATGCGCTCCGGCAAGGGTCTAGCGGGCATCCACTCGGCGACCGACACCGAGTTCGACTGGCCCTTCTACGGCGAGCTCATCGGGGCGTACTTCCGCGGGCACCCGGCGATCCAGCAGGCGACGATCGTGGTCGAGGACGCCACGCACCCGTCGACCGCGATGCTCCCCGCGCGCTGGACTCGCACCGACGAATGGTACTCGTTCATCGAAAACCCGCGCCCCAACGTGCACGTCCTGCTCACGCTCGATGAATCGACCTATGCCCCGGCCGAGCACGCCATGGGGGCCGATCACCCGATCGCGTGGACGAACGAGCTCGACGGTGCGCGCGCGTTCCAGACCGCGCTCGGTCACACGCAGGAAAGCTACTCGGAGCCGGCGTTCCTCGAGCACATCGCCGCCGGCATCGAATGGGCCGGCCGGCGCGTTCCGTAGCGCATCGCTCGATGCGCGCTGGAGCACCGATTTGTTTTCGCCGGCGAGCCGGCGCTACTGGGGGCCGGCGCCGTCTTCCACCAGGGCGCGGACGTTCGTCGTCGGGTCGGCGGTGTAGGCGTACGTCGGCGTGAAGCCGTTGCCCGAGCCCGTTTGGTTGCCCGTGCTGCCGGTGAAGTCGTTGCCCACGGAGCGCAGCGTGCCGTTGTTGGCAATCTGAAGCGGATTGTTCACGCCCGCGTACACGCAGTTCTCGACCAAGAGCTTCGCGTCCTGACCGGCATTGGTGCAGTAGCTGTTGCCCGTCGACGTGAAGAGATTGTTGAAGTGGTGGATCTGCCCGCGGCGAGAACGCGTCATGCGCTGGTCCACGTTCTGTGCCCACCAGCAGTGGTGGTAGGTGATGTTCAGGTGGCCCACGTCGGAGGGGTCGGTGTCACTGCCGCCGATCAGGTTCGAGAAGCGGTGTCCGCTGGCGCCCGCCTCCGGATCGGTCCGGCGCGTGGAATAGCTGAATTTCGTCCACGAAACGGTGACGAAGTCCGCGCCCGTGGTGATGTCGAAGTTGCCGTCGGAGCCGTCGGACACGTCCAGGTGGTCGGCCCAGATGTGGTTCGCGCCATTGCCGATGCCGACCGCGTCCGCGCCTGCGCTGCAGTCTTGCGGCGCGTCGGTGCAGTTGTTGCCGACGATCTTGAGGTTGCGAAGGATGACGTTGGACGAGCCCGAGATCCCGATGTGGCCGTGGATCTCGGCGCCGCACACGCCGATCACCGTCTTGTTCGAACTGATGTTGAAGCTGCCGCTGATGTTGCCGTTCACGTGGATCACGCGCGCAGTCGTGCCGCTCAGGTTCTGACTCAGCTGTTGCGCGGTGGTGACCACCACGGGCGTCGCGTTGCCGCCGCCGGTCGTGCCGTTGCCTTGCGTGGCCCAGCCGACCAGCGTGCTCGGGGGAGGTGGCGTCATGCAGTCGGTCGGCCCGCTTCCTCCCGTGCCCGCGCCGCTGCCGCCCGCTCCCGCGCCGCCACCCGGGCTGCCGGCTTGTCCGGCGCCACTTTGCCCGGCACCACCGCTCGGTGCGCCTGCCTGACCAGCGCTACCGCCGCTCGTCCCGCCGGAGCCGGCCGGGCCGCCCGCGGCGCCGCTCGTCCCGCTCACGCCGCCTGAACCAAGAACGCCAGCGCCTCCGCCCGTGCCGCTGGTGATCCCGCCGGTACCGGCCGTGCTCCCACCCACGCCGCCCGTGGCACCGCCAATTCCGGCGGTCGCTCCGCCGATGCCGGTCCCAGCCGTGCTGCCGGTACCACCGACGCCCGCGCCGTTCGCTCCGCCCGAGCCCGCGCCGCTCGTGCCACTCGTGCCACTCGTGCCGCTCGTCCCGCTCGTGCCGCCGTTGCCGCCTCCTCCATCGTCGTCGGCCGGCGGGCTACTGCATGCGACGGCCACGGCTGATGCAGCGACGAGCCACCATGCGCTACCGAGTCGCTGCACAATTACACTGGTCTTTTTCATGGGCGGGGAGGCACTCCAGCCGGTAGTTGCGGGAGCCTCCCCGAACCCTCCACGACTTTCTCCCGGCGCGCATTGGCCTCGGAATTTGCGAAGCCAATGACGAGCTACGCTCTAGCGCCGGCCGAAGGGATACACGAGCTGCCCGATGAAGGTGCGCGGCAGCCGCGTCACCGTGCCGTACTCCGAAGGCCAGTGCTCCTTCGGCAAGTGATAGGTGCCGAACAGCTTGTCCCAGAACGGCAAGTGAACGGCGTAGTTGGTGTCGATGGCGGGACGGTCCGAGCTGTGGTGCCAGTGGTGAAACTGCGGTGTCGCCAAAAGGTACTTGATCGGTCCAAACCGGAAGCCGACGTTCGAGTGAATGAACACCGTCTGCAACGCGGCGAACACGACGTAGGCGTCGAGCGCGGCCTTGTCCGGGCCCAGCAGGTAGAGCGGCACCATCGCGAAGGTGCGAGTGACGATCGCGTCGACCACGTGCTGGCGTGAGCCAGCGAGCCAGTCGAGGTGCTCGGTGGAATGGTGGATGGCGTGGAAGCGCCAGAGCCACGGGATCTCGTGAAACGAGCGGTGGCACACGTACTGGGCGAGGTCCGCGCAGGCAATGAGCAACAGGACCTCGACGGCGAGCGGCAGTCCGGAGACGAACGCCTGCACGCTCGCGTTCGTGGCCCAACCAAAGAGCAGCGGCGCCGCCCGATTCGCCGAGAGCAGGAACACCCCGATCATGAGGTGGTTGATGCAGAAATAGAGGAGATCGAGCTGCCACTCCGGACGCAAGACCGCCTGAGCGCGATACCTGGGCCAGAGCTTCTCGATGAAAACGAAGGTTGCCCCGGTGAGCAGCAAATCGAGCACCAGAAAATCGAGCCCGAAGGCGACCGGCAGCTCGGTGAACGTGCCCGTCTCGACGCCGTGACCGCCGAGCCCCAGCGCGCCCAGCGCGAGGAGCGCGCCGACCGCCGGCTTTCGCTGGTCGCGGCTCAGCACGAAAGAGACGAGCCCGAGCGCGAGGGACGCCCAGATCGCGACCATCAGGACCCAGCGTAGGACCTCGGGATCGTAGACCTCACGCAGCTCGCGCGTCGTGAGGTAGCTGGGGAAGCGGTAGCAGAGCACCGCCAATAGGCTGAGGGCGCCGAGACCGATCGAGAGGTACCCGCTGATCTTTCCCTCGCCAAAGACGAAGGTCCGCTCCGACATGTCCGGAACCGCGCGGGGCCTGTACTCGTGGCTCGTGTCGTCGTCGCTCATGGGGTGCAAAGGCAATTCATCAAATCGCTGAAACCGTCCCAAGGCGATTCACCGAATCGCCGGTAGTGGGGCGCCGCGCCGCGCCGAGCTGGCGGTGTAGGGGGGTCTCCGACCTCGTGGCGTCGTGTTGCTAGTTTCCCCGGGCGGGCGTCATGGGATCGGACTATTCTTCCATGCGTGGTGCGAGAGGTGTCGATGAGGCGAACGATCGTGCAGCGAGCTCTGGCCGGCGGGGTGCTGGCGCTGATCGCCGTCGCGTGCTCGGGCGCCACCTTCACCGGCACCGAGCCCACCGGTGCAGCGGGCAGTGGCGGGGTCGGCAGCGGCGGCAAGGGCGGTGGCGGCGGCAAGGGCGGTAAGGGTAGCGGCGGCTCGATCAGCCAGGGCGGGAGCGGCGGGTCGGACCCTGATGGTGGAAGCTCCGGATCGGGGACCGGTGGATCGTCGGGTAGCAACAGCGGTGGCGATGGCGGCGTCGGCGCGAGCGGCGGCGACTCCGGCAGCGGCGGCTCGGGTGGGAGTGGGCAGGGCGGCAACGGACAAGGCGGATCCGGCGGCGATGCTGGCTCAGGCGGAGCAGGTGCGATGTCCGCCGGCGGCACCGGCGGGAGCACGGGTGGCGCTGGCGGCGCGATGGGCGGCAGCGGCGGCAACACCGGCGGCACCGGCGGCGTGATGGGCGGCAGCGGCGGCAACATCGGGGGCACCGGCGGCGTGATGGGCGGCGTTGGCGGCGCGATGGGCGGCAGCGGTGGCAACACCGGCGGCACCGGCGGCGTGATGGGCGGTGTTGGTGGTGCGATGGGCGGCAGCGGCGGCAACACGGGCGGCACCGGTGGCGTGAACGGCGGTACGGGCGGCACCGGTGGCGGCGGCAACATGGGCGGTGGCGGCGGCGCCGAATGCGACAGCGATTCCGACTGTCAGATGGTCAACGACTGCTGTACCTGCGAAGCGGTGCCCAAGGGGGAGCCGGTCCGCGCCTGTAGTCTGATTTGCGTGACCAGCGCCTGCGACTCACTGCAGATCGACACCGACGAAGTGGCGTGTGAGTTCGGACGCTGCGTCATCAATCGGAGCTGCAACTCCAATCAGGTCGGGTGCGAGGTCCTCACGCCGGTCTGCCTCAACGGTACGATCCCGAGCGTCCTCGGTTCGTGCTGGGGCCCCTGCTTGCCTCCGACCGAATGCCGGGAGGTCACGAACTGCACCGACTGCGGTGACGCGTCCGTTTGCGTGCGTAACGAACGCCAGTCGCCCACGTATGGCTGCGTCGAGCCGGCCGCGGGCTGTCACGCGGGGTCGTATTGCCAGTGCCTTGGCGCTTGCATGGAGGAGCTCTCCTTCTGCAGCGAGACCCAGACCCAGGTGAACTGCTCCTGCCCGAACTGCGGGTAGGGACGCTTTCCATCGCGAACGCGGTCGAAAAGCACGCTCACTCGAGCGTCACCTCGAGCGTCACCTCGGGCGGCGTCGCGTAGTCCTGCCACAGACGCTCGATCAGCCTGGGGTCAACGGGGCCATCGAAGCTCACGATCCGGAAACGACTCACGTAGGGCTGCCCCGGCTCGATCGTGAACGCGCCTTCCTTGACCGGAGCGAAGGCCAGGTACGGGTGCTTGGGATGGATGCGGAGTGTCTGTGGCGCCCGGAAGTTCTTCGGGTGCCCCAGCATCGCGAAACCGACCATCTTGCCGTCGACCTTGCCGCCGATCGAGCACCAGCGGCCCTTTTGGCCGTCACCGTGCGCACCGTCGAGCCCCTCCGACGTCCGGAACGTCACGGTGGCCGGGTCGTCCCATTGCGCGTGGCCGCGCAGGGCAAAGCCTCCGTACGTGTACTCTTCGAGCAGTAAGGGTGCGCCGGTAGCCGTCCGTTGCGTCGAATCCAAGTCGACGGTGAAGTAAGGCGGCGCCTGTCGATGCGTCTGGTAGGTCGTCACCGTCCAGTGCTCGTCGAGCGCCACCACGGGATCGGCTCCCAAGAGGTCGATGTGCGCCAGGCGCGCCCGGAAACCCGCGAATACCGGCCCCCGAAAGGTCTCTTCCAGGGCCTGAAAGTCCACCTTGCCCTGCTTGTCGTCCATGTTCCAAAAGTCGATCGCGTGGTCGTTGAAGCGCGAGCGCGTCCAGGCGGACCAGATGCCGTGGTGGTGGCGATGGCTTTCGGAATAGTCGCCTGTCACCTGGACACCGCTCGGCGTGAGCAATGGATGCAGGTAGCCCCCTCGTAGGTACACGGCGTCGATACCCGGCGGGAGCTCCCCCTGCATTTGAAAGCGCACCACTGTCCGAGCATTGGACGAAAGCTCGAGGGCTTTACCCCGCTCGACGACGTTTGGACCATCCGTCGTCGCGGCATCGGCTGGCTCGATCGAGAAGACCGCCTGTTGCCCTTTGCCCAGCGAGTCGAGGATGAACGTGGAGCTGCCGTCAGCGTGTCGTTGAAGCGGAACATCTTGGCCGCCCGCATCCCTCAGCGTCACTGCGATGGCGGCATCGAGCGTCAGAGGAAAGGTGACGATGCTCTGATGTCGATCGACACTGCCGGCACGCACGATGATCTCTCCGAGGCCTCGGGGCGGTGCGGTGCGTTCGGTGTTTGGATCATTCGGATGGGCTGCTGCCACGGCTCCCTCGGACGGTTGCTTCGCGCAGGCCACTGTCAGCAGGCACGCCCACGAGGTCGCGCCTCGACGCCAACCAGTGGCCTTCCGGATCACGTCTCCCCATACGCCGGGGCCGCCGCCGGAGGCGACGCGGACCGGACGGAGCGGTTCGAGCAGTGCTGAACGCCTGAATGGCCTGCTAGGATGAGCACTTACACGTGACCACAACATATTGTTTGACAGTTGCCACCGCACCACAATAGGTTGTGCCTCGTGCTGGTGCTCCTGGGCGAATGTCCAGGGGCTGAAAAGGGAACCCGGCGAAAATCCGGGGCTGCCCCGCAGCGGTAAGCGAGAACGAAGTCCACGGACAAGCACTGGCCCTTCCGGGCTGGGAAGCGGTGGACGGTAGGAAGTCGGCGAAAGCCGCCAAGCTCGTGAGCCCGAAGACCTGCCGGCACACGGCCCCGGGAGACATCCGGAGCCGGTTCGACCTGGAAGCCTCGAGGGCAGGCGGGTAGGTCCGAGCGTCGCGGCTCCTTCCGCGTTCGTCCCGGTTCCGACCCGTCTCACCGCGTTGTCTTCCAGTCGCCCGCGGGGGCGAAGGTCGGTCCGATGGCTCGAGCACGTGCTCGGTCGGCAGGCTTTCCTCTCGCGGGATTCGAAACGAGCGGTCCGGTACCGCTCCGAACGATGACGACGAACAGGAGGACACCATGCTGACGGAAGTGATCACGGACAACGGCCCGGCGCCGTTGCGAACCATCCCTGCGAAGCACGACCCCGCGGACGAAGCGTACCCGGCAACGACGATGCGCGTGCGAAAGCGCAACGGCTCGAGCGAGCCGGTCGATCTGAACAAGATCGTTCGCGCCGTCGGCCGCTGCGCGGTCGGGCTCGGCGACGTCGACGCCATGCGCGTCGCGACGAAGACGATCAGCGGTCTTTACGACGGCGCGACCACGCGCGAGCTCGATCAGCTGTCGATCCAGACCGCCGCGGGCCTGATTGCCGACGAACCGGAGTACGCGAAGCTCGCCGCGCGCCTGCTCGCGACCACGATCGACAAGGAGGTGCGTGGCCAGGCAATTCACGCGTTTTCGCAATCGATCGCGCTCGGCCATCACCTCGAGCTGCTGAACGACCGGCTGGCTCGCTTCGTGGCGGAGAACGCGCGCAAGCTCGACCACGCCATCGAGGCGTCGCGCGATCGTGAGTTCGAGTATTTCGGCCTCCGCACCCTCTACGATCGCTACCTGTTGAAGCACCGGAAGACGCGGCTGGTCATCGAGACGCCGCAGCAGTTCTTCATGCGCATCGCGTGCGCGCTCTCGGAGACAGTGCCCGACGCGCTCGAGCTCTATCGACTTTTCTCGTCGCTCGAATATTTGCCGAGCTCACCCACGCTGTTCAACGCGGGCACCCGCCACGAGCAGCTCTCGAGCTGCTTCCTCCTCGACTCACCCGAGGATCACCTCGAGCACATCTACCAGCGCTACACCGACGTCGCGATGCTCTCGAAGTTCTCGGGCGGCATCGGGCTCGCGTTCCATCGCGTCCGCTCGCGCGGATCGCTGATCGAGAGCACGAACGGCCACTCGAGCGGTATCGTTCCGTGGCTGAAGACGCTCGATGCGTCCGTCGCCGCCGTGAACCAAGGCGGAAAACGCAAGGGCGCCTGCTGCGTGTACCTCGAGCCGTGGCACGCCGACATCGAGCAGTTTCTGGAGCTTCGGGACAACACGGGCGACGACGCGAGCCGCACGCACAACCTGAACCTCGCCAACTGGATCCCGGACCTTTTCATGAAACGCGTGGAGGCCGACGGCGACTGGAGCCTTTTCGATCCGAAGGTCGTGCCGGATCTGCCGGACCTCTACGGCGACGATTTCGACCGCGCTTACGAATACGCCGAGCGCTTGGGCCTTGCCATGAAAACGCTCAAGGCACGCGACCTCTATGCTCGGATGCTGAAGACCCTCGCCCAGACCGGCAACGGGTGGATGACCTTCAAGGACAAGGCGAATCGCGCCTGCAACCAGACGGCCCTCCCCGGCCGCGTCGTCCACCTCTCGAACCTGTGCACCGAGATCCTGGAGGTCACGTCGCGCGACGAAACGGCCGTCTGCAACCTGGGCTCGATCAACCTCGCCCGGCACCTCATGACGGCGGGAAACGGCGCCGTTTCCTTCGACTTCGAACGGCTCGCGCAGACCGTGCGGACCGCCGTGCGACAGCTCGATCGCGTGATCGATCTCAACTACTACCCGATCCCCGCGGCGAAGGCCTCGAACCTACGGTGGCGGCCGGTGGGCCTCGGCGTCATGGGTCTGCAAGACGTCTTCTTTCAGATGCGCCTCGCGTTCGACGCTCCGGAGGCACGAGCGCTCTCCAGGCGCATCGCCGAGGACATCTACTATCACGCGCTTTCGGCGTCGGCCGACCTGGCTCGGGCCAAGGGACGCCACCCCGCGTTCGACGAAACGCGAGCTGCGCGCGGCGAGCTTCAATTCGACGCTTGGGGTGTCGCTCCCGATGACCGCGAGCGATGGGAAGCCCTGCGCGAACGCCTTCGCACCGACGGACTTCGGAACTCGCTGCTCGTTGCCATCGCTCCCACGGCCACCATCGCGTCGATCGCCGGCTGCTGCGAGTGCATCGAGCCGCAGGTCTCGAACCTGTTCAAGCGCGAGACGCTTTCCGGCGATTTTCTCCAGGTGAATCGCTACCTCGTGCAAGAGCTGAAGACGCTGGGCCTCTGGACCGACGCGACGCGCACGAAGCTCAAGCTCGCCGAGGGGTCCGTCCAGGGCCTGGATGACCTTCCCGCCGATCTGCGCAGCGTCTACCGAACGGCGTGGGAGATCCCGATGCGCTCGCTGGTCGACATGGCCGCGGATCGGGGTGCGTTCATCGACCAGAGCCAGTCGCTCAACCTGTTCATCGAGAACCCGAGCATCGGCCGGTTGTCGAGCATGTATTTTTACGCGTGGAAGAAGGGCTTGAAGACGACCTATTACTTGAGGTCGCGGCCGGCGACGCGCATCGCCAAAGCCACCGTCGAGACGCCGTCCGAAGCCCCGCCGGAGAACGAGGCGCGGCCGCAGGCCGAGCCCGGATGGACACCCGCGCCGCCGAGCGTGGCCGAAAAGGATGCGGCGCTCGCCTGCTCGCTCGAGAACCCCGAGAGCTGCGAGGCTTGCCAATGAGCCACGTCGAACGGCCCGCGCGGCTCCTCGATCCCGGGATGTGCCTCACGCTCAGGCCGATGGCCTACCCCGTATTTTTCGACATGTACCGCGCCGCGATCAGGAACACGTGGACGGTCGAAGAGGTCGACTTCGCGACCGATGTCGCCGACCTCGGAACCAAGATGAGCGCGGCCGAGCGCCACCTGGTTCAGCGGCTCGTGGCCTTCTTCGCGACCGGTGACTCCATCGTCTCGAACAACCTGGTGCTGAACCTCTACAAGCACCTGAACGCGCCCGAAGCGCGCATGTACCTGTCGCGTCAGCTCTACGAGGAAGCCCTCCACGTCCAGTTCTACCTGACGCTCCTCGACACGTACGTCCCCGATCCCGACGAACGCTCGCGCGCGTTCGCCGCGATCGAGAGCATCCCCTCGATCCGCCGGAAGGCCGACTTCTGCTTCAAGTGGATCGATTCCGTCCACCACCTGGAGAAGCTCGACTCGCGCGACGCGCGGAGGCGGTTTCTCATGAACCTCGTTTGCTTCGCAGCCTGCGTCGAGGGCCTCTTCTTTTTCGCCGCCTTCGCCTACGTCTACTTCCTTCGTTCGCGTGGCCTCTTGCACGGGCTCGCCGGCGGAACCAATTGGGTCTTTCGCGACGAGAGCGCGCACATGGCGTTCGCGTTCGAGGTCGTGAAGGAAGTGCGGCGTGAAGAGCCGGATCTCTTCGACAGCGCGCTCAGCGCGGACATCTATCGCATGATGGATGAGGCGATCGCCTGCGAAGCAGCCTTTGCGGAAGATCTCCTCGGCGGAGGCGTTGCAGGGCTCTCCGTGAGCGACGTTCGGCAGTACCTCGAGTTCGTCGCGGATCAGCGGCTGGCGACGCTCGGGCTCGAAAAGCAGTACGGCGCCAAGAACCCCTTCTCGTTCATGGATCTCCAGGACGTGCAGGAGCTCGCGAACTTCTTCGAACGTCGCGTCTCGGCCTACCAGGTCGGCGTGACGGGAGAAGTCGCGTTCGACGCGGCCTTCTGAACGTCGCTAGGCGGCGAACAGGAGATCGCGTGCCGGCTCGAGGACGTCGCGGACGCCCTCGTCCGCGGCCTTCTGCAGCAGAGTCACGTCGACGTTGGCGCGCAGCGCGAGCTCCGCGACGTCGGCGCGCGGCCAGGGAGCGGCGAACGCAGCGCGAACGGAAGTCTCGACGTCGCCGCCGCCGGTTCGCAGTGCCCAGGCCACGATGCGAAACGACAGCACCGCATGCCGTGCTTCCTCGGCGGCAAGGGCCGACAGCGCGGCCTTCACCTCCGGCTCGGCGGCAAGCTCAGCCGCCACGAGAGCCAGGTGGGCGCCCAGCGTCTCCGCGAGGCAGCCTTCCCGCACCGCGCTGGCCGCGACCGCCGCGAGCGTGGCGTCCACCGCGACGGGCGCCGTGAACGGAAAGGGTCCCGCACCGGCCACGGTACCGCCGAAACGACGAGCCATCGACCAGCAGATTTCGGCGTGGCCGATCTCGTCGAGAGCGGCCTGGTGTACGTCGCGCAAGAGCGACGTCGGCGCGCCGTGCGCCATCAGCTCGAGAGCAAGTCGCGAAAACGCAGCGACGGACGCGTGCTCGTCGGCGCCGGCGGCGGACCACGCGTCGGCCCGAGGCGACGAAGCGACGAGCGAATCAGAGGCCGGCGAACACAGCGGGGCTCGGAGGGCTCGGTCGCCTTCGAAGTACGGCCTGCCGATAACCGCGCACGAGTCCTGGCCGGTCTCTTCGACCATGACGGTGTAGCAACACACGGTGATCGGGTCAACGAATCGCATCGGAAGGGTCCGCAGATTGCCGTCGCTGTCGACGTCCACGATGTCGATGCCGCAAGCACTGTTGGAGTCGGTAAGCAGGATGTGCAGATCATCGGGTTGCACGTCCTTCCCCGGCGGACACGTCGTCTGATCTTCGGCAACGCCCATGCACGCTTCCTCGTGATGGACCTCGCTGCAGCCGCCAAGCGCGGCGGCGATCGCCAACAACATTGGGCTCGTTCGCATTCCTCTCCTCCTAGGCTCAAGCGTAGCAGCGACGCGATCAGCAGCGACCCATGCCCTCCGCGAGGAAGGCGGGGAGGCCCGCCCCGGCAGTCGGAACCCTCGTCTGCGAGGCAGCTTTCGCGGAGGATCTCCTCGCCGGCTAAGCGGCGAGCAGAAGATCGCGTGCCGGCTCGAGGACGGTACGGACGCCCTCTTCCGCGGCCTTCTGCAGCAGAGTCACGTCGACGTTGGCGCGCAGCGCGAGCTCCGCGACATCCGCGCGCGGCCAGGGAGCGGCGAACGCCGTGCGCACGGAAGTCTCGACCTCGTCGCCGCCGGTTCGCAGTGCCCAAGCGACGATGCGAAACGACAGCACCGCATGCCGTGCTTCTTCCGCGGCAAGGGCCGACAGGGCGGCCTTCACCTCCGGCTCGACGGCAAGCTCAGCGGCCACCAATGCCAAATGGGCTCCGAGCGTCTCCGCGAGGCACCCTTCCCGCACGGCGCTTGCCGCGACGACCGCGAGCGTGGCGTCCACCGCGACGGGCGCCGTGAACGGAAAGGGTCCTGCACCGGCCACGGTGCCGCCGAAACGACGAGCCATCGACCAGCAGATTTCGGCGTGGCCGATCTCGTCGAGCGCAGCCTGGTGCACGTCACGCAAGAGCGACGTCGGCGCGCCGTGTGCCATCAGCTCGAGCGCAAGCCGCGAAAACGCAGCGACGGACGCGTGCTCGTCGGCGCCGGAAGCGGCCCACGCCGCGGCCCGAGGCGACGAAGCGACGAGCGAATCAGAGGCCGGCGAGCACAGCGGCGCTCGGAGGACTCGGTCGCCTTCGAAGTACGGCCTGCCGACGACGCACGATTCACTCGGGTCGTTGTTGACGACCTCGACCGTGTAGCAGCAGGCGAGGAACGGATCCCCACTTTGCCCTTGGAGGGTTTCCAGCTGTCCGTCGCTGTCGACGTCGACGATCTCCTTGTCGCCACACTGCATGTGAAGAAACAGCTGACTCGGCTCCACGTCCTTCCCCGGGGTGCACGACGTCGCATCGGCGGCGACTTTCATGCATCCCGTGTCGTGATAGGACTCGCTGCAGCCGCCAAGCGCGGCCGCGATCGCCAACAGTAACGGGCTCGTTCGCATTCCTCTCCTCCCGGGCCCAAGCGTAGCAGCGGCGCACGGGGCGGTGACCGATGCCCTCGGCGGGAGGCGACAAAGGGGTCATGCCAGGCCCCGGCAGCCGGAACCCATTGAGCTATCCGATCGGATCCGCCCGGACTACTTGAGTTCCAGTACGGCTGGCGCGATCAAGGTCGCCGCAGGCGGGAATTCCATGCAGTATAACTCCGAGAACGGCTTGCCCATGACCCTACGAAAAGCAACGGGACGCACGCTTGGCGTGCTGAGCGCACTCGCCTTGACCGCCGCGCCCCTGGCAAGCGGTTGTGGCAACTCGGAGGGGACCCCGCCTGGCGGCACTAGCGGCACGGGCGGAGCTGGTGGCTCCGGCCTGATGGGCGGCACCGGCGGCACGGGCCTCACGGCGGGTGTCGGCGGAGCCAACGGGGGCACCGGCGGCACGGCAGGGGTCGGCACGGGTGGCACGCCGATCAACACCGGTGGAGCACCCACCGGCGGAGCCGCCGGAACGACGAGCTCGGGCGGAGCGGGCACGGGCGGGGTCATCACCGCCGGCGTCGGCGGCGATGCCGGATCCGTCGCCACGGGCGGCACCCCACCGGTTGCCGGTCAGGGCGGAACCTCGGGGGGCACGGCGGGTACCGGAGCCGCCGGTACCGCTGGGCAGGGCGGCGACTGGTGGTTCGACGGCCCGCGGACTCCACCGCCGAACGGCACCTGGCCGCCGCCGAACATCAAGCTCACGGACGTCGTCACCGGCGTGACCCAGCCGACGGCGATCGCTTCCCCGCGCGGCGACACCTCGCGCATCTACGTCACCGAGAAAGCGGGTCGCATTCGCCTGATCAAGGACGGCGTTTTGCAGCCGACACCGGCGCTCGACATCAGTGCCCGGGTCCTCGAAGGCGGTCCGCAGGCGGGCAACGAGCTCATGGGCCAGGGCAAGCGCGGGCTCGTCGGCCTCGCGTTTCACCCGGACTACGAGCAGAACGGCCGCATCTTCGTCATGTACGTGGCCGACCAGGGGACCCAAGGGGTCTACGGCACCTCCGGGAACATGTACGACGACGGGGACCAGACCTTCGAAGAGTACCATCGCAGCACGAGCAACCCGGACGTGTTCGATCCGGCGCCGGTCGGCGAACCGTTCCTGCAATTCGACAAGGGGAACTGCAACCAGTGCTCCCAGCACAACGGCGGCTCGCTCGAGGTCGACGTCGATGGTTTCCTCTGGGCGAGCACCGGTGATCCTCCGCCGTACACGGACGGCGGCTCGCAGGATCTGAACAACCTGAACGGCAAGCTCCTGCGCTTCGACATCAGCGGTGCGACGGTGACGGCGGCAGGCAACTACCCGGGTGCGGATCCGTTCGTCGCCAGCATCGGCATCCGCAACACCTACAAGTTCAGCGTCGATCGCTACACGGGTGACCTCTACGTCGCCGACGTCGGTGAAAACCTGTGGGAGGAGATCTCGGTCGAACGCTACGGTCAGCGCAACCAGAACTACGGTTGGCCACTCCGAGAAGGCACCCACCGCGGCACGTCCGACGTCTGTGACGGCTGCCTCCAACCCGTCTACGACTACGGCCACACCGGAGACGAAGGGACTCCCGGGGCGGACAACTGTGTCGTCGGTGGATACGTCTACCGTGGCACGGCCATCCCGGCGCTGCAGGGCGCTTACCTCTACGGCGACAACGGTTCCGCGAAAGTTCGCGCCATCCAGGTCGTCAACGGAGCGCTGGTCGGAGCGGCGCACACCTTTGCCAACGTCAGCGTCTTCATGGGTTGCTTCGGCGAAGACGCGGCCGGTGAGATGTACGTTTGCGACTACAACAACAACAAGGTCCTGCGCGTGGACGCTCAATGATCGAACGCCCTAGTCCGCGCTTCCCCTCGCTTCGTCACTTAGAATTTTCCGCCGTGCAGCGCGCTCGGCTCTCCGTCGGAGCGGCGATGCTCGTCGCGGCCAGCGCTCTCATGGGCTGTACCTCCACCGATCCCAACTCAGGCGGAACGGCTGGCGTGCCTTCGACGGGCGGAGCCGGCGGGACCGCGGGGTCGGGTGGTACGAGCGGCGGCGTTGCCGGCACGGGAACTGGCGGCGGCGCTGGCGCGGCCGGGACAGGGACGGGTGGCTTGGCTGGCGCCGCCGGCACCGGGACGGGTGGCGTCGCGGGCGCGGCCGGCGCGGCTGGAGATAGTGCGGGCCTCGGTGGTCTTGCCGGCTCCAGCGGTGCGGCCGGCGCCGGAGGAGCAGCGGGCCAGTCGGGCAGCGCAGGCGCCGCCGGAGCTCCGAACCTGCCTCCGGCCCTCTTGTCGGAGACGGGTCTCTTTACCGTGCGGGCCGCGGGGGGAGGCGCCCTGACGCTCGGCGAGGGCGTTCGAGAGTTCGAGCCCAAGTACTGGCTGTGGTCCGACGGCGCGGACAAGCTCCGCTACGTCTACCTGCCGCCGGGAACGCAGATCGACACCACCGATGCCGACCACTGGGTGTTCCCGCTCGGAACCAAGCTCTGGAAGAGCTTCATCAGCAACGGTCAGCTGGTCGAAACCCGCCTGCTCGAGCGCGTCGGCACGGAGCCGAACGAGTTCCGCTACGCCACGTACTTCTGGAGAACGGCCGACGCGATCGACGCCGACCGCGAGGACTACGTCGAACAGCGTCTGGACGCTGCCGGGACGACGCACGACATTCCGAGCGGCCAGATGTGCGAGCGCTGCCACAACGCGCTCAAGGATCATGCGCTCGGTTTCAGCGCCTTGCAGCTCAACCACACCCGGCCAGGGGTCACCTTGCAGACGCTCCTGGATGAAAACCTGCTGACCGTTCCGATCCCGACGACCATCGCGTTTCCCGGCAGCGATCAGGCGACGCAAGACGCGCTCGGTTATTTTCACGCGAACTGCGGCAATTGCCACAACGACAGCCCAGGTTTGCCGCTCGAAACCGTTCCGGCACCGCAGATGTTTCTCCGGGGCCTCGTCAGCCATCAAACGCTGGAAGACACCGCCGTCTTTCAGACCGCGATCAACCAGCCCACGACCGCCTCAGCCGACCTCGGGCTCGACTTCCGGATCTTGGGTGGCGACGAGCTCGGGAGCGCGACGTACCACCGCATGAACTTGCGCATGTCCGAAGGCGATCAGATGCCGCCGATCGGCTCGGAAATCCAAGACACGGTCGGTTTGGCGGCGATGGCGTCGTGGATCCAAAGCCTCCCGCCGCCGCCGCCGTAAGGACCCACGGCTCAGCTGGAGCGCGCCTCGTGAGTATGCTCTAGAGCACATCTCATAACCAGCTTCGC
>Ga0315910_10001006_pt1 | contig 26584 bp, 17 predicted proteins | sample EdamamesoilMG_FD_204470 | JGI IMG/M metagenome (GOLD analysis project Ga0315910, IMG submission 204470) | Garden soil microbial communities collected in Santa Monica, California, United States - Edamame soil | ecosystem: Environmental > Terrestrial > Soil > Garden | place: USA: California... | reverse complement strand
CCCATTCCTTCGCTTCCGATCTTTGTATTGTACGTCAATGGAAGGCCTTCGATGAACTCCCGGATGTTAGCGATGTCTACGGCACGTTTTAGTTTTTCGATGTCGACACGATCGGCTCCAACGGCTATGTTGCTGGCAATGGTGTCGTTGAATATATACCCCTCCTGCATCACTACTCCGGTTACATTACGCCATGTCTTTTGGGAAATGTAGCTCAGGTTATTTTTACCAATATTGATTTCACCCTTCTCGAGGTCATAAAATTTTAGCAGTAACTTCATCAGCGTGGTCTTGCCGCTGCCGCTTACGCCAACAATGGCGGTGACTTTATTCGCGGGTATGGTTATGTCAAGGCCTCTGATAACGGGCTCCAGGCCTCCCACATACCGGAACGATACTTTGTTGAGCACGATGTCTTCATGGGTGGTTACTGTGGTTAACTTCAACTGGTCTGCTTGTTCCTCATCTACCCGGTTGTGAATCTCACCGAGTCGTTCCAGCGATATTTTCGCATCCTGAACCTCGCGCAGGAAGTCGATAAGTTGTATAACCGGCTCGTTCAGTTGGCCGACAATGAAAGTAATCGCCATCATCATACCGAGCGTTATATTGCCCTCGATTACCAGCATGGCCGCAGAGACAACGATAATAATGTTTTTTAGTTCATTGATAAACGATGAGCCCACGTTCTGCACCTGTTCCAGGGACAGGCTTTTGATAGACACTTTGAACAGCCGGGCCTGAATGTGCTCCCAACTCCAGCGCAGCTGACGCTCAGCGTTATGAAGTTTGATTTCCTGCATGCCACTGATCAACTCAATGACCTTGCTTTGTTCCTGGCTGGTCTGGGTGAACCGTTTGTAATCCAGTGCTTTTCGTTTCCTGAAAAAGAAAAGTATCCAGGCAAAATAAAAGATACTCCCGAGAAAGAATACCGTAAAGATCTGAACGCTGTAGAAAGCCAGCACAACCCCAAACACAAAAAAGTTGATCAGGGAGAATAGGACATTGAGCGAGGAGTTGGTAAGCAGTTTTTCAATGCGCTGGTGATCATGGATACGTTGCATCAAATCCCCTGTGATCCGGACATCGAAAAAGGAAATCGGAAGATTCATCAGCTTGATGAAAAAATCGGACAACAGCGAAATATTGATACGTGCGCTGACGTGAAGCAAAATCCAGCTCCGGATGACTTCTAAAGCCGTTCTTCCCAGGAAAAGAAAGAGTTGCGCGAAAAGAATAAGGTAAATAAATCCGATGTCACGGTTTTGAATACCGACATCAACTATACTTTGGGTTAGAAAGGGAACAATGAGTTGCAGAAGGCTGGCGGCCAGCAGGCCAAAGATCAACTGAATGATAAATCGCTTGTATCGTAAAACGTATTTGGAAATGAATGAAAATCCAAACGGAGTTGATTCCCGGCTGAAGTCTTCGGTGTAGAATTTCGGTGTCGGGTCAATGATCAGTGCAACGCCTTCCGGTGTGTGCTCGTCCGCATTGTTGCCTATCCACGATTTTAGGAATTCTTGCCGGCTGTAGGTTAATAGTCCGTGGGCCGGATCTGAAATATGGAGTTTGTCTTTTCTATGTTTGTAGAACACCACATAATGTGATTTGTTCCAGTGAAGAATGCAGGGTAACGGAAATTCTTTTAACTGGGTGAATGAAGCCTGTATGCCGAGGGTATGGAAACCCAGCTTTTCGGCAGCTTCACTTAATCCGAGCAAACTACTTCCCTCGCGTGTAGTTTCGCTTAATGAGCGGAGTTGCTGGGTGTTGATCGTTTTCCCAAAGTGCCGCGCCACGATCTTCAGACACGTGGGCCCGCAGTCTTTGGATTCACTCTGTGTATAATGTGGGAAGCCGTTTATCATCACTCAACAATAGGGTTACTCAAATTGAGAGAGGCCGTAATGGCCTCTCTCTTATGCACTATACTGCGCAACGGATATCGCCTTTTGTAAAGCATCCGCATCTGCCATGATCATAGCCCAAACAATAGGGCTTGGGGCAGGTACCATTGGAATTACAGGGCACCCAACCACCCGTGATGGACTTTTGTTCAGCTTTGCTGAGCAACTTTGCTCCTTTCAGATTCATTAACTTTTCCATTTTTTGAGATTGTTTACTATTTATTTTATCCTGAACATTTAAAGACCTTCAAGTATCGGTCTACTCTTCGCGAAAGAATGCTTTTTGTATCGGTTAAAGTGTAGAATAAAAAATACCGGTCAGACCATGAGCTCCGCAAGAGGCGTAACATTCTCTGCTTGCGGACGTGCGTCCTCGAGAAGGTCATCAATAAAATACAACAGGTCACTTCGGTCATACTCATTTGGAAATGAAAAACCGTTGATCAGTATTTCGGGCGTGAAATCAATTTTATTGAGCTGGCACCAGGCACTTTCTTCTTTTAGAATATTCTGGTACGATGAGTCGCTGACCTCATGCCATTTATGAAGAAAGGTTTCAGTGTCCATACCGCCATAGATTTCATGCAAAGCCTGTAATCCGATTTGTTCACCGCGCGTGTGGTAGATTTCGAGTAACCTTGCTGCAGCCCTGACGGAAAGATTGCCTGGCGTAGTGGTATTAACGTTGAATCGGATGCACACCTGAATCTGTTTTCCGTATCGCGAGAGAAGGGGCTGAATCAACGCATGCGCTTCCCTGCAATGTCCACAGGATGGATTGGTAATTACCATGATTTTCAGCCGGGCATGTTGGGTTCGATCACCAAAGACAATCTCCTGTTTTTGGGCTTGCGCATAAACGTATGACGATTGCGTAAGAAGTGATTTAAAGAGTCTGTAGTTTCGTTTAAACTTGAAATGCGATACCTTCAATCTATTTAGTTCGCTTTTGACAGGGAATTGCCGGGAAAGCAATTGCCATACTGAACTGGCGCATAGAAAACTCAGTAAAATTAAAAGTGCCGACTGAAGATCCCACGCAGATGCCCGGATGCCTGCAATCAGAACTGATGTTACCTGCATGGCGAGGACCGCGACTATACCCAAGCACAGCAGACACCATTTTTTAATAACCCTGTATTGATAATAAAGGGAATAGAAAATGACCGGAATGGTCGGGATCGCCAACAACGTTAGTAAAGTATAGGTCGTACCCCTAAGGGTAATCAATACTCCTGACAAAACCAGACCTGAAAAGTAAATCAGCGCCAGGTCGCTCAATTTTATTAATCCCAATAATGAACTCCCTGAATTTTTTAACACGCTGTCGCAGCTGAGGTTTGAATTTTCTTTTTCGCAAAACCGTGTTAACATTGCAGACTCTACCCCCAGCTCATGCTGGACGATCAGCACACTTACCGCCAGCCCGATTACGGACAGAACAAAATGTATAGCCTTTGCCAGTCCCGGATTAACCAGCAACGGAACAGATACGATCACAGCGAGTGCGAGATACGAAAACCAGTTTTTCATTTCTTGATCAGCCGCACGTGGAGTTGTGTCGATTTCATCTTTTTCAACAACAGCAACGAGCCCGGTCCAGACTTCGAGAAATTGATTTACGGTTAATGTCTCGCTTTTACTTTCGTCAATCAGCAATAAAAATCCGCTTTGTTTTTTTGTTACCAGGGCAAAGCGCTCTCCGTGGCGATCATGAACACGCGCTAAAAAATATACGGGGAGTGCTGCAATTGAATCTTCCGTTCGGGGTGCTTCCAGCGCCAGATTTCGTATGCTAAAGTGGTCCAGGACTCCGGTTACCGAATGAAGACTGGGGAATGTGGGATGGCTTAACAATTGAAACTCCAATTCGTTATAGTCAATCATAATTCCACACTTTTTCAACAATGACTTTAGCAGAAATGGAAGAGATTCTTTCATAGTGAGTTTAGGTTCAATATTTTTCCTTAGTGAGCAGCAATTGGTACAGGTAATCAAATTTTGAAAAGTTTTTTTCGTTTATTTGGAACGCGTTTCATTTTTGATTTTAACACGTTGAGTACCAGAGAAGAGAACGATATTATTTCCGGATTGATGTCAGAGAATCCAAGTTCCCGCACCGCTGCGCTGAAGCTGATTTACAAAGATTATTTTCCCCGGATTGAAGCTTTTGTTATGAAGAGCAATGGAAACCGGTTTGATGCAAAGGATGTATTCCAGGATGGGATTATGGCGTTGTATCAAAATATTAAGTTGAATAAGTTCAGAGGAGATTCTGGATTGTTCACGTATCTCTACGCTATTTGCAGAAACGTTTGGTTTCAAAAACTGCAACAGCCGATGATGAAGATCACGGACAGTCTGGAAGGAAGCGATGTAATCGCTGACGATGAACAAAAAGGACCGATCGATAGCGATGAACAAAAAAAAGGTATTCATAACGAGTCGCTATTTGAAAACGTGGTCTATGAAGAAATTGACAATCGGGCAGTCGCCAGTGTGATGGCTGAATTAAAAGATGACTGTAAGAGAATGCTGATTGGATTCTATTACGAATCAAAATCGATGGAAGAATTATCGCGTATCTTTGAACTCGGCAGCGTACAGGCCGCGAAGAACAAAAAAATGAGATGCCTGAGTTATCTGATGAAAAGGATAAGCGAGAAAGGTCTGCGATATGAAAATTTTATTGGGTGACCATGAGTGTTACAGAACAGGATATGGATATTTTTGATCGCTGTCGCAAAGGCGATCTAAGTGCAGTGGAGAAAGCTGATCTGGAATCCAGATTAGAGTCGGACGCGGCACTAAAAGAGCATTTTCGCCAATACAACCTAAGCATAAACGCACTGATAACGTTTGGCATTGGGCAGGAACTACGTGACATCATCGAGACGGAACACGATCAGAAACGGAAAAATGTATGGATAATTTCAGCTGCTGCGGCAGCCGTGATTTTTCTGATTTCAATACCCCTCTATTTGTATTTTCAATCAAACTCAAATCCGGATCTGTTTGCCGCTTACTACACGCCATTTCCCGCTGATCAACAAGTGAGGGGCAGCGAACAAACGGATATGGCTATGAACTTATACCGTGAGGGAAAATACGCAGAGGCTGCCCGTGTTTTTGAGTCAGCGGCCGGTTCAGGGAAAAGTGATCAACGAATGTTGCTGCTACTTGGCAATTGTTATCTTAACCTTAACGACCCTGCAAAAGCTGTGGGCTACCTGGAGCGTTCGTCAGAAGGTGAAAGCACCATCCTTTCTCAGAGCAGTGATTGGTATTTGGCTTTGGCTTTTCTAAAACAGGATAATATCGAACGGGCAAGAATACAACTCAGTTCCATGGCCACACAGAATCATCTTTACCGGGACAGGGCAAAACAATTATTGCTCGATCTGCCGTAAACGCTTTATACGTCTGTTACGAATGTAGATGCCGGCCAGAATAATAATAATCAAACAGGATATAGCCATTATCCACATCTGTGTATTTCCTCCCAGATCAAGCGGCTGCTCATCACCAACTAACACAAAGGCTCCCCAATAAGAAGGGTTTGCATAAGGATTACCGGGCTCTTTTAAGAATTCCAGTTTGGCGTTTCGCAAAGCCGAACTTTTATCCATTCCTTCGGAAAGATTTCTATAAAAATATTTCATCAGCTTGCTGGTGGACTCGTCATCCACTTGCCATTGACTCATAACGATACTGGGACAACCCGCGTAAGCAAAAGCATACGCCAGACTCTGTATGCCCTCCCCTTTTGCCAACTCACCAAATCCGGTATTGCATGCACTGAGAACAACAAACTCAGGATTCATCTCCATGTTGAACAACTCAAAGGCATGGAGGTATCCATCATTCAGCGTGTCGGATTGATTCGGCTCAAATACAAGCTTTGACTGCATGGGATCGTCATCATCGATCAGGGCATGCATGGCGAGGTGTAGTATTTTATATTCGCCAGCTTCTTTTTTAAATGATAACTCGGTAGCATTCAATGCAAGTCGGTTGTCACCATTCATGTATCCTGAAGTTTCTTCAACTTCTTTTTGATTCCATTTTAAACCTGAAACAGCATCTCTGAATTTTCCCAGCGCGTTGTCGGGTTTATAGTTTTTGTAGGACGGGGCAAAACCTAAATAGTTCCGGGAAGGCTTTCTGCCAGACGACCAGCCTTCCTGAAAATGCAGAGACGCTGAATATCCATAGCTGATTGTGAATTTCTGTATCAAATACGGTAATGAACTATAATTGCCCAACGCCTCCGACTGCGCGTTGTCCGTCAACAGCAGCTCAAAGGGAACGTACGCCAGTTTACCATCGGGTATAATCACAAGGGTGTTTATGGCGTTATCACCCGGGATGCGTGCAAGGCATTCTTTGATCAGGTTGTTGTAAAGAGCATGCGAGGAAGACACAAATTTTAAGTATGCTTCGTCCGTTTGCTCAGCCGTATGCCAGAGGGTAGTTACTTCGCGAAATTGTTCAATATTCTTGTTTATCGCGTCTGCGTCATTCAATGTAACCGCGCTAATATTTTCGCGGGTTATTATAAATACGTGAATACCGTACTCGCCTGCAAAATATTCAACAATGGCGGTATGCTGCGGAATCTGTTTTTGAAGTTCTTCGATGCTTTTTACGTTGCGCTGATATTTGAGCTGATAGTATTCAGGATAACTTTGTTCGAATGCAATAACCAACGAATCCCGAACCCGATTTGCTTTGAACAGCAAGGCTTCGTAATGCCGCAGTTTGGTCACGTCCGCCTTATTCGTTGATGACTTCAGCCGTGCCACCTGGACTTCATAGAACATCAAATCCGTTTTCAGGTTTTGCTCCACGGCAATCAGGTGATCGGGTATTAATCCAATCTCTTTGGCAGCCAGGCTACGGACAGACCGGGAAAGTATTTCGGCCTTGTTTTTTTCGGCAAAGTAAAAGGCCTGTTTCAGGTAAGCCGATTGGCTGGTCTTACGATAGAGTTTGAGACTTACACTGATAGCAAGTTCATATATTTCAGAAGCGGTGTTTGCCAGGGTTATCTGATCTTCAAATTTGCTGTACTTGTTTTTAAGTTTTTGAATGAGCGTGTCTCCAGCCTGCAAACTGGTTAATGCGAGTTTGAGTTGACTTGCATTTCCCGCTACCGTATAAACTTCATCGAGAACAATCGCTTTGCCGTATAATGAACTGAGCAGGTGCAGCTGGCTAATGGGCGCGTCAGTGTTTGGAAAGGAGTCAATCGACTCATTGGAAAAATCAGCAACGTTTGCGATGAGCGACTGCTGGTAATACGCTAATGAAGCGGGGTATGATTTCTTTTTAAAATAGGAAGATCCCAATTCCCGAAGTATCCACGAAACCTGGGGATGTTTAGGGCCCAATAAATTTTGATAGATTTCAAGAGCTTTTTTTAGATGCGTTATGGCTTTGTCTAATTGATCCATCCTGATGTAAATTGACGCCACGTTGCAATAGTAATCGCCCATTTCCGAATGCGTGTTCCCAAAATGTTTTTTAATCAGCACTTCACTCTTTGCAAAATACTTCATGGCCTGATCATACTCATTCAGGCTTACGTGGGCGAGCCCAAGGTTACTATATGATCTGACTAGATTTACATTTTCAGGCCCATACAAATTTTCGAATACCGTGATGGCTTTTTTGTGATTTTCGACCGACAACGGATAGTCTCGTAGTCCGCTGTAAACAACGCCCAGGTTACCATATAACTTACCGACAAGTTCATGTTGTTCTCCGAAAACTCCACGTGCAATTGCCAATGCCTTTCCATGATACTCCAAAGCCAGTTTATAGTTTCCGATAATCTCATAGGTATTGGCCAGGTTCATCATCGCAATCGCTGAATACGGATGACTCTCGCCCATCACCGCCAGCATTATCGCGCAGGCTTTCTTCTGTGATTTCAGGGCCAGATCGTAATTGCCCATTTCAAATGCACACCGGCCCATATTATTATGAAGGGAACCGACTCTTATACTAGAGTGATCTTTTTTTTCTTCGAAAACCTTCAGACCCCTGGAAAAAAACAGCAAGGCAGAATCATATTGTTCCCTGTATTGGTAAACCGTGCCCAGGTTGTTATACATCGAAGCAATTTTTAAATGATTTGGTCCCAGCGAGGCACTTACAATAGCCAACCCGGATTTGAGACTCTGCAATGCCAGCGTTAGTTCACCCATGTCGGAATAGGTAATTCCCATATTCGCCAACGTAAACCCAATGTCGGGATGACCGTTACGCAACACTTTCTTCTGAATAGTGAGCGCGCGTTGGAAGTAGTGAACTGCCGAATCGTATTTGCCCGTTTCCTTCATCACATTTGCCCACTGAATTAGCGCGTTTGCATATTGATCATGGTCGGTTCCCAATTTCATTTCAATTTGAGGCATAACTTTTCTGAGGGTTAACTGCGCCATTTCATAGTTGGCTGTTCGCCAATAACATTGAGCCAACTTGTTGCTAGCAGCAAAGTATTGTTTCGTTAAGCCGGCTTTCTGATATTCAGCAGCCGCTTTCCGAAAAAACGGTATGGCGTTTTGGTACTGCGTACTTTCGAGCAGGGAATCAGCGTGTAAAGCATTTCGATGCGCAAGGAGTGTATCTGATTTCAGCGTCTGACAAAAACAAGGAAGAGAGAAAAGAGAAATGGTAGCGAGAATAAAGAAGATTCGCATTTTTATAGTTTAGGGCGTGCAAAATAACACTCATTTGGGGTATTCCATAACTACTTACCGCTGGCCGTACGTTGTTTTTCTTGATTGAGGTTTGAGTTGTCCCTAAAACAAAATGTTCTGGCTTTGGACTATTGCCCCAACCCAGAACATATTATTCTTTAAAACTCCGAATGAATTACTTCACTCATTCATCATTCAATACCTTAAAGAGATGCTGTTTTATCTTGCCGTTGTAGATATAACTACTGTAAGAGGCAACCAGCAGGTTGTTGTCATCATCAAAAGCGAGTGCTACCGGTGTGCCCACGCCCGATGATTCTTCTTTGAAAGTTGTACCCGTATCGAAGGACAACAAGGTGCCATCGGAATCAATCACGATCAGGTTTCTTCGAGAATCATCGTTAATCGTAAATGCACCTCCAAGCGCTATACGACCTTCGCTGTCAACATCCATGAATCTGGCGCCAGAGCCGGCCAGCACTCCGTTGATAGGAGTTGGAATTATATCAAGCGAAAAAGCTGTGTTACGATCACCGTTCGGCAAAAGTTGAATAAGACCGGGCGCTGGTGATCCCTGGTATCCGGTAAATGTCCCGGAAACCATCCAGTTATTGTTTGGCAATTGCACGGCTTTGTGGATAGTACCCGTGTTAATCCCGCTGCCGGTTGAGAATGAATTGTCAGGCGTTCCATCGTCATTCAAAAGTACCATTCCGTTTGCCGGCTCATCGTTATAGGTGCTGAAGGTTCCAATCGCCATGATGTCGCCATTATCCAGGATCTCGATATCATTAACGTCATCATTAAATCCAGTGCCCGGATCAAACGACTCATCCAGGGTGAAATCTTCATTGAGTCTGACAATCCGGTTTCTGGATGCAGTCGTGGTAATGATTGGATTATCCCACGTCACGTGACGGTATGAAGTAAAATTGCCACCCAACAAAATTTTTCCATCCGATTGAATGGCTACCGTCTGCACCGTGCCATTGACCGGTCCCTGACCTGTCAATGTGGTATTATCATGCGTGCCGTCAGGCAGGATACGCGCTATTCCCGATAAAAAAGGAACTTGATTAGCATCCTTATATTGAAAGGCACCGATCATTACCATGCTTCCATCTGAAGCGATGTCAAAGTCGCGTACATAGGTTGCACTGGAAGGAGCTTCGATGTCAAAGTTTTCATCTAACGTTCCATTGGAATTCAGCCGCGCGATGAAGGGACGAGAGGTACCGTTTACATACTGTAAAAATCCGGCAATAACAATTCGTCCCTCGTGATCGAGTTTGATTACACTCGGTGCCAGGTCAGGTCCAACGCCACCGGCATTAAATTCAGAGTCTACACTTCCGGAAAGTGGTACAGTGAATGTACCGGCTGACGCTTCTTCTGAGCCTTTGGATTTTTCATACACTACCTCGACCGCACCTGTGCTGGCAAAAGCGGGTACAATCACCGCGATTTCATCGTCAGTGATGCTAATAACTTCAGCGGGAATACCGTTAAATAAAACGTTGATGTCATTGGCTTTCGGATCTTGAAGATTGCTACCACTGATTACTACTTCCGTTCCAGCGACACCTGTGGATGGTACAATGGAGGTTATCACTGCGTCTGCGCGTTTTGTACGTGGTTCATCTTCGCAGGATGTCAGCGAAAGAATGGTACAAAAGGTCAGACAAACGGGTAAAATTCGAAATGTTGTCTTCATACAATGGGTAAGTTTTCCTATCGGTTACAATTATAGTTCCACTTTCGGTTTACGGTTATCATTCCCGGTGAGATAGCTGAAAAAAGTGAATTTGATGGGGTTTTGATGTAGGTATATATGTACATCGATCAATTTACAATCGAACGGATATCCCGGGCCAGCCCGTGGATGATGGATATGGGGTGTAATTCAGGAAGCTTGGGCAATTCATGGTGATTTGTGTCAGTTGTCGATTTTTTATTGTCCGGTACATCCAGTTGAGCGGCACTCTGTTGAAGGGTGTCTACAATCTGGTTTATCCACGGTGCAACCTCGGCATGTGCTATATCTTTTGCCGTGAGGGATGATATCCGACTAATGAGCGAGTGGTTAGCAATCACAAACTGGTGCACTTGTGACGACTGTTTTGACGAGATGGGTTCAGCAAGCATCTGTTGGAAATTATCAGAGAGGTTGGTTAATGCTACGATCGCTTCATTGCGTGTGGCATTATAGGCTCGGGTATGCGCTGGATCACGCAGGGCATTCCATGCGGAAAGAAAATAGGTAGTATTGGCAAGCAGTGTTTTTTTCATCACGGTCTCTATCTGGTGGTGTTGCCAAACCGGAAAAATAAAGCGGGCTACAACTGCGGCAATGACCGACCCGATGAGCGTGTCGATGAGACGTTCTCCAATCAGCTTGGTAAATTCATGCGGGTTTAGGAAATGAAAGGTGATTACTACATATACCGTGAGGAAAATAACGAACCCAAAATAATTCAATCGCAGCAGACTGTACGCCATCAGCATACTCAGTACCATGATGATGAGCAGAACAGTGTTGTTGGGGATAAGGAATAACAAGACGCTGGCGGTTACGATCCCTGCCAGCGTGCCCGTTACACGCTGAACATTTCGCCTGCGGGCCAAATGGTAAACCGGTTTAAGAATAGTAAGCGTAGTAAGCATTACCCAATACGCATGACTGATCGAGAACCAGGCAGACACCAGGTAACCCAGGAGCAACGCCACGGTAAGGCGTATGGCAAAGCGGAATGTGTTTGAACGAATCGTTAAGTTCTCTTTAAACAAAGAATACGTTAACGGCTTGCTGTCGATTGGTTTTTCAATTTCCTGATCTGGAAAACGATCGGGATCGTAAGCCTCCTGCCGTGTGTACAGGATTATTTTTGTCAGGCGGTCTACAATACTCGTAAGATTCCGGTTGCTTTTACGAAGCGCTCGCAAACTTTGCTGCTGCAGCGAGGTTAGTGACGGGTTGGTAAGCCTGTGTTGAAGAACGGCTTCAAGTTCATCCAGTGATGTCTTGAACGAAGGTATCTTTTTTATGGCAGTACCTGCTTGCACAGCCAGGCCAATGTGCTCAAATTCGGCAACCACTTGCAAAACCTCCCGGTAGAATCTATTCAAAAGATCCGGGTCGATATTGTCATGCAGCGATTTATAGTCCTGGTAGGAATACATGCTCTCTTCAAAAAGGTCTAGCGATTCCAGAAAGATCATCATGATGCTGCGGCTCTTGGGACTTGCATCACCTACGAGCTGACGGGTTTTGAAAAGTAGTTCGCGGATCTGCGCTTGCGCTTTCAACACTTCTACCTGTTCCTTCATCACCCGGTCAAACACGACTTTTACATCAGTATCATTTTTGTAGAAAGCAGCACGTGCCCTGACATAGCCTGCGATGAGGATAAGGTGTTCTCCCAGTGCCTGATCTACCAAACGATAAGGCTGAAGCCGGTAAAGCATCAGGCTCAGAAAACCATACCACAGTCCCCCACCCGCTGTTAGCAGCACACTCATACTCATGTTATGATCCTGCCGAAGCGGAGACATGTAGATAAGCATAATCACCAACGCCAACGTTCCCACCGCACCTGCCCTGGCGCCATAAATTCCCAGCATGGCAAAGAAGAAGGTAAATAGAATAATCTCCGCCAACAGCAGTACGGGATAGGAATAAAGGACAGACGTAACAAGAACAACAGCCGTGTTGAATGCAATAGCGGCCAGCATTCCGTTTCTGCGATGATGAATGGGGCCAGGACTATCGGTTAGACTGACAAACAGAGCACCGAATAAAAAAGGTATACCGCTGGCGAGCCAATCCTGATGAATCATGATCAGCATGGGAACCATTATACCCGTTGTGATGCGCACACCGGAGTTCCAGTAGTGGCTGGTGGTGAAGCGTTGAATTTCCTGAACGTAATCTCTCCGGATCTGCATGAAGGGTAAAAATAACGGAGCAGATTTTCTTATGGAAATCAATCGCAGAAACCTGGCTTACATTTTTTATTAAATGGACTTAAGGTATTCCACCAGATCTTTCTTCTCAGCCTCCGTGAGATTTAAGCGCTTGAAGGTGTTGTAGTGATTAACCACATCAAGCAAAGTTGGGAAGCGGCCATCGTGATAAAACCCGCGTTTTCGGATCCATATTCCCTTCAGCCCCTGTGTAACATATGTTATACCTGATTAAATGTGTCTACATATACGGGCGATCTGGTAACGGTTTGGTATCAATAGTTTAATATTTCCAAAACCATACCCTCCTTGTGGCACCCTAACTTTGAATTGGTAAAATAAAATAGGTACTGTATGAGAGCCTCCGTAATCATTGCAACGTATAACAACCCTGCATGGCTTGAGAAAGTATTGTGGGGTTTTGAAGCACAGGAAAATTCAAACTTCGAAGTGGTGATTGCCGATGACGGCTCAGGGAGTGACACACGTCAACTGATCGATCGTTTCAAGCAGCATTCCAGGCTCGCGATCAAGCATGTATGGCATGAGGACAATGGTTATCAGAAATGCCAGATACTCAACAAGGCTATTGCGGCTTCATCATGCCCCTATCTTATTTTCATTGATGGTGACTGCATTCCCCGGGCTGATTTTGTATCGACTCACCTTCGCCACGCTGAAAAAGGTTTTTTCTTATCGGGAGGAGCTGTGCGTCTGCCTATGAAAACCAGCTGCATCATTTCGCAGGAAGATGTTGTCAATGGAAATGCATTTCATCTTCAGTGGCTTGTTGCGAATGGGTTACCAAAAAAATATCTTAAAAACTTAAAGTTGTCTTCATCCGGGAAACTGACCCGGATATTGAACACCCTTACACCCGCCAGGGCAACCTGGAATGGTGGCAATTCATCGGGCTGGAAAGAAGACCTCCTTCGTGTAAATGGATTTGATGAGCGTATGGAGTACGGAGGACAGGATCGTGAGCTTGGTGAACGTCTCGAAAATATCGGAATTAACGGAAAGCAAATCCGATACAGTGCGGTGTGTGTTCATCTGGATCATGGAAGAAGTTATAAGACGGAATCTTCCGTGAGAAATAACAAATGGCTGAGGCGATATACGCGAAAATACAAGTCAGCCTGGACGGCCTACGGAATCCGGAAGCAAGTACCTTCATTCGCATAGGTATGAAGGTGTCGTTGATTATATCGGTTTACAAAAACACGGAAGCGTTGGGTGTAGTATTGAGTGCACTCAGGTACCAGACTTTTACGGATTTTGAAATTGTCATTTCAGAGGATGGCAATGATTCACGCATGAAAGAATTTATTGGGTCGCTGAACACATTGCAACCACTGATTCACGTTACTCAGCCGGATGAAGGATGGCGTAAAAACAAAGCGCTTAACAATGCCATACGAAGCAGTCACGGTAATTACCTCATCTTCATTGACGGTGATTGTGTGCTTCATCACCGGTTCATGGAAGAACACAAACGGCTATCACAGGAAAATGGTATTGTAGCCGGCAAGCGGGTTAAGCTTGGTCCGGAATTCACAAAACAGTTCCTCACGCGCAAAGATTTTCTGGCTATGGAAAATGAAGTAGCTACGCGTCTGAGTAAATTGAAAAAGGATGGCGCTGAGTTTATTGAAGAAGGCATTTACATTGACCCGAAAAGCCTGCTGGGTTTTGTTCCTGAATTGCGCCCCATGAAACGGTTGAAGGGTTGCAACATGTCTTTCTACCGCAGTGCCATTGAGGCCATTAATGGTTTTGATGAAGATTACGATCTGCCAGCTGTAGGCGAAGATGCCGATTTGCAATGGCGATTTGAGCGGGCTGGATATAAACTTATTTCTGCCCGCAACCTTGCGATTCAATATCACTTATATCATGCGGAGAACTGGAGCGATCAGGCTGCCAATCTGCATGCCCTTCAGTTCAAGATGCACCAGGACCAATTTGTTTGCCTGAATGGAATCACCAAGCTGCAAAAGTCTTAATTCGTTGACGTGTTGTAAAATTTGCGGGTCATCCGACTATTCCATTCACACCGCAAAAGAACGTCATTTTAAAATAGGTGACATCTTCATTTATTTAGAGTGCCTGGATTGCAAATGCCTGCAGATAGCTTCCTTTCCGGAAGACATGAGGCGGTACTATCCGGATTCGTACTACAGCTTGCGGAAAGGAAAGGAATACAAATCCATTTTGTCCAAATTCAGATTAGTACCGTATTACTTCTCACTGTTCAGGCGAAACCTGATTGAACAAGGGCTCCACAAACTATTCGGGTCAACCCGCTTTGACCTTTTGTACGAAACGGGAATTAGCAAATCAAGCCGAATACTCGATGTCGGATGTGGCAACGGGTACAAATATCTCTATGCCCTGAAAGAATTCGGTTTTGCAAATACTATGGGATGTGATCCCTTTATTAATGAGCCGATCACCTATGCAAATGGGCTTCGGATAGAAAAATCGGATATCCTTCACATTGGCGGCACCTGGGATTTAATCATGTATCACCACTCCTTTGAACATGTACCCAATCCGCACGAAAACTTATCCCGGGTGTCACAGCTACTTTCACCCAATGGTATATGCCTTATCCGGATTCCTACAGTATCTTCCTTTGCGTGGGATAAATACAAAACATGCTGGTATCAGCTTGATGCACCCAGACACTTTTACCTTCACTCCATTGAAAGCATGAGGTACCTGGCCGAACAGCACGGCATGCTGCTTAAAGAAATAATGTTCGATTCAAATCACAAACAGTTTACCAACAGTGACAAATACGTTCAGGGTGAATCAATGATCGATGATCAGCAACGCGGTCTTCTCCGCTTCATCAAGCGCAAAGTAAAAAGATTCGCAAATCAGCGTAAGGCTACTGGCCTGAACAAAGCAGGTCGTGGTGATCAGGCTGCTTTTATTCTGCAGAAAATCTGATCAGGGTTATGAAATGTCAACTCGTAAAAGCTCCTTTTATCATTCGGTATGAAGCCAGCTTAATTTCCTTCCAGCGATAAATCAACCATTGTACGAAGTTGATAGGCTCATGCGCATGAATGATGTGACGTTCCACCCGATGACCGGCCAGCCGGATCCATTTGCGGCTCTGTCGATCGTCAGCAACATCTACCAGCGATCCGATATCAAAAGATTGTATTTGAAATCCACCGTACCAGAGCCGTTTATTGATAATCCGTGTTGACATACCCGATGCCGGAACGACTAACTCAACGTCCCCGATGTTTTTCAGAACTTCGGGCCACCATAAATCGATTGTCGCATATGAATTTCGGGAAGGTGTGTTAATATAATATGCAACAGGACCGATGAGATGTTCAATTTTTTCCTTCGGAATAGAACCGATATACATTTTGCGTTTCGGCCGGATAACATTATCCAAAAATGAATTTACCTCCTGTGGCCTGAATACCGCGAGGTAGTGCAGAAAGATGGGATTTTCAAATGTTGTATGCGCCATCCGGGGAAAAGATGACTCCAGAAAGTCAGCCATTTCATTGTTAGCACGGAATACGGCAAACAGTCCCCTGACCATCCCCTTTTCACGTGGATGATGCACAGCAAGACCTTTCAGGTACAATGCATCATCGATTTCAAAAGCTTCCTTCATTTCCTGCGTCAACGGAGGAGACACATCGTGATTGGCCTGGTTTCTTCCCATCATGATGTACACGTCACCATCACCGAAGCGTGAATAAAATGCGCGCTTGTTATTCCTGAATATCGTTCCGACATGGTCAAGCGAAGTGCTTGTATTCTTAACGTTGAGCATAACCCGGTAACTCCTTGTCAAAGGTAAAATCCAAAATTTGCCAGTGCGACTTTAGTATGTTATGATTCCGTGAAAAGTGAAGTTGGCCACTGGCAATGCAGCGGATTTACTTTTTGGGTTTCACTTACCCGCAATACCCAAACAGACGGTAGCCAGAAGCCAGTGGCCAACCGTCCTTTTGCTCCGTAAATCAAAAAATGTAATTTTAGACCGTAGCCTTATTCTAACCAAACGACCACTATGTTCAAACACTACTGGAACACTTCCATTCGGAACCTGCTGCGCAGCAAACTTTTCACTTCTATTAATGTAATTGGCCTTTCTATTAGCATCGCCATTTTCCTGGCGTTAAGCGGATATGTAATGTATCAGTTCAGCTTTGATAAGTTTTATGAAGCCAATGATCGCATCTATCGTGTTGAGTATGCCGAATTCCAGGATGAACAGCCAATACTTCAAACCTCACGTACACACGACCGTGCTGCCTTGCTGATGCATGAATATGTTCCACAGGTAGAAGCCGTTACACGTATCTACCATGAGAAGGCTTATGTGTTCACGGAAGATGTAAAGATTGTAGATCAGGACATGTTGTTTGCCGATAGCTCGTTCATGAAGGTGTTTAAGTTAAATGTGATTAGTGGCGCGGATGATGCACTTACGCCACCACGAACTGTAATGATCTCAAAGTCGCAGGCGAAAGTATATTTCGGAGATGAAGATCCGATGGGAAAGATGCTGTATTTCAATGAGCGCCTTCCCTTCACAGTCACTGGCGTATTTGAAGATATTCCGGAGACATCATCGATTGATTTTGATTTCCTGTTATCCTGGTCAACCATTTATTTTTACGGCTGGGGTTCACGGGATGGAAGCTTTGATTCACCCTCGGTTCATACGTTTATCAAAGTACAGGAGCATGTAACGGATATAGAAACCATTAATGCCGGTTTAGCAAAGATGACCAGGGATCATCTTACAACATTGGAGAAACGCGGACACACCGGCCGATACGAACTGCGCCCCTACAAAGACATTCACCTCGCCACCGGGTTAGCCGGTGAGATCAAACCGGGCGTTAATAAAGCCCTGCTCTACGCATTGATTTCCCTGGCGGTATTTATCCTCGTTGCCGCCTGGATCAATTACATCAATCTTTCGCTCGCCCGTTCCATTGAGCGCGCTGATGAAATCGGTGTTCGTAAAGTATTCGGTGCCTCGCGTATGATTATCAGCGGGCAGTTTTTGCTGGAAGCATTCATACTATCCTGCCTTACATTTTTGATTGGGTATGGACTGTACGCGCTGTTCAGCGGTCCCCTGTCTTATTTGATTTTCTCGGATGTAACATTCAAAACTCCGGAGTTCAATACATGGATGATTTACTTCGCAGGGTTTGTTATAGGCACTACGCTCGTAGCTTTTTATCCTGCCCTCTTTATTTCAAAATATAAGCCGGTGCTGATCATGAAGAATAAACTTGGCAGCGGACGAGGCAAAGCGAATATTCTGCACCAGGGGCTTATGGTATTCCAACTTTTTCTGGCGGTGGCTATTGTTGGAATTACGCTGATTGCCGAACGACAAATTGCTTTCATGCGCGATTTTGATTCGGGATTTAATGCACGTCAGACAATTACGTTACGTGGCCCCGCTTCTACCAACTCCGACTCGTTACGGTATTCAAGATATGTGGCATTCCGTAATGAAGTTCTGCAGAATGCTGTATTCAAGTCGGGAACAGCTTCGATGAATATTCCGGGGGAAGAAGTTCGATACCATGATGAAAATGTTCATGCTATCGGTTCTGACAACACCCGCAAGCAGTCTTTCAAAGTAATGTGGATCGATGAAGGTTACCAGGAAACCTTCGGCCTTTCGCTGGTCGGTGGAAGAAATTTCAATATGAAGGAATCCGGCCCGGCCTGCGTGATCAACGAAACTGCGGCCAAGGCGTTGGGATATGCTAATCCGGCTGATGCGGTGAACACCAGCATCATTAACAGCGACCAAATGACCATGACGGTTGTCGGGGTTTGGAAAGATTATCATCAGCAGTCGTTGCGCAAGTCGGTAGATCCGATCATTTTTTATCACCATCATCCACATGAATATGGATACTATTCGTTCCAGGCGCAATCACGCACGGGAGATTACCTGAAGACACTGGAGCAGATCTGGAACAGGCATTATCCCAACGATGCGTTCAACTATTATTTCATGGACCGTTTTTTTGAGCAACAGTACAAGTCGGATCAGCTGTTTGCAAAACTACTTAGTTTATTCAGCGTGATCTCCATTACGGTGGCCTGCCTTGGATTGTTTGGAATGGCATCCCTTTCTATGGTGAAGCGCACCAAGGAGATTGGCGTGCGTAAAGTACTTGGCGCTTCTGTCTTCAACATACTGGTTATGCTGTCGAAGAACTACGTGAAGTTGATTATTGTGAGTTGCGTATTCGCATTTCCGGCCGCTTACTACCTCACGCACCAGTGGCTGAGTGGATTTGCCTATAAAATTGATGTCAGTGTGTGGATGATTGTGCTTCCCGGGGTGATTGTTCTTGTGGCAACGCTAATCACCATTTCATCGCAAGCCATCCGTGCCGCACTGGCGAACCCTGCAAAAATTTTGAGGGATCAATAGTTCACAGTCTCGGTTCACAGGTCAAGTGTGCTTAACGAAGGGATTCTTATAGTCTGGAATACTTCCATCTATAAACACAATCGTTAAGTACTGCACTCTACTGTGAACCGTCAACTGTAAACCCTCACTCACTTCTCAATGAATTCACCGGGTTAGCATTTGCTGCCCGTAAGGCCTGAGTACTTACGATTGCGAGCGCAAACAAAAGTGCAATGGCTCCCGTCAATGGGAATATCCACCAGGCTATTTCGGTACGGATTGTATATCGTTCCAGGTAAGCGTTCAACGCCCACCAGGCAATTGGCGAAGACAGTATAAAGGCAATAATAACCAGCAGCGAAAAATCGCTGGATACAAGTCGCACAAGGCTGGGCACAGAAGCACCCAGTACTTTTCGTATGCCTATTTCTTTCGTGCGTTGTTCGGCAGTAAAAGCGGCAAGTCCGAATAGTCCAAGTCCGGTGATAACAATGGTCAGTACAGCGAACAAACTCGCTACCTGGCTGGTCAGGTTGATCATACTGAACTTCTTTTGAAACTCCACATCGGCAAAGGTGTAGTCAAAGGGATACGCTCCGGCATGTTTATCGAATACGGCTTTTACTTTATCGATGGCACCGGGCAGGTCATTGGTTTTTTTCAAACGAATACTCACCACATCGATCCATTCCGGATCAAGAACAATAAACATCGGCTTAACCGGTTCATACGGAGATCCCATGAGTGTATTTTCGGTAATGCCGATCAACTTGCGCTTACCGCCCCAGAGGTCGAGTTCCGTTCCTATAGGATCTTTGAGATTCATCAGGTCCAGTCCTGCCTTGTTGATGATGATGGAAGACGTGTCGCTTTTGAAATCTTCCGAGAGGTCACGTCCATCGATCAGCTTGATTCCCATGGTTTGAAGGTAATCGTACTCCGTGGCAATGGTGGTAAAGATCACACGAAGCTCTTCAGGTTTTCCGGGCCACCCCAGGAAATTGTTTGAGCGAATATCGGTGATCGGGCTATTTGACTTTGTGACTGATTCAACTACTCCGGTAGCCAGCAGGTCCAGCTTAATGGGTTTGTAGTTCTTCCGCACCTCACTGTTGTAATTGACGCTTATCAGATTTGCCTGATTGTAGCCGATATCACGATTCTTCACCAGCTGAATTTGCTGGTAGATAACGATGGTGCCAATGATGAGCAGAATGGAAAAAACGAATTGCAACGTAACCAGAATCTTACGAGGCAAACTTGCCCCCTTGCCAATGGTTGGTTTTCCTTTCAACACTTTCACGGGCTGGAAGGATGACAGATAAAAGGCTGGATAACTTCCGGAAACAAGACCCGTGATAAGTATCAACCCGCCTGCGAATAACCAGAACTGGCCGGACATATAGCCGATCGCGAGTTTCTTCTCCACAAGTTCATTGTAATAGGGAAGCGCTAACTGAGCCAGCAATACGGCAATGACGAAAGCCACGAATGCAATGAAAGTAGATTCGCCAATAAACTGGAATACCAGTTCTCTTCGTTTCGACCCCACACTTTTCCGTATGCCAACTTCACGCGCTCTCCGCTCCGACCTTGCGGTAGCCAGGTTCATGAAGTTTATGCAGGCAATCACAATAATGAAAATGGCGATGACGGTAAACAGTTGCACGTAATCACTTAATCCTCCTTTCTCTATACCATCAGCATCATCAAAGGATGAATACAACCGCCAACGCGATAAAGGATACAAAAAGAATTCAGGTTTTGTCTCGGTTTCGCCATGTTCTTGCAACATCAACCGGGTATGCTCTTCTACCTTGGCATGACTGGCGGGTTCGTTTAGTTCGACAAAAACCTGGAAGGAATAATTACCCCAATTGGTGGTGTTTCTGCGAACCCAATCGCTGATCTGTTCGCGGAACTTCCAGGTCATGAGAAAATCAAACTGAAAGGTAGAATTCGATGGAATGTTCTTAAGAACTCCCGTTACCTTGAGGTCTTCTTCATTATCCACCCGCACTACTTTATTGATGGGGTCTTCATTTCCAAAGAGTGCTTCGGCTGTAGCCTCGGTTATAATAATTGAACGCGGATCGTCCATCACCTGCGCTGCGTTGCCTGAAATCAACGGGAATTCAAACATCTCCAGGAACTCCTCACTGGCATAATAACCTTGTTTTTTCAGACGGTTTTCACCAACCGTTAAAAGGTGCTCTCCTCCCCAATCGGTCACTACTGCACTTTTAATATTGGCGTCTGCGGTTTTCATGGCCTCATACGTTGGCAGGGGCACAGAAGTCCATGAACTTATTTTGTTGTCGAATTGTGCCCGTATCCAAACCTGGTAAAGGCGGTCGTATTTCGGGAGGAACTTGTTGTACGAGGTTTCATCAAAAACCCACAACAGGATAAGAATACTACAGGTGATGCCTATGGAGAGACCGGCTATATTGATAAACGAATAAAAGCCGTTTTTAAACAGACTCCGGATGGTTACGATGAAGTAGTTCTTGAACATGTGAATACATTTTGCATAAGGACTACCGGTTTTTCAAAAGGTGACAGTTATGGCGATATTTTTTTTAAACGGTGGCTAAAGCCGTCCTAAGGTGGCACTGAATTATGAATTACCTATCTTGGACCGATGACGGCAAAATTCAACTTCCTGCTTCCGGTTATTCTGATTCTACTTCCGGCTGCTTCATTGAAAGGACAAATCTCCGGGGATGCCCCAAAAAAACTTCCTGACGATCTGCCTACAGAAACCATTCTCTTCCTCAAATTTGATTCAGTGCAGATTGGTGATCTTCGGCCGGAGACGATGACCAAAGATCATTACGCGAAATGGGCTGGCTATAACAAGAACGTTCCCAAGTATAATGCGCAGCTTTATGCATATGCCAGCAAATATCCGTTCTCTTATAAAATCATTTCGATGTCAGAAAAGGACAACTACCGCGCAAAGGGAGCAAAGTATTTGCTCTGGATGAACGGTTTTGATGAATTGATAGTGGACGGCAGTGGGGCGACTGGTAAAATGTGTGTACTGGATCACGCTGAAGGTGATGGTGCATACTGTTCATCAAGTGTGCCTAATACGCAGCTTGGTATCATGGATCTGAGCTCCGACAGAACGTATCTGATAAATAAGCGTGTCAGTGTTTCGCTTACGTACCGCTACGATAAATTAATTCCACAGCTGCTCAAAATGATTGAATCACAATTTGGGATGACGAGCCACAAGTAACGGGATCATTTCAACATGGGCTCCTTCTGGAGCATATACTCATTCCCCCAATCACGCATCAGTTCGATGATCGGCAGAAGTGTTCTTCCTTTTTCAGACAATGTGTATTCCACACGTGGTGGTATTTCCGGGTAAATTTTACGTTCAACAATACCGTCTGCCTCAAGCTCACGAAGCTGAGAAGTCAGCATCTGTTTGCTGATGTCTTTCAGCATCATACTCATTTTGCCGAACCGGTTCACATCATTATAAATGAGATATAAGATGAGAAGTTTCCATTTGCCACCAATTACTCCCATGGTGGCTGTTACCGGGCATTCTGTTAAAAACTTGTCGCTAAGTGAATCCATAACTAACTGAATTTCAGTAATGGTATGTTTTTAATGACTACATCAGAAAAATATAACTACTAACAAATTAAAGACCGATGCAGTACAATTGCAACATCAAACACAAAAAAAGAATCAGTTATGAAGACGTATGTTATCACCGGATCAATTGGTCACATCAGCAAACCCATTATTGAAGGATTGGTGAAAGCCGGTCACCAGGTTCGTGTCATTACCAGCAGTGCTGACCGCGTAGCGGAAATTGAAAAGACCGGAGCCACGGCACTTGTTGGCGATGTTCAAAACCGTTCATTTGTAAAGGCGGCATTCAAAAATGCGCACGTTGTCTATACGATGATCCCTCCTATCTGGAAAACCAACAACTGGCTTGCTTCTATGAACGAAGTCGCCCGGAATTATACAGCGGCCATAGCCGAAAACGAAATAAAGTATGTCGTTAATCTCAGCAGCGTTGGTGCCCATGTAGGTAAAGGTGTTGGTCCGGTAGATGGCCTATATCATTTCGAGCAAATGTTAAATGCAATACCGGGATTGAATGTGAAACATCTCCGCCCCTCTTTTTTCTTCTACAATTTTCTGGCACAAATCCCTTTGATCAAACAAGCAGGTATAATGGGTGCTAATTATGGCGGTGAAGAAAAAATATTTCTGGTGCATACAAATGACATAGCCAGTGCAGCCTTGGAGGAGCTACACGATCTCCGGTTCAACGCTGTGTCAATCCGGTACATCTTTGGCGATGAACGCTCCGGAAAAGAGATTGCCAGTGTGTTGGGCAAAGTCATCGGCAAAGAACTTGAGTGGGTGATTTTTACGGATGAACAGCAAAAGCAGGGATTATTACAGGCGGGGCTTTCCGAAACACATGCACAGGAGTATACTACGATGGGTGAAGCACTACGCAATGGTGTTATGCAAGGTGACGCGAGGAAAAACAAAACCGTTGTCAGTCCGACAAAATTGGAAGACTTTGCGCGGGAATTTGCCGCAGTCTATACGTCATTCAATTAGTATCATTCTATCAATAGAAAATCCTGACAGCAATCGTCAGGATTTTCTATTGATATGGTGGCTTGTGTTACAACGCTTTTTTCAGAATGCACACGTGGCGAAATCGCCAAAGCTCTAATGGATGGATTTATCTTTCATAAATGCAACTAGTCTAAATGACTATAACGGATGGGCATTAATTCCAGAGATTCCGATTTCACTTAAACCCTGGAATCATGAGAACCCATATTGTTATAGGGAGTTTACTGATGTTGTCAGTTGCTTTCGATGGTTGCGAATCATCTGCAACGAAAAGTGACGATGCGGTGCTTTCCGAAGGCCTCGTCAGCGATATAAAGATTAAGACCTTAATTGACCATAAAGAATATTCAGCGCATCCCGAAAATAATGTAGTAGTCACCAATACCTTCGATTATGAAGGTGATGTATTGAAGCAAATCAATTTCACTCAAGACAACGATGTGTCGGGATACATTACCATTGAGCGGGATAACGTTGGAAACATTATCAAGACACAAACCTTCTTTAATAAAGATGGCGGCCCCGAAAACCCTACGTACCGTGAGTATATCCATACGAAAGGTCATCTGGTAGAAATAAAAAATTACTACTTCTACGAGGGAAATTTTGTGATGGTTAATGATCACAAGTATGAATACAACGACAAAGGTCAGCTTGTTAAAATGGAAGTCTTTACCGGAACAGGTGACCTTCAAAATACGGTTACTTATGAGTTTACGGATGACTCCAATAACCCTTCGGTTTTACATCAGGACTTAGTTCGTCCGGAGGCGGGGAAGGATTATACACACTCGTATGAATATGAAGCCACCCCTTCGCCAATGGTTGAATACCTTTATGTATCGGGCTATCCTGAAAGTGCTTTGGTGAAAAAGAATGTACATAAATTAACAAAGCTCACTGCTGACAGCGACACTCCCGAGGTTGTTGTCTATGAGTATACCTATAACGAAAATAATCTGCCTGTTAAATTAAACTGGGCAACCCCTACCTATAAGCAGGGCTGGGAATTTATTTACTAGCCGCTGCGCACTGGGCCAATAGTTCTATTAACAAAAGAAGCCGGTATAAAGGTACCGGCTTCTTTTTGTTACTGTAGTTTGTTCTTTGTTCAGTGTGGCTGCACTTGTTTTTTTCGATTCGCAATTTTAGTGATCAACACATACAATACAGGAACAACAAATATGGCCAGCGAACTGGCCGCAATCATTCCTCCTGCCACCGTCCATCCGATTGTTTTGCGCGCTTCAGCGCCCGCACCGGCAGAGAAAGCAAGCGGCAACACGCCAAGAATGAATGCCAATGACGTCATAAGAATCGGTCGCAAACGAAGCTGAACGGCTTCCAGGGTTGCGGCTACTATTTCCATTCCGCGGTCAACACGTTCTTTTGCAAATTCAACGATCAGGATCGCGTTCTTCGCGGCAAGCCCAATTAACGTTATCAAACCAATCTGCGCATAAATGTTGTTATCCACGTTAGGCAACAACATCAGCGTTAAAATGGAACCAAATGCCCCTATGGGCACGGCAAACAATACGGAGAATGGAACTGACCAGCTTTCATACAGTGCTGCCAAAAACAGAAACACAAACAATATCGAGATGCCGAAAATTAACGCACTGCTATTTCCCGCTTTGATTTCCTCACGGCTCATGCCACCAAACTCATATCCATAACCAACGGGTAACACCTGCGCGGCAACTTCTTCCAGGGCTTTAATAGCCTGACCGCTGCTGTAGCCGGGCTTCGCTGAACCCATAATTTCGGCTGAACGATACATGTTGTAATGCGATATCAATGCGGGTGTTTCGATAATCCGTGAGGTAATCAGTGCGCTAAGCGGAACCATACCTCCGGTGTTATTTCTTACCTGGTATTTTCCGATATCGCTGATATCTTTCCGGAATACAGTATCAGCCTGAGCTACTACGCGGAAGTTTCTTCCATAGAGATTAAAGTCATTGATGTAGCTGCTTCCCAACAAGGTAGATAAGGTGCTGTAGGCTTCAGCAACGGATACACCCAGCTTCTTGGCTTTTTCTTTATCGAGTTCCACCTGGTAGCTTGGTGTGCGCGCTGAGAAGAACGAGAAACCCATGGCAATTTCAGGGCGTTGATTTACGGCTCCCAGAAATTTTCCTAACACGGCTTCGAACTCTTTTATATCATCCGTGCTGGTGGTTTGCTGAAGTTCGAATGTGAATCCGGCAGACTGCCCCAGACCCGGAATAGCAGGCGGTGCACTTACCCGGATGCGCGCTTCTTTGATGTCAGCCGTTCGCTTTTGAATCTCGGCCATGATCTGCGGCACACTTTCAGTTTCCAGATCACGCTCGTTCCAATGCTTGAGGTTCACAAACAGCGTACCTACGTTAGACTTGTTGGAAAATGTCATGATATTCAATCCGGCCAGTCCTCCTACTACATTAACCGCAGGAATCTCCGTTATGCGTTTCTGAAGTTCAAGTTGAAGTGCAATGTTACGGGTAGTGGATGTGCCTTCGGGCATTTCGTAGGTAACGTACATCCGCTTTTCATCTTCTACTGGAATAAAACCAGTAGGCTTCTTTTTAAACATCACGAACAGGCCAACAAACAGACAGACCATCATAACCAATACATAAGGCGTCTTCTTGATCCAGCCATTTACGCCACGCGTATACGAGTTAGTGAGCTTACCGAACCAATGGTTAAAACGATCAAAGAACCGGTCGAGGAAATTTTTATCCTTATCCTCCTTAGCAGGTTTTAAAAGCAGCATACTTAAGGTAGGTGTAAGCGAAAGTGCTACGAATGCCGAGATCATTACGGATACTGCGATGGTAATCGCAAACTGTTGATACAATTTACCGACAATGCCGGGAACAAAACCCACCGGTACGAATACGGCCGCAAGAATTAATGCAATTGCAATTACCGGTGCTGAAATT
>Ga0315910_10001005_pt1 | contig 26598 bp, 20 predicted proteins | sample EdamamesoilMG_FD_204470 | JGI IMG/M metagenome (GOLD analysis project Ga0315910, IMG submission 204470) | Garden soil microbial communities collected in Santa Monica, California, United States - Edamame soil | ecosystem: Environmental > Terrestrial > Soil > Garden | place: USA: California... | reverse complement strand
AAATCTGTAAACAACTGTATGGATGCCTCGTACTCTTTGGCTTTGTACTTATTCATTCCATCTTCGTAAAGCTTGTATTGCGCAAAACACAAATGTCCACCGCACAGCAATAAAAGACTTAAAAGAAGGAATCTCCTCTTCATAATTGCTTAAAAATTAAACGCCAACCCGACTTTTGCACTCACTGCGCTAAATCCTTTTTCAACGATAGGAAATTTAGGATTGTCTATTGTAGATTCGCTATCATAATAAATAGTACCACCAGCATCATAAAATTCATCTTCTGGCTTTAGATAGCTCTCCGTGGCCACATACGAAATAGGCAATGTGTAACTATACGCGACATTAATAAATATAGAAATACGTTTGATAGGATTTAATTCCGCACCCAAGCCTAGATGTATCCCACCTGAGACTTTACTTTCAGCCTTAAGTGCATCGTAGTCATCACCTGAATAAGTGCCTTCATATTCAAAGCCGTTGTAGAAACCATCTTCATCATAGTCATTATAGTACACAATTGTTTGCATTACTTCATCTCTTGATATGTACGAGACGAACGGGTTAGCAATACCATATATGGAAAACTGAGTGGCATCACTAACAGGTATAAAATTCAATTTCAGGTTGAGTCCCAATGAAAGTAAATTCACATCGCCACCAGTTTGATACAACTCTTCAGCAATATCATACGCAACATCATAGTAGTATGGATAAGTCTTCGATTCGTCATAAGCAAAACCTAAATAGGAAAGACTGGGACCCCAGGAAAGTATACGGTTAGCCCGTTTCAAATAACCAGCTTCAAACGTTAACCCGGTTGAGTAATCGCCCAGGTTCTTTCCCAACGTAAAGGCAGGCCCAAGCGAAAAGTAAATCGTATTGGCTCGTTCGAATCGGGATTTAACCTCGATTGCGCCTTCATCCTGAGCTTTTGTGGAAAGTGAAAAAACAGATACAAAAACTAACAAGCATAAAAATCTTCTCATACTTCAGGGGTTTTATTGAGTAAGATACAAACTTTAAATCTTGCTGTACCCTACATCTTTGTGTAGACCCTAAAATTTAAAGTAGAACTCGCCCACAATGTTCGAGCTATCCCAGGTGAACTGTTTCTCACCCGAAAGTCGGAGTACGTTCATCCGTACTTCTTTGAACACCTGTTCGATGGTCAGTCCATCTTTGCGCAGGGCCTTTAGAAGTTCCTGTGTATAAAGTCCGTTGCGCCCCACGCCATCGGATGCCACCGACCCAGGCGCTGTCGCATAAGCAATGAACGATCCTCGTGCCCGTTTCATCTCACCGAGCCCTTGGCTTACTGAACGCGTAGCGGCTGGAAAGGGATTGTTACGGCAGGCATCAAGAATCACAATGTTCATGCGCGAATTGGAATTCTCCATGTTCGACAACACCATACGCTGAACGGGAAAGCACATGCGTGCAATATCATCCTCAAACTGTACGCTGGCATCAATGGGCACCAGGTAGTTTTCATCCTGAAACTGAACACCATGCCCGGCATAATAAAACAATCCTACCGTTTGGTCTTTGGGGCCATTCACGAGCTTTTCCTGAAACTTGCGCATGGCTTCGCGCATTTGCACATAGGTGGCGTTGGTGAGCAATTGCACTTCGAAATTTGATTTCCGAAGTTCAGTAGAGATATCGGTAGCATCGTTTACGGGGTTACGCAGTATACCGATATTTTTATTGTAGTTACTATTGCCAATCACCAGCGCATAGCGTTTTTCATCTTTATAGGCAGCAGCCAATGACGAAATCATCGCGGCTGATTGTTCCACTTGTGGTGACGGTGTATTGGTAACAGGCGGAGGATTGTTTTGCCGGGCAGCTGTTGCATCGGGTTTAAGCTCTGTCTGGCTGTTACTTTTAATGACTACCTGTGTTGGTTTTTTATCCTGGCTTGTGGTTCGCGATGCAGGATTCTGTGTTGTGGAGTTGAGGTTAGCTTTTGCCAGACTAGCATTGGATGGGTCGAGTGCCTTGGCCTGCGCCAGGTCTTGCTGTGCCGCTTCCCGATTACCCTGACGTGCATGAAACTGTGCGCGGTCGGCCAGAATCTGGGCCGATACTTTCTTATTCTTTTCCGAGGCTGTCAGTGCTTCGCTGTACATGCGCTCAGCTTCCGTAGGTCTGCCCTGCTTGTCGTAGTTGCGCGCCTTAAACCAGTATATAGTGCCTCTCTGATAGTGATTAAGTCCCAGACATTTATCCAGATCTTCAATGGATTTATCGTATTGATTTTTAAAGTAGTAGGACTGTCCGCGATAAAAGTATAGATCTTCATCGTAACGCTTGTTTCGCTCCGGATCAACCAACATAACCGAAAACAAATCAATTACACCGTCATAGTCAGCGGCTTTGAACTTGGCAATCCCATCATCATATGTTTTGGAATCCTGGGCTATTGCGAAATACGACACTAGCATAAGCGCTGCCAAACCAAGAACAGACTGTTTCATATAGAAAGGGAAATATGTATAAAGGTAGTTATACGACTTAAAAATCGGAACCGTTTTCCTGGTATAAAATTAGAGCTTGGTTGAAAGCAAAAAATGCTATTTTTAGCACCACAACGGCATGAGAAGATTACTCGTTTACTTTATCCTGGCAGCCCTGCTCCTTCCGGCCTGCAGTCGGTCTACCTCTTCGGCCAAGGTTGTGAAGCCCAAGTATCATCATCGGTGGTACGATCGTAAGAAAGACAAGCACACCAAACGAACCAAGACAATTCGCGTCAGGTAGTTATAGTTCAAAGTTTCGCATACATGAAGTGAAAATATAGAACCTTGAACACCTACTGCAATCCCTTTAACATCAAATCCAGATTTTTACGGAAAAAATTTCTGATGGGCGATTGCTGATTGATATGTGCTGTTACTACGCCTCCAAAAAAAATGGACGTAAGCAGGTTGGTAATATCGCGGGTTGAAATCGTTTTCGTTATTTCCTTTCTAAAGATTGCTTCCAGCGTAAACTTCTCCAGCATCTGATCGAGTGAAAGAATCTCTACTGTACTTATCGCATCAACCTGTGGAAACAATAGTTTTTTCTCCTCCGGCTTTAAGGGAAAAGGTTTCGGAGGTCGCTTAAAGTCAGAGAGGTACGCCACCAGGCTCAGCATCAACCCGGGATGATCCTCACATTCTTCACTCAGTTTATCAAAGAGAAAGTAAATGCCCTGCAACCCTTCCTTTGGCTTAAGGGCAAGGTCGGCCGATCGGCCAAGACACCACGTTCGGAAATAGTAAAGTAAAATATCTTCTTTCTGCGGAAAATATTTAAAGAGCGTTACTTTAGAAATCTTAACCTTCGCACAGATGTCGTCAACATAGAGATCATCAAACGATTTTTTACCAATCAGTTTCAAGGTCTGATCAAGCACCTGTACTTTCAGCTTGGCGGCCTTTTCTTTTCGTAAGCTCATGAACTGGAGGAGTGGTTTTATCGAGGCGATTAATATTGCAACACCACTACCCGATTAATCAGCCTCCGCTTTTCTAAACTATTCGGGAATTAATACTTTTATAACCACTTAACCAACAACTTGTATGATGAAGCGCTTTATACTGCTTTTACTTGTCATAACCGGAGTCGTTTGCTGTACTCCAAAAGAGAAAGTCAGAATCACCGGACTGATTGCCGACTCGGCAATGGTGGTATCGGCTCATCCGCTTGCATCAACAATAGGTGCTGACATTATGCGCAGCGGTGGCAACGCGGTGGATGCTGCTATCGCCACACAATTTGCACTCGCTGTAGTATTTCCTGCAGCCGGCAACATCGGAGGTGGCGGATTCATGGTGGCCCGTTTACAAAATGGCGATGTGCACACTCTGGACTATCGTGAAAAGGCTCCGGCTGCTATTACACCAGAAACTTATCTGGGTGAAACCGGTGAACTTGTACCCGGACTGAGCGAACGAGGCCATCTATCCTCAGGTGTTCCGGGAACAGTTGCCGGACTGGTTGAGGCTCACGCAAAATTAGGAAAGCTGCCCTGGAAAGATCTTGTTCAGCCAGCCATCGACCTGGCGCTAAATGGTTTTACATTAACAAAACGTGAAGCCAATGGACTGAATAGAATTCAAGAAGATCTGAAGAAATATAACACTACCCTTCCAGAATTCTTTATCAAGGATGAATGGAAAGAAGGCGACTCTATCCGATTAACAGATCTTGGTCATACGCTCGAACTGATTCGCGACCAGGGTAATGCCGGGTTCTACGAAGGAAAAACAGCCGAGAATATCGTAGCCGAAATGCAACGCGGTCATGGATTAATCTCTGCCGAAGACCTGAAGAATTACAAAGCCGTGTGGCGCGACCCCATCGTTGGTCAATACAAATCATACAAGATCATTTCGATGGCACCTCCTTCCAGTGGCGGTGTTGCCTTGTTACAATTACTCAAATCGGTTGAATCCTATCCGGTTAGCGAATGGGGGCACAACTCTACCAGCACCATTCACCTGATGACCGAAGCCGAACGCAGGGCGTATGCTGATAGGGCAACCTATTTGGGTGATCCTGATTTCTTTTCTGTTCCCGTAATCCAATTAATTGATCCGCTTTACATTGGCGAACGCATGAGCACCTTTAATCCTGAAAAAGCAACACCAAGCAGTGAAGTCAAGGAAGGTATCATCGGCAAGTCCGAATCACACCAGACCACTCACCTTTCGGTGGTTGATGCTCAAGGCAATGCCGTATCTGTTACTACTACCCTGAACGACAGCTACGGATCAACGGTAGTGGTAGCCGGATCGGGATTTATTCTCAATGATGAGATGGACGACTTCAGTCTTAAACCTGGTACACCCAATATGTACGGTGCCATTGGTGGCGAGGCTAATAAGATTGAACCGGGCAAACGCATGCTCAGCTCCATGACACCAACTATTCTTGAAAAGGATGGAAAGCTTTTTATGGTAGTAGGAACCCCCGGAGGCACAACCATTATTACGTCAGTCTTTCAAACTATTCTGAATGTAACTGAACACGCTATGACCATGCAGGAAGCTGTGAGTGCCAAACGTTTTCACAGTCAATGGCTACCCGATGGAATACTGATGGAAAAAGATGGCTTCGATAATACGGTGATCAAATCCCTTGAAGACATGGGCCACGTCATTGACTACGCAAACGGCATTGGTCGTGTAGATGCTATTCTTGTTTTACCCGATGGCAAACTTGAAGGCGGAGCCGACCCCCGTGGCGATGATCGCGCTGATGGATTTTAGTTTTTGGTTTTCGGGTTGCGAGTTTGAGGTTTGCTTTCGCATCCTTATAAACTCGGAATCCGAAACCCGAAACCATTAAAGCTTTTTGATCACAAACTCCACCCTTCTATTCAATTGTCGGGTTTCGACATCTTCGTTGCTGGCGATTGGCATTGATCCGCCATACCCTTTTCCACTGATGCGCTTCTTACTAATGCCTTTCTTCACCAGGTATTCTTTTACCTTGTCAACACGGGCTTGCGAGAGCTTTACATTTTGAGCAGGAACTCCGCGGTTATCGGTGTGGCCAGCCAATTCAATTTTTACGGTAGGGTTAGCCTGAAGAAACGCAGCAACCAAATCCAGCTCAACATACGACTGTGAAAGTAAAACTGTTTTACTCTGTTCAAACAAAACATTCTTAAGGTTTACTGTAGTACCTACTTCAACAGGCTGCAACTTGAAATTCATTTCAAGCTCTTTCATTTCGTTGGTATTCAAGTCGAGTTGTTCGAGTGTACTCACAAAACCTGGAGCCACAATTTTTATTTCATACAGACCAGTAGATGGAATATTCAAAACAAAGCCTGTACTCCCCAATGCCGATGTTTCCTGATTTAAAGAAGGCGCAAAAAACGTAACGGTTGCATTCACAAACTCACCGGTTTTGGCATTCGTTACCTTTCCGTATACCCGGATCTTTTTATCGTCATCCGGTTGATGTTTAATTTCTACAATAGCAACAGCCGTATCAATGGGTTGTTGCACTATCGTGATGACAGAATCATTTTTCGGAAGCGGATCATTCGATCGGTACATGCGCACATCGCCATAACCATCGCTGTTCTCGGTAGTAGTAAAAACAGCGAAGCCTTCGTATGCACGATAAAAAAGATCGCGCCCGCTAGTGTTGATGGTGGCTCCCAGATTAACAGGCTCCGACCAGTTTGTCCAGCTATCATCCAGGCGTGAGGAAGAATAGACATCGAAACTGCCCTTACCTTTGCGACCGTTGGTGGAAAAATATAACGTTCTTCCATCTGCACTTAACGAAGGACATAATTCCTGAAGCTGTGTATTGATGGTCGAGCCCAGGTTGCGTGGTTCTGTCCATTTACCATCATTTCCTTTCACGGTTACATACAGATCATCGACCCCACGCGTACCGTAGGTTTCAGCAGAAAATACGAGTGTAGCGTTATCCGGTTGAATCGAGCCACACAGCGCAGCAGATTTATTATGAAAGTAAGGTATTGATATATTTTCAGGCTTTGACCATCCTCCTCCCGTACTGCGCGAAACTGAGATTCCCTGCGTTCGCGCAGTACCTCCGTCACTATAATGACTGAGTAAGTATAATTCTGTTCCGTCAACAGACATTCCTGCCACAGCATTAAAATCTTTACTATTGATAACCGGGCCGCCATGAACAAGCGCTGACCATTGATTACTTTCCGTCCAGGTTGAAATCCAGATATCACCGGCATCTTTTATTCCCCCCACATTTTCAGGATGATTGGCCAGCGTGACAAACAATGTTTTACCATCCGGGCTGATCACCGGATTAAGTTCATCCTTTGCGTTATTCACCAGTTGAAACGTATTCACTTGCGCCAACAGCGAAGCACTACTAAGGAAGAGGGTGATTGAAAAAAAGACTTTCATGAACAAAACTAAACATCAAATATAGAACTACTGCTCCGAACTACCCACCTATTTACTAATCCATTTGTTGCCGCGAATGGTGAAACGCCAGGGCAGTTTGGCATCATCACCAGCATGATCAATTCCAATGCGTGGGCTGGCCTCAATGCTTCTGCCTGAAAATCTTAGCCCGTGTTCTTCTATCCAAACTTCGTTATCCAATAATAATTTTCCATTCCATTTTCTATCAATGCCCAACGCTCTGGTCAACTTACCGGGGCCGGAGGTAAGTTGAATATCATCCTTCAATCCGGCATGTCTTCGGTGCATTTCAGCAAGTCCTTCAACCGGTTCCAGCGCTCGAATCAATACAGCATCGGCAATGCCCGGCTTGTTCGTTACTACATTAAAGAGATGGTGAATTCCATAACACAAATAAACATAGGCATGCCCACCCGAATCGAACATAATGGCATTTCGATCAGTCTTCTTACCACCATAAGCATGGCAGCCCCGCTCCTTCCAAGAATACGCCTCTGTCTCTACAATAATTCCACCGGTAATCATTCCATTGGCCTGTGTAAAGAGGGTCTTGCCCAGCAATTCGCGCGCAATTACTACAACATCCGACCGCTGGTAAAAGGATTCCGGCAACTTCATATAAACAAATTTCTGGTATCAAAAGAATATTTAACTTTCGCGCTCAAATTTTAAAAACCCACCAAAAATACACACTATGAAAAAAATCTCATTGCTGGTACTTCTTGCCATTGTTACTTTTTTAAGTGAAGCGCAGGTACAAACTCCAGCTCCCAGCCCGGCAGGCTCTGTAATCGCTACGGTAGGTCTCACAGAAGTAAAAATTAATTATTCGCGCCCGCGTGCGAAGGGAAGAAAAATTTTTGGTACCGAACCCACAGTAGTTGTTCCGTATGGAAACATCTGGCGAACAGGCGCTAACAGCGGAACAAAAATTTCATTTTCCGATGATGTGAAAATAGAAGGTATTTCCGTTCCTAAAGGTGAATACTTGCTGCTTACCTGGCCCGGTGCTACCGAATGGACTGTGGCACTTAACAAGGATGTTGCCCTTGGTGGAAACACTGGAGGTTACGACAAATCAAAAGACGTTGCCAACTTCAAAGTGAAATCAGAAAAACTGACAGAGAAAGTTGAAACCCTCACCTTCAACATTGGTGATATTTCTGACGACAGCAAGAATGCTAAAGTGCAACTGGCATGGGAAAACACTTCTGTGAAATTCGGCATCACCGTTGACTACGAAACGAAAGTAATGGAGTCGATCAAGAAAAATACTTCGGTTGATCCTTACAACTACTTCCAGGCTGCTGTGTACTATCTTGAAAATGGGAAAGATCTTAACCAGGCACTGGAGTGGGTAAACAAAGCGGCTGATGGCATGAACAGCCCGTTCTGGGTACTGCACCAGAAAGCTAAAATCCAAAAAGGGTTAGGCGATAAGAAAGGCGCGCTCGAAACGGCAACTGCCTCGCTGAACAAAGCCAAGGAACAAGGCAATCGTGATTATCAGATGATGAACGAAACACTGATCAAGTCATTGAAATAATCAACAAACGACATCCTCAACGAAGCTCACGGTTGGAACCGTGAGCTTTTTTATTCTTCACACCTACCGATGCTTTGAAAACATAAAACACATACCACCCGACATGTAGAAATTATACGCGCTTAATTCAAAGTCGTCTGTTGAATAGGTCGAATAATTAAATTGATATTGAAACTTAAGATAGCTTGACCCTACTCGGAAAGTAATTCCTGGCTCTAGAACAAATTTATCCTTGCGATCGTGAGCGTACCCTAACCCGACATTGAATTTGGAACTCACAAGTGCTATTCGGGGTGTAAATGCCAACTCAAAATTTCCCTTGCTTATCCCAATCGTAGGCTGAATAAAAGGTTTTACAAATCTCACGTTAAGAAAGTCACCACCCAGTTCATCGATGCTGTAAGAATTTCTGATTTCGCCCAACCCACAACCAATAAAAACTTCTTTAATCAGGCCATTTGCCTGATTAAACTTAAACAATCCAACACCAAGATCCCCATACATGCCACTCCCATAACTTTCACTCTCGCTTGCAGGATCTGTTTCCCATATTAAACCTTCCTTGAAACCAGAAAAACTCCCAATCACGGCAAAATTACTACTCACCGCTGCACTGGCCTGAATACCTAACCCAAGCACCACGTAGTCAGTTTCATTTGCATCAACCGCAGCACTAATAGAAGCACTGACCGACACCTCTCCTTTTGCTTGAAACATGGGCACGTTTTGTCCGGTAGTAGCGTAGATTACCGGACTACAAGCAGCATGCATCATTGAAATGACAACAGCCAAGATGAATAACGTAACGCTTGGAGATTTCATAGGTGAAAGATTTCCTCAAACCTACATGCTCCGATTCAATACCTGATTTTGTTTTCTGATTCGTCTGACTGTTTTATGAATTGATTTCAACAACACTTTGCATCGCATTACCCAACCTTGGCAATTATCGCAACTCAGCAAGTCAGCGAGTTGCACAAAAAAAGGAGGACTTTTCAGATCCTCCTTTCTTTTCAATAATTTCCCTTGCTTACTCGGTCTTCACAAACTTCACAATCTTCCGCAATCCATTCGCTCCTTCTACCTGCACAATGTACATGCCTGCACTCATTCCTAACTTAACCGTACTGATTGAATAGTTTCTAAACTTCTCAACCGCGCCTTGATCAAGGAAGAGTTGCTGACCTTGCATGGTCCGTATGGTTAATCGAACATCTCGTTCTGCTTTTCCTGAAACTTGTACTGTGATTTGATCCTGCGTAGGCACCGGGTAAACTGCTACCGAAATTTCATCGGCTGCAGCATCACTGAAGTTCTGGGCAACGGTTGGAGTAGCACCTGTGCCATCAACAATATCAAAGCTTATGGTCAGTGCCGAGCCGGTTACACCTATTCCATAATCCTTGGCAAAAGGCGTAGCGGTAATAGTATAGTGACCTACTTTAGCCGGCCATGGTGCGTACGTGCCACGATAATCGCCCGCCAGTGAATACGGGAATGTATTGTCAGTTGAGTAACGATTTCCATTAATGTGGAACTGCACACTGCCGGTTAAATTATCAGTAGTAACCGTACGAATGTACCATGCATCTTTCAATTGAATCACGGTCCCGTCAACCAGGTCGAAGAGTTTTACGCCTGAACGTGTTACCGCTTCGAAACTCAACACCGCAGACGAGTTGGTTATCGTAACCAAAGCTTCTTCGGCTTTTCCTTTTGCTCCACGCGCGTTGTTTCGTCTAAACGATTCAGCCTTCAGCACATGATCACCTTTTGAAAGTGAACCGAGCACCGGAAGATCCATCAGGTAAGGTTGATTGTTAGACACATTTTTCTTCTTGCCATCAACCCAGAACTGCACACTACCCACCTCGGCTGGTCGTGTGTTGGCCCGTACACGATACTTTGTAAACTGTGGATCCAGCACATCCAGCGTAATCGAGTCTTTAAAGTTAAGTACAGCGTTACCGGTGGTGATATCAATCAACGAGAAGTCATCAACACCGTATGGAATAACCGTGAGGTGGAAGTTTGCTGAATCTGATTTTCCGCGACCATCGGTTGCTACTACAGTAAGATCATACTCACCGGCATCACCATATATTGGATGTATGCTGTAAGACACTGTTCCATTACCACTGCTTACCGGTGTGATAAAGGCAAGTGCATTTTTTAACACTACCGTAACCACCGAATCATCCACATCGGTTGCTGTAAATACTACATTGATGGTTTCGGTTTCTGCCACCAGCGTATCATGAACCACCAACACCGGGGGATGATTTTCGAATACTTCCAGCGTAACCGGGATAGTGACCACCGGTACAAGCGGATCGTTACTGTTGATGGTGATCAGCTGCTGATAGATACCCGCTTCAACATCCTGCGCATTGAAGATAGCATTGAATGTTGTTGAACTGCCTGACGGAACGAAACCTCCATCAGCATCCAATACTAACCATGGCGCTTGTGGCGGTCCATCCAGAATTACAATGTTATCAAGATCGAATGTAGGACCAAAAGTTTCCATGAGCGATAGCATTACTACTTGTTCGATATCACCTGCAAAACCCTGACCGCTGAAGACGGGCACGTTATCCACATAAAGTGTGAACCACGCAGTAGCACGATCGACATCAATACGGAAATCAAAATAGCCAGAAGGCAAGGTAAACGGAATAGGGTGATAGAATACATTTCCGAGACTATCCTGCACCAAGGCACTGAGGGTACCATCGGCTGCAAACTCAATACGCGTGTTCACCAATTCTGCGGTGAAGGATTGAGGTATTACCTGCCAGGTAGCACCCTTTGCGTTGTCGAGGTTTAGTTTCATTGTTGTGGATGAAACCGGATCGGTTCCAATGGCTACCCCGGGTGAGAATGCCAGCGATAATCCAAGTCCATCGGACAGTCCGTTGAAATGCTGGGCGCCTTCAAATGGATTGAATCCTTCAACAGTCCAATTGCCCCACTGACCTTCCCAACCTTCCTGACCGTTGATATCGCCCGGTGCAAATTCTTCGAAACCTGTTACATAAAGTTCGGTAGATGCCGTACGGGCGGTTAAGGGTGCAATAGCTTTTGTTTCCAGTAGATTAACCAATCCGTGCGAACGCTCTGTTCGTTGCGTAGAAGCTACACGTCTCTCAAGCGCGGCACCATTTCCGGTTGGCATCGGCACATTTCCTATGGTAAACTTCAAGGCACTTTCGCCTGAGTTTGAAACTGTGATTTGTTGCGCGGCAGAAGTACCACGCTCTAACACCTGATACAATGAATCCGGAGAAACTGAAATCGCAGCCGGTTCACGCACGTCCATGGATGCCACTACGCCAATCAACGGATTGGTTGGTGCATTGCTGGTCACCAAAATTCCGGCAACGTAAAATCCTGGTTCTACATCCTCGGCATCAAACTTCGCTTCGATCGCGGTTGTACCACCCACAGGCACAACTCCTGATGACGGCACTACCGACAACCATGCTCTTGGATCGCCCAGTACTACTACATTATCGATTTGGGCATACCAATCGTAATCATCGGTGTTAGGATCATAATAGTGCCAACGCAGACGGAATGATGTGGCACCATTCAGAAATTCATCCAACGCAACCGAAACAAATTCACCGGGAGTACCGAATAACGTTCCATGATCTTCATTCCAACTCAATACGGTTGACCAGGCCGAACTTCCGGCTACCTGAACATCCAGATCAAGAAAATCAAGACTGGCAAAGTTCTGGTAGTTGGCACTGTATTGAACAACAATGTTTTTATAACCTGTTGTGCTGATGAACGGTGTGATCAACTCGGTATCAAATTCAGCAAAGCCGATAGCGTCACTGCTTACGGTGGCCGCTTCACCGGTGCCACAGAAATTTCCATATCCAATATCGGCAGCAAAGCCCCAGGTTACTCCGTTGTTTTCATTGTTCACTACACTCCATCCACCAGGCGGGAAACTGGCCGATTCAAATTCTTCCTGAAGTAATGCATTACCCGATAACAGTTCAATGGCAGCAGCTTTCTTCGCTGTTACAGCCTTTGACTTCTTACCATCCAATTGCTGTTTGGCCAGAAGACGCCCATCTTTCTCCCACAAGGCATATTTATTTACAGGGCCAGGTAGCAACTTGGCAACGTCCGTGCTCGCACCAATTACCTGCATACTATACGCCAGCGGCCGGCCGCCTGTATTTTTTACATTGATGGTACGTACGGTGTCTTCACGATAATCAACAACAGTTTGCACTACTGTCGGGCTTACTTCAATGGCAGGATCTCCTACTACCGTAAGCGTAGCCGGCACAACCAGTTTATCCGCTCCAGCAATATCAATGGTAACAGCCGATGTATACTTTCCAAAGGCAAGGTCACCAGCATCAAATGTAACCTGTATCTCAACGGCATCACCTGAATTGAGATTTCCTGATACAGGCGAAACGCTGATGAATGGCGGGGCTGCGGGACCTACTTTACCATCGAGGATTCTAAAGTTGTCTACATCCATTGTTGGACCAACATCTTCCATCCACGAAAGTATTACTACTTGTTCGATGAAAGCAGCAAAGCCTTTTCCGCTGAACACTTTTGATTCATTGAAGTAAATTCCAAACGTAGAAGAATCAGTACTTACTTCGATGGTCAAATCAAAATAACCGGAAGGAATGCTGGCGGGTACATCCACCCAAATTCCTCCCCCGGCACCATCATCGGTTAATACACGGGCAATGCCATCGGCACCAAATTCAAGTCGTGTGTTTACGAAACCTGTACTTACTGACTGCGGAATAACTTCCCAACTCACACCAGTACCTTGCAGGTTTACTTTCATCGTAGTAGATGACGTGTTTTCTGTTGGAGGGCCAACAATCGGAGAAAAGGCCAGTGACAATCCAAGGCCATCAGCCAATCCACTGAAATGTTTCTGTCCGCCAAACGGATTTACATTTTCAATTGTCCAGTTGCCATACTGCCCTGCCCATCCATCTTGTCCATCAATATCGCCAGAAGCAAAACTTTCAAAGTCTGTCGCATAAAGATTGCCAGCCGCCATTGGCGCGGGTGTCGCGGTGCGTCCGAGTATTTTGTTACTTTGATCGGGTGAGACCACTGCCCGATTGGTTCTTTCAACACTTGGTCGCTCACCCGCACTCTTCATGGCCAGCGAAGATTCACTTCGGGTTGTACGTGTTTTTGCTGCGGCTATTTCAATGGCTCCCGATTTTTTTGCAGGTGCTACCGATAGCCCACTACCCTGCACACCCACGGTAAAGGTATAATCGCTTGGTCCGTTGTTGCGCAGCACCAATGTTTTTACAGAAGTCTGTTGTTTTTCCAACTCTTCAGTGAGCGAAGAAGGTGTAACGGTAAATTCAGGCCCAAGTACGGTAAGCACAGCAGGCACCGCTACCAGTTCTTTTCCGGGTACATTATTTTCGATGTTGATGGATGCGTTGTACACACCAGCATCGAGGTTGCCTGCGTTGAAGGTAACATCCAATACAACCTGTTCGCCTGGAGCAACAACCGCCTCATCCGGATTTACTTTTACATACGATGGTCCTGATAAATAATGAACAGCGTTCTGATAAAGTGTAGGTAAGTCACCTGTCCACTGAAGCGGACCACCATTGCCCAGGCTTGTCAGCATGTTAAGCGCTACTACATTTCCATTAACAGCCACAAACAATTCGCCATTGCTCCACTCGGCTAGTGGAACGGCACCATCCACAAGGCCAACATTCTGTACATAACCACTATACTCTAAACTACTTACCCCGAGCATAACCGGATGGCCTGGTTCCAGAATGGTACCCATTGAAACATCAATGTTAGCATCGGTAGTTGAAGGTTCAAAAGGTCCGTAATCCTCATCGATAAAACGGCCTGTCATCTGCCACGCATCGTAGGAGTACGCAAACTGGTTGACAATTACTTTTCCGCCACCGTCAATATAATCAGCCAGCAGATCGCCCATCACAGTCGGATCAACACCACCCGTAGAAAGCCATTGGGTGTTGTTAGACGTTACGACAATATCGTACGGAGTAACATCGGCCAGTGTAATACCGGGCAATGCACTTACTGGAAATACCGTAGCATTAATATCATCAAACGCGTTGAAGATGGCTGCAAGATCGCTCACATCGCTATCAGGAGTAAGAATAAGCACCGATGCAGTTGCAGCCGATTTCGCCACCGACTTAATAGTTACTGATCGTGTTGCTTGTTGATATTTACCGGCACTGCTTTGTTTCGCGGCACTCTGCTTTACTGCTGATGACGGAGGTAATTGAATTTGCTTCGAGGTGGATTGAACCGAAGCTGAAGCTGCAGCCGGTGCAACCACTGAAACCGAAAACTCCAGGTTACTGGCGCCTGTATTCTGAACCGTGAGCGTCTGCACGGAAGTTTTGCCTGTATTTAATGACGCTGCCAAAGCTGTAGGCGTAACCTCAATACCCGGAGCTTCAAGTCCCTGACCCGAAACTGCAACAGGGAACGAGGGCGCATTAGGATCGTTCGTAACAATGGAAAGAAATCCATCATAAGGCGCTACGGATGTTGGCGAGAAGGTAACATTGATCACAGCATCCTGAAAAGATTCTACTACAAGACCTCCGGAGAAATCGGTAGTGAATGCACCATCGCTCGAAGTTACCAACGAAATGGTTAACGATTCGGAACCATCGTTGTGAATCGTAACCTGACGTACTGATGAGCCGCCTTCAAACACGCCTCCGAAATTAATTGTATCCGGACTGAACGAAGCGATTGGAGTACCATTGGGTGTTACATTGAGTTGTAACGAAAAGAGAATACTATCCTGAGCCGGGTCGTTCGAAAGAATAATCAAATTATCGTTATACGATCCGCCCCCCTTGTTGCTGGCATCAAATGTTACCGTGATTACGGCATTACCTCCCGGAGCTACAGTGTCCGCTGAAATATCCGTGGATGAAAAACTTTCATTTGGTGGACTGATGTTTACAATGGTAAACTCAAGCGGCCCCTGACCTGTATTGGAAATGGTAAACGACTGTGTTGTTGTCTGTGCTGTTAAGAGATCAGCCGTGAGCGATGTTGGTGCCACCGAAATAACCGGTGCAAAGTTGGTGGCTTGCTCCAACACATTCGAAATGGTTGATGTATTTCCAAAGAAGTCGGCTGACTTAACTGCGAAATAGTAAACCGTTCCTGGTGCTAATCCATCGATGCTAAATGTTTCGGTGCCACCTGCCGGCTTCGGTGAAGGTACGTTGGCAGCTGGTGTTGCTGAATCAAAATTCTCATTGGTTATTGGCGAGGTCGAATAGCGAACGAAGTAGGAAGTAGCCGACCCATTGCCAGCATCAGCAGGCGAAGTCCAGGTTAGCGTAACACCGGTGATCGTAACATGCGCAGCACTTAAATCTGCAATGGCATCAGGCGCTGCGAAATCATCTTGCTGCAAGGCCGCAAAGGCATTCAATCGTCCGGAGCCCAGTAATCCTGCGAAATCCGGATCAGCCGCATCAATATTGTCGGTGGTTTGTACCAGCCTGCCGCGAAGCATCTCAGGTGTAAATCCGGCACCTCCGAATTTTGAAATAATCAACGCAGCCACCCCCGACACGTGTGGACACGCCATGGAGGTTCCCTGAAAAAATCCATATTGATTGTTCGATAATGTACTGAGTACACCTTCTTGCGCTATATCCGTTTCACCACCGGGTGCTGCGATATCCACCCACGGGCCAAAGTTAGAGTACCATGCTTTTTTGTCTTCATGCGTAACTCCGGAAACAGCCAAGGTTGCATCGTAGTAACCGGGATAGTGTTCCTCATTGGTATCATCATTTCCGGCAGCGAAGATTACAATACCACCATTCATCGGACCAACCTGGTTGCCCAGTTCGTCTTTACCTGCTTCGGCAATGAAGTAATCAATAGCATCAAGCACCACCTGATCGAACACCCCGGGGAATGTATACCCCCAGCTGTTTTGCGAAATGATCGCACCATTATCAGCAGCGTATATGTAGGTATCTTCAAAGCCACCCGTATTGGTAGCACCAAAGGCAGCACAACTCATTAAGCGAACCCCATCGCCAGTTCCAGAACCACCGGCAACACCGGCAACACCAATTCCATTATTGGTAACGGCAGCAATTGTTCCACCAACGTGTGTTCCGTGTTGATCGGCCGGAATACTACCGGTATTATCTCCGAAACCGTAACCATTGATATCATCAACATAACCGTTATTATCATCGTCAATATTGTTACCGGGAATTTCATCGGTGTTAACCCACATGTTGGCAGCAAGGTCGGGGTGATTCACCTGGATGCCGCCATCCGTCACGGCCACAATAACATTGCTTTGTCCAGTTTCGATACCCCATGCCTGAAACAAGCGGATATCAGAGCCGGGTGTACCTCCGGTTTGTCCAGTGTTGTTATAATGCCATTGACTTCCCAACATCGGATCATTTGATCCGCCCGGTAGTGTCGCGAAATTTTTACTATCAATTACTACGGGACCATAGGCAGGATTATTAGAACCCACTATCGCCTTTTTATAGACGGGTTCTGCGCGGATAATTTCAGGCAATTCCTTGTAAGCTGCGAGCACTTCCAATACAGATGCCGCCTTACTCATCTCCACTTCATACCAGAGATGCAATCCATACCTGCGGTGCTTCGCTTCAAATTTGCCTGCAGGCCGGAATACACGCTTCAATTCGCTCACCTGAAACTGATGATGAATGTTATCAAGCGATTTAATTCCGGTGACAATTTCATTTCCAGAACCCTTGGTGATTCTGGCCGACTCCAGTTGTGTTGCTAATGCTGGCGAAACCTTTATGCGAACAACACCGGCATTCATCGAAGATTGTTGTTGGGCACTGGCCTGAAAAACTAAAAACAAGAAGAGTAAACTGAGCACAGCAACTATGCCGACTCGCGGAGCAGGGTAATAAATTTTCATAGACGAGGGTTTAAACTATCAACTTAATTTAACTGTCAAGTGAAGCACCCCGGTGGTAAGGTGAAGAAACCTTATCAGCTCAATTCATCCAACACATACTAACGATAAGGCTTGTGCTTTTTGCTGTATCATCACACAAAATCAAATCCCGTAAGGGAAGGTACTAAAAAGTAAATCAGAAAAGCCAACCTTCTTATATCAAATAAAGCGACAGAATATCTTACTCTGTTGATGCTCAGTGATTTTTCGTTCTTAGCTTATCTTTCACTTCATTGTATTTTTTTATTCGATGGAACAACGCTTTTTGGTTTGTTTAAACATGGGTAACCTGCAATAAAAAAAGGCTGTCTCAATTCGTGAGACAGCCTCTTCATTTCTACCGTGAAGATATCTTAACCGTTTACCAGGCGAACGTTTACTGCGTTAACACCTTTCTTACCTTCTTTGAGTTCGAAAGTCACTTCATCATTTTCGCGTAGGGTATCTACCAGAAGACCGGAGATGTGCACGAAATAATCCTGACCTGTTGCTGTTTCTTTAATGAATCCGAATCCTTTGGCTTCGTTAAAGAATTTTACTTTTCCTTCTTTCATTGTTAATTTTTATAATTCTGTGGCAAAGATAAGGATAATACCCACACAACACCCAATCCTTAAAAATGCAACTTAAATCCACCCATGCCGTAAGTAGAGGCAGCTGTTTTGATGATTTTTTACAGCGGTTGAGCAGAAAATAGCAATAGACTTCGGCAAAATATCATTGAAGCAACGCGGGTATTCTGCCTTTCGGGCGGTGCACGGAATGAAAAGTACAATACTTAAAGGATCGGAAAAGAAAGTATGGGTTGGATAACAGTTTATATAAGGGGTAAGTCAGGTTTTAAGGACGAGGTGCTTCGAAATCTTGAGCATTCAAGGTTCCGGTTTATGCCCGGATCGGCTGAAGAACGGAATGTTTGTCTGTTTTGGATTGACGATCGGGCACCCCTTCGTGAATTTAAAAAGGCCATTGGTAGTAAAACCATTTTTAAGTATCGGCTGAGGTTCTATGCCAGTGTAGAAGAATTCATCGAATCCAAGAGCAATGTTAGTGCGAACAAATTTACCCAACAGGAACAATCGATGATTCACGAGATGCATAGTTGGCAAGCCGAACAACGGACATTGGTAAAAACAGGAACAGATAACTAACTGTTTCTTTTTTTATTCATCCAATTTACAGCAGCCTCTGCAAGTTCTGGAATCAGCTCGCGCTTTCCTGCTTTAAAAGAATGATCTGCCCCGTCAAATGTCATCAAGGTTGACGATGGGAGTTTAGCGCACACGTCCTCAACAAGCGCCAGATCCGCCAGCGCATCGCGTGTACCTTGAAGAAACAACATGGGTATAGTAATAGAACGCAGGTGATCGGCCCGGATAGTCGCGGGGGCCCCAGCCGGGTGCAGGGGAAACCCAACGAATACAATCCCTTTCACAAATTCGGGACACTCTTTCGATACGCGTTGTGAGGTCATCCGGCCGCCAAACGATTTACCGCCTGCAAGCAACGGCAAAGTAGGATAAAGCTCGTATGCTTTCTCTATTACCATGGCTGCCGTTTTTTCCGCTATTGCCGGTGGGTCGGGTCTGCGCTGCCCACGCTCCATGTACGGAAAATTGTATCGAAGAGTGCCTACATTCCTTTCGGCAAGAGCAATGGCAAAAGTCTCCATAAAACGGTGGGTCATCCCCGCTCCTGCTCCGTGTGCCAGTACCAGCATAACGCGACAAACCGGTGGTTCGATGATCAATGCCGAAACTTCCCCGATCTTTTCTGAAATGAAAATGGAAAGTGGTTTTGAAACGAATTTCTCCATGATCGCTGGCTATTGAATTTCTTCCAAGGAAGCGGAAAGATAATTGACTAACGGCCGATGTTGAAGTCTGTCTGTGGATTCTAAAAACTCAATATACTTCAGCATGATATTTTCCTTCAGCTTCAACATAATGACGCTCAATTTCATAATGTTGCTATTGAACTGAACCATGGCTGCCGGATTACTGTCCTTCATAGTAGCCAGTGTTTTGGAGAAACCTCCGGCTTTAAGTTCTTCTACTTTAGCTGCCAGTGCCTGGTGCCGGTTGATGAGGCTCTTGATTTCATCATGAAGTATTTTCTTCTCTGCCGTGAGTTCGGCTTTCGTTTCCTCCAGTTCGTGTTCGGCTTCAATCACTTCCAGTTTCTTTTTTGTCATGTCACCTTTGTTAGGATTTACCACCGGAATGGTCACCCCTAGTGAAATGCTCCAGGGCGTGCGGTCTTGCTCGGTGCGGTAGGGTTCATACTCGGTTTGCAGAAACCCAAGATTGATGTTTGACTTTTCCAGTTTATACTCCTGGTTAGCCTGGGTAATCATCTGTTGATGGTATTGCTCGGTTGCCGAAGCTTCATCCAGCCTGGCAAGACTATCCACTACTTTTTCCAATTGCTTAATGGATATAACCTGGTTGTAAGTCCACGCTACGGTGCGCTGGCTTGCGTTGGGATAATGCGCCACAATCTTGCTAACCTGATTCGAAATCTCAAACGAGGTTTCCTCCCACTCCGCCATCTGGTCCATCTGCCGCAGTTTTAGTTTAATAAAATCTTCCCCATCAAAAAAATCGGAGTACTGTTGCTTATCCATAATGGCAATCAAACTTTCAGTAAGCTTTTGATCTTCCTCGATGAGGATTTTCATTTCAGTATCGTAAAGAAGTTCGATGATTAAAAGATACCGTTGCAGCAGTGCCTCCTTCCAGGCAAAATCTCGTTCGAGCGTTAACAACGACTGATATCCTTCAAAGTAATTACGGTTGCTCTTTATTTCCCAGGGATTAGCCGGATTAAGGCGCAAGGCAAAATCCTGCCGGTCGGGATCCAACTGATTATTTTTTGTACGGAACTCCAGCTTTTGCAAAGGCGATAACTGATACGGCTTCTTTTTTAAATACTCCAACCGGGCATCATACGATCGAAGTTCAGGATCGTCTACTGCCGATTTCAAAAACTCACGAATGGTAACCTGGGCCGATGTGATAACCGGTTGACACAAAATTCCCCAGCAGAAACAAATCAATGAAATGCGGATTGAAAATTTCATCTGATCAATACTTTTTCTCCGGTAGCAAATTCATTGCTGGGCATGATCTCGATAAACACTTCGCGGCCAAAAGCCTTCACCGCTGTAGATTTCTGAAGTATTTCCGGAAGCTCCACCACCGAACCAAAACCAATTACTTTACCTTGTGCTTTAACGCTTCGATGCTCATACGATTCTACACTTACTTCGGCCCCCACAACTACGGATGTTTGCTTCTTGCCAATCATGTACCCCACCACCGTAGTCGGGTGAACAGGATTAACGGAAAGCAATGGCGTAAATGCACTGGTGTGCTCACCATTTTTAACGTAAATACTTTCTACCACTCCATCTGATGAAGCATACTTACTCAACGCCTTCTGTTCATCTTTAAGCAAATCAAGTTCACGCTCCTGCAACGAAATCTGGTTGATCAATAACCGTTGGTCAGTGGAACTTTCCTGCAGCAAGTCTTTGATCTTAATATCCAGTGCACGCTCGTGTTTTTTGCGTTGCTGCTGCAGTGAATTTATTTTCACATACTGTGGGCTGTGCTTCTTATCCAGTGTGGTGTCGGCACTTGTAAACTCATGGGTAAGTTGCTGGTTAAGCTTCATCTCACTTTGCAGTTGCGCGATCTCCGCATCAATTTCTTCGAGTGTAATGCTGGTCTCTGCACGTTCATAGTCAATTTCAGACTGCACCAGTTTGGATTTATCATCCTGCTCAGAGCGCAGCACCGATAATTTATTTGTTAATTTCTGAATTTCAATTTCCAGCTCGCTGCTGGTTAGTTCAATCAACAATTGCTCTGCCTTAACCTGCTGCCCGGCCACCACATGAACGACCTTCACGAGCGATGCTTTCTCGGAGGTAATCTTGTACTCTTTGCCGTACGTAACCCCCACCGTAGAGCCGCTGCTACCTTTAAAGAAACGCGAGCTGATGTAGAGCATGGCCACAAACAACACACCAACCAAAACATAAAATCCATTTACACTAGATGATCGCATCGTTACTGTACGGTTAGTTCGTTGGATGTAATTTTAATTTGTTGCAAGTACTCCAGTTGTCGAAGTCCGTCTATAAACGTTTCTTTCGAAATGTTACTTCGCAGTGAGAAGGCATACTGGTAACGCACACTATTCTCCTTGGTAACCGTCATGTTAACCACGCGGTGTTCTTCACAAAACTGATCGATTACCGCGACTACCTGGGGAAGATTTGCAGAATCGTTAAGAACAAAAAACAACATTCCCTGCTGTGTAAAACTCCGGAAGGGAGAAATGTAAAGGATAGCCGCCACCACGCAAAACAAAATCGTGCCGACAAAAGAAATCGTAAAACCATACACCCCAATAGCCAGACCAGTACTGAGTGCTGCAAAAAGAAACAGTACATCACGCGGATCGTCAATACGGGTTCTGAACCGAATGATGGCCATGGCACCAAACACCCCGAGTCCTCTTGCCAGACTATCGCCAATGGCCATCATCACCATAGTAGTAACAACAGCACCAAGGATTAACGCCTGGAAAAAACTTTTCGGATAATGATCTCCCTTAAAGGTAAGTCGATGCGTTATGGCAATTATCGAGGATAATAAAAACGCCCATACAAACGAATAGGTAACATTCACGAGTTGTGAGTACTCGTACACCGGGCCATCAGGAAACAATTCGAGCATGCTGAAAATATTCTTTTACAATAATACTTATTCGTTGGAGGTTCCTTGTGTTGGCGATGCGAAACTTTTCCAACTGGCACCCCCATTGGTTGTGCGTCCGTAAGAAGTATTGTCAGTCTGCGAACCAAAGGTGTAGGTATCAATCGCGCGGCCATCAATGTAGAACAAGCCCACATCTTCTCCACTGGCGCTCAATGAAAAATTCAGATGACGTATACCTTGCGCTTGATTTCCGTCCGCCCACAATACCAAAAAACCTTTTGCCGGAATGGTGGTTTGGGAGGGATTTGTTTTCGGAATCTTATCGCCAAAGGGATCATTCACATTATCGGATAAATACATTCCACCGATATCTACCGGAGTATCACCTGCATTGTAAATCTCAATCCAGTCATCGTACTCGGCTGTACCGCCATCATTATCCGGGCAGCAGGAAGCGTTGGCCGCCATAAACTCATTAATATAAAGTTGTGGTAATGGATCGGTGTTCAATAAATAATCATGCAACTCATCGGGCGCATCGAATGGGTCTGTGCTGCTGAGCGAGGTGTTATTGGTCACTTCTACATAGTACTCAATTTTTCCGGTGGCGTTGTTGGCCGGGATCACACCGGTATAATTTATTCCCGAGCCAGTCATCGTAACGGAGGTAAACGATCCGCCATCAGCACGGTAAAACAAGTTTACTGATGCTATTCCGGAAGATGAAAGCAGTTTCGCAGTTATGGTTACCGCTTCATCAAGTGCAGGCACCAGAGGCGAGCGGGTAACCTCCACAATAACCGGAGCTGTATTGTCACCATTACTTTCAGCTTCGGATGTATTGCCGGAAATCAGCAACGTAACAGAGCCATCCGGAAAACGACCGTACGACTGGCCATCGCGCAGGGCCGGAAATTTTACTTTATCAATTAACTCGCCCGAAGTATTCTCCAGGTAAACTGTTTCGCCATCGGAGGTTAGTTTGAATGGTGGATGAAGCCCTACGCCTGTATCATCGCAGTACAGCATCAAAAATCCGTTTGCTGCAATCTTGGTATTGGCGGGCAGCGAATACTTGTTCATGCCATCGTCATATACTTTATAGCCACCAATGTTTACTTCGGCCGTGTTGGCATTGTAAAGTTCAATCCAGTCGTCACCCGATGCGGATATTTCATTTATAAAAATATTCTCGTTTTTAGTGACCTTCGGTTCGTCATCGTCTTTTGAACAGGAATTTAACAACACCAAGCCCCAGAGAAAAGCGGCAGATAAAACATAGAACTGCCATTTACGGTAGATCATCTTAAAAAATTATTATGTAAACGTTAAAGATATAATATTTAGGAAATAATGCCGCAGACTTTATTAAAACTAGCTGATTGTAGAGACCTAACGCTCATTCTGTATGACGAATCCTTTTGAACACCTCATACACGTACAATCGAATGACATTGACGAACTTGGCCATGTTAACAATGTGGTTTATGTGCGCTATGCTCAGGAAGTAGCGGCTGCGCATTGGGATACTATCGCTTCAGAATATCTGAAAAGCAAGTATTTGTGGGTAGTACTTCGGCACGAGATCGATTATAAAAATCCGGCCTTTCTACACGATGATATTACCGGAACAACCTGGGTGGGCGATCATAACGGAGCACGCTTCGAACGCTTTGTTAAACTAGTACGCAAATCAGATCAGAAAGTATTAGCAGAAGCCAAAACAATCTGGTGCTTGCTCGATGCAAAAACCAAACGGCCAACCCGCATTACTGAAGAAGTGCTAAATGTATTGTAAATTAACAAACCACAACAACCACTATCCAGTATGAAAAAACTACTCGCCATCCTCTCTATCATCCTGATAACCACATCAGGAAATATTGCACAGGTATTCCCTGCATCCGTTCAGCTTCACTCGGCCGTATTGGCTGCACCATTGGAAGATCGTGACAGTGCGATGGTGTATGGCTATTCGGAAAAAGGTGAATTCATCGTACTGCGCAAAGGATTAAATGCAATGGTGTGCCTGGCGGACGATCCCAACCAGCGTGGTATCAATATTTCGTGCTACCACCGCGACCTGGAGCCTTTCATGGCGCGTGGACGCGAATTGAAAAAGCAGGGAAAATCTTTTCAGGAAATCTTCGACATCCGCGAACAGGAAGTAAAGAGCGGAAAACTCAAGATGCCGAAGCACCCCACCACACTCTATGTTTTTTCTGCTACGGATGAACAGTTGAATAAAACAACTGGCGAAGTTACCAATGGATACCTTCGTTACGTCATCTACATTCCGTATGCAACAGCCGAGAGCACTGGCCTTCCCCTGAAACCGGATGCTCCAGGAATGCCCTGGATTATGGATCCGGGAACACACCGGGCCCACATTATGATCAACCCACCGCCAAAGAACTGATGGAAGCACTACGCCTAATCCATTAGTGAGAATTTTTCAGCCTTGATTATGTTGTATATTGAACGTACGAAACGTAATCAACAACCCTCATGATCACCAGACGAAAATTCATTCATCAGTCAGCCGGGAGTGTGGCTGCACTTGCCTTAAGCGCTGAATTGTTTGCCGGCATTGCGCCACAGAAAAAAACCAAACTGGGTATTGCGCTTGTTGGGCTTGGCTATTACAGCACCGATCTGCTGGCACCCGCTCTCCAACTAACACAACATTGTTACCTGGCAGGCATTGTTACCGGCACGCCCCCCAAAGCTGAAAAATGGAAGCAACAATACGCCATACCCGACAAGAATATTTACAACTACCAGAACTTTGATCAACTCGCCAACAATCCTGACATTGATGTTGTCTACATTGTACTGCCACCTTCCATGCATGCAGCGTATAGTATTCGTGCAGCCCAGGCCGGCAAACATGTGTGGTGCGAAAAACCAATGGCGATGACAGTTCTTGAATGCCAGCAGATGATTGATGCCTGCAACAAGAATAAAGTGAAGCTCAGCATCGGCTACCGCATGCAGCATGAACCGAACACAAAGCAAATTATTCAGTATCGCAAAGATCAAACCTTTGGTAAGGTACTAAAAGTTGAAGCTGCAGCCGGATACGTGGATGGACGCACCAATCACTGGAAGCAAAAGAAAAGCCTTGGCGGTGGCGCCATGTACGACATGGGCGTTTATCCGTTAAACGCTGCCCGTTACAGCACAGGGCTTGAACCAATTGCCGTTACAGCACAAGCCTCTACCACACGCCCCGAGATTTATACAGAAGTGGAAGAGACCATGAATTTCAATCTGGAATTTCCGGGTGGCGCAACTGCAGCGTGCGAAACCAGTTTTGGAAAAAGTATGAATGACTTACGCGTTACCTGTTCAAAAGGCTGGTACAACCTTTCACCGTTTCAAAATTATAGTGGAATAAAAGGAAGCACCAGCAGCGGAATTATTCTCCCGCCCACTACCGCCAACCAACAAGCCCGGCAAATGGATGATGATGCCCTGGCCATTATGAACAACAACCCGATGCTTGTTCCAGGTGAAGAAGGACTAAAAGACATTCGCGTAGTGGAAGCGATCTATAAATCTGTGGCCGAAAAGAAAAGAGTTGAAATACTATAGCAATACTATTTTATCTGTGCCTCCGAAACACCTTCCTTGCTGATGCGTACGGGTTTGATCAGACCATTCGTATCGAACTCCAGTTTATCAATACACGTTACCCGATGATTGGCATCGGTTTCACCCAAGGGTCTGCGATGGTAAACAATATACCATTGGTCTGTACCGGGAACCTGCACAATAGAATGATGTCCGGCTCCTGTAGCTACCGTTGCATCCTGCTGCAGGATTTTTCCGATTCGCTTAAACGGACCCAACGGTGAATCTGCTATCGCGTATGCAACAGAATAATCAGGGCCCGTCCATCCTCCTTCCGACCACATAAAATAGTATTTGCCATTTTTGATAAACATGAAGGATCCTTCAACGTACCCCTGTGGCGTAACAGACTTAAACACACGTCCATCCGAAAAAGGAACGAACCCGGTGAAGGTATCATTCAACTTGCCCACGTTACAATGCCCCCATCCACCATAAAACATGTAGTAGGTGCCATCAACATCGCGAAAAACAAATTGATCGATGGGTTGTGCTCCGTGATGAATTTTATCAATCAAGGGTTTTCCCAACAAGTCTTTGAAGGGTCCTTGTGGCTTATCAGCCACAGCTACACCAATACCACCGTACTCCCGATCGCTTTGAATATCGTTGGCACCAAAAAACAAATAGAACTTCTCTCCTTTCTGAACAATAGCCGGAGCCCACAGGGCGCGCCTGGCCCACGTAACGGCAGTAGTATCCAAGATACGTTCATGCTTTTTCCAGTGAACCAAATCAGGT
>Ga0315910_10001004_pt1 | contig 26631 bp, 20 predicted proteins | sample EdamamesoilMG_FD_204470 | JGI IMG/M metagenome (GOLD analysis project Ga0315910, IMG submission 204470) | Garden soil microbial communities collected in Santa Monica, California, United States - Edamame soil | ecosystem: Environmental > Terrestrial > Soil > Garden | place: USA: California... | reverse complement strand
ATACTCGATGCTGGCGTACATGGCCCCTTCCTCGGCAGACAGGCACAGCCCGACACGGCACGCGTTGAGACACACGTTGACCGACCTCGGGTCCAGGCCGCGATACCGGTCGCCGTCCACGTGGTTGAAGAAATGCGCATGGGAGAATCGCTGGCGGAACTCGTGAATTTCGTCCGGGTTCCACTGCGGAGGCGCGTAGTAGATCAAAGCCAGGCTGCTGATCTGCTTCGCCAGCTCATGCCGCTTCCACGGCGTCAGCCGCGCGTTGTAGACGGCGTCGAAGCGTCGTTCGACATCGGGCAGCGGCCTGAAGATCGCATCGTCCACGAAGCAGTTGTGATTGCAGAAAACCGCGTCGGCGCCGGCCGCGGCGAGTTGCGCCGTGTCGCGTTGCTCGTTGCACAAATGAATGAACGCGATCTCCGGAAACTCCGCGCGGCAAGCCCGCTCGAAGCGGGTCATGGCGTCCAGAGTTCCCGGCGTGAGCGACCACGTGTAGCACAGGAAGCAATACGCATGGCGGCCACGCAAGCGCGTGAACAGCGGACGATAGGCCGGCAGCAATTGCTCCGGCGCCCGAAGGTCGAACAGCACGTAGAACACGGGCGGGTCGAGCGACACGATCGCGTACAGGCCGAACTGCGTGTGGACGTATTGCGAGACCTTGTTTTTTAACGCCTCATCCATTCCGATGTCGCCCCTTGTCGCGCGTACTTGCGGCAGCCGGCTGCTATCATTCCTGCCGCAATGCCGGCCCACAGCATAGATCGCCCGCGCGCGTCCGATCCGCCCATCATCAGCATCATCCTACCGACCTTCAACAGCGCCCGCTTCGTCCGCGAGGCGATCGATAGCGTCCTCGCCCAGGACGTACAGTGCTTCGAACTCATCGCCGTCGATGACGGCTCCACCGATGACACCCTGGAGATCCTCCGTACGTATCAGTCGATCATCCGCATCGAGCGGCCGCATGGCGGTGCGTCGATGGCGCGCAACGCCGGTATCGCCGCCGCCAGAGGCTCCATGCTGGCATTTCTCGACAGCGACGACGTCTGGCCCTCCAACCGGCTGCGCGTTGCGCTCGCGTACTTCGAGGAGCATCCCGAGATCGACTATCTCCTCGGCAAGGAAATGCTGTTTGTCGCTCCGGGCTTCGTCGCACCATCCTGGTTGCCGCCGCACTTGCTCGCCGAACCGCACGACGCCGCCAACACACCGACCCTGATGGCGCGCCGGGAGGCGTTTTCGCGGGTCGGCCTGTTCGATCGCGCGTACGATCCCGGTGAAGACACCGAATGGCTGGTGCGCGCTGCCGAAGCCGGCCTGCGGCTCGCGCGCGTGCCGGATACGCTGGTCCACCGCCGCCTCCACGGCGAGAACCAGTCGCTCGCGGGCCGGCGGGAAATGCGATCGAGGCTGATTGCAATCGCCCGCGGGTCCATCCGACGCCAGCGCGCACGGAACGGCACGGGACAGCCGTGACTTCGCCGCTGGTCAGCGTGGTCATTCCGGCGCGCAACATGGACCGCTATCTCACCGACGCGCTGCGCAGCGTGTTCGCGCAGGATTACCGGCCCATCGAGGTCATCGTCGTCGACGACGGATCGACGGACGAAACGGCCGCCGTCGCGCGCGGATTTGCCGAAGTGCGCTACTTCCGGCAGCCGCACCTGGGGATCGCGTCCGCACGGAATCGGGCCATCGGCTGCGCGACGGGCGACTTCATCGCCTTTCAGGATGCCGACGACCTGTGGGCGCCAGAGAAGCTCACCGTGCAGATGACCTGGCTTTTGGCGCATCCGGAGACGATGTACGTCGCGGCGCACTACCGGAACTTCCTCCAGCCGGGCATGCCCCGGCCCTCCTGGATCAGCGAAGCGCAGTTGCACAGCGTCCATCGCGGCGGCGTTCCCAACGTCCTCGTCCGGCGGGCCATGTTCGAACGCGTCGGCCTGTTCGATGCGTCGCACGCGGGAAGCGACGTGCTCGACTGGCTCTTGCGGGCGCGAGACGCGGGCTGCCCCGGCGAATTCCTTCCGCAGGTGCTGTTTTCGCGCCGCGTGCACGACGGCAACCGCTCCAGCCAGGAGCAGCGGCGCAGAGCCGCCGTGCTGCGAACCCTCAAGACAGCCATCGACCGGCAGCGGGCGGGCGGCCGTCGCGATGACAGCGTGTGCTAGATTACAAGGGATGTCCCTCGTGAATTCCGACCAGGCCTATCGACCCAGCGGGCCGCACATCATTTACGAGAATATCGACGGTGAACTCATCCTGTTGAACATCAACAAGGGCTTCTACTACAGCACGGACGCCGTCGGCGTCCAGTTGTGGGAGATGCTGGTCGCCGGCCACCGGGTCAAGGACATGCGCGCGACGTTGTGCGCAGGCTGTGCGGCCGACCGGGACGCCACCGCCAAGGCCGTCGACAAGTTCATCGACGCATTGCAGGTCGAAGAGCTCATCGTGCCAGACGACGGTGCGCGGCACGGTCGCCCGATCGCGCCGCAAGCCGCCGCGCCCGAACTCCCGTTTCAGCCGCCGGTGCTGCATCGCTACACCGACATGGAAGGCTTGATCATGCTCGACCCGATTCATCAGGTCGACGATGCGGGTTGGCCGACGCGGAACGCCGACGGGAGCGCGAATGCCCCCGGCTCGGCACCCGGCCCAGCCGACTGATCGGGCACGCCCGGAGCGGGCAGCGGGCAATGCGCCAGGCGCGAGGGACGGAGGCGTTCTGGCCAACGGAGAGTCAGGAACTCCTCCTCAAGGCGGCGCTCCTGCGGGGCCCGGCGGCGCAGGCGGCGTGGCGACAGTGGACCGCCAGGTACGACTTCTTCAATCACCCGAGCGAGTTGGGATCGTTCCGGTTGTTTCCGCTCGTCTACAAACGGCTGGTGGCGGATCGGGTGGACGATCCGCTGCGGCCCCGCCTCAAGGGCGTCTACCGGTACTGGTGGTCGTCGAACCATCGTCTCTTCGGCGCCGCCGCCGCCGTGCTCCAGGATCTGCAGGACGCCGGCGTGCGAACAATGGTGCTCAAGGGGGCCGCGTTGTGCCCGGTGTACTACGCTGACGTCGGCACCCGCCCGATGTCGGACGTCGACGTGCTCGTGCCGGTCGAGCAGCTTGCGTCGGCACTCGCGAGGCTGAGACAGTCCGGCTGGCGCACGATGACCGCGCAACTCGACGACGTCATCCGATTCCAGCACTCGACGCCGCTCGTGAACGACACCGGCCGCCAGATCGATCTGCACTGGCACGCCTTCAGGGAATGTCTGCGCAGCGATTCGGACGACGAATTGTGGAACACCGCGGTGCCGGTGCAAATCGCGCAGGCTTCCTCGCTTGCGCCGGACCCGACCATGGCGCTCCTGCACGTCGTCGTGCACGGCATCCGATGGAGCCCGGAGCCTTCGGTGCGGTGGATCCCGGACACCCTGGCGATTCTGGCGAGAGGCGCATCGGCCATCGACTGGCCGCGCCTGGCGCAGCAAGCCTTCCTGCGCGGAATCAGCATCCGACTCTGCGCCGGATTGACGTATCTGCGCGACAGATTCGACGCGCCGATCCCGACCGGAACATTGTCGACATTGCGCGCGTTCCGGCCTTCGATCATGGAGCAGCTCGAGTACCGGTACTTCTCGCAGGGCCCCGCCGAGCGTCACCGCGTACTTGGGCGCATCGAGCGGGTACTGGCCGGCGAGCCGCTGGTGGGCTACCTTCGCTGGGCGTCCGGCAAGTCGATGCCGCAGGCATTGGCGGGCCTTCCGGCATTTGTGCGGCACCGCGTCCGTCTCGTCGCGCCCGCTGCGCGCCGGACGATGCGTGGCTGGGCGAGTCGCCGGCGCGGCACGCCCGTACCCGGCTAGATCAGGTCGTCGGTGGCAGTCTGGCGCTACTTCGTGCGCTATGTGCCGGGCGGATCGCGGCGCATGCTCCTGTACGGGGTCTTCGCCTGCGCCCAGTCGGTCCTGCTGCTGCCAGTCCTGCTCCTCATCCGTCATGCGGTGGACGCCGCCATCCCGCGCGGCGACGTGCAGCAGCTCGTGCTCATCGGCGCCGCAATTCTCTTGCTGCGGCTCGCCGAGAGCGCCGTCTCGCTGTGGCTGCGCGCGCTGAACCTGCGGCTCGTCAAGACCGCGATCACGCGCCTGCGCGAGGACCTGCTGACGCGTATGTACCTGCTGTCGCGCGCGGCGTACGCGCAGTTCGATCGCCAGCGCGTGCACGCACGCATCGTGCAGGACACGGAGCGGCTGGACAACCTTGGCAACCAGATCCTCTCGAAGGTCCTGCCGTCGATCTTCTCTGCCGGGGTCCTGCTCGGCCTGCTGGGGTACTTCAATGGGTGGTTGCTCTCGGCTCTCCTCGCGATGGCGCCGCTCGTGTTTCTCATCGCACGTCTCACGGGCAGGCGTGTGAAGGCCCGGGTGCAGGTCTTTCAACGCGCCTTTGAGCGCTTCAGTGCCGGAGTCTCGTTCGTACTTCGGCATATGGATCTCACGCGCGCGCTGTCGTTCGAAGCGCGCGAAACCGAACGGCGGTTTGCCGAATACCAGGACCTGAATCATGCGGGGCAGCGCATGGCCCACTCGTTCGCCGTGCATGGCCAGGCGCAGGCGGTGCTCGCCACCCTCGCCGGCATCGTGATTCTCGTGCTCGGCGGCGCGCTCGTGGCGACGCGGGCGATGACCCTGGGCGAGTTCTTTTCGTTCTGGGTGGCCGCGAGCTGGCTGAACAACTACTTTGGCGCGGTCACCGGCGCCATTCCAGATCTCATCACCGCCAACGAGTCCATGCGCACGCTGCACCGCCTGGCGCACGACGGCGAACGCGTCGAGTACACCGGCCGCCATCGCCTACGGTTCTCGGGGCGTATCCAGCTCGAGGACGTCGCCTTCGGCTACGGCGCCAAACCCGTCCTGCGCGGCGTCACCCTGGACATCGGCCCCGGCGCGCGCCTCTCGATCACCGGGCCGAACGGCGCGGGCAAGAGCACGATCCTGTACATGATTCTCGGGTTCTACCGGCCGGCCCGCGGTCGGCTGCTTGCCGACAGCGTGCCGTACGACGACATTGATCTGCGGGATCTCCGCCGGCGGATCGGCGTCGTCATGCAGCAGCCTACGTTTTTCCCCGGGACGATATTCGAGATCATCGCGTACGGCAGTCCGGAGGCCACGCCCGACGAGGTGCGGCGCGCTGCGCGACTGGCGCTGGCTGACGAGTTCATAGAAAAGCTGCCGCACGGCTACGACACCCAGGTGGGCGAAGACGCGCTGCTGCTGTCGGGCGGCGAGGCGCAGCGCCTGGCGATCGCGCGGGCCCTTCTCCCCCGGCCCAGGCTGCTGGTCCTCGACGAACCCACCAATCACCTGGAAATTTCCCTCGTCGAACGGCTGATCGAGAATCTCGCGGGCCTTGAGGAGCGTCCCGGCATCGTGACGATCAGCCACGATCCGCGCGTGCTCGCGACGACCGATCGCGTCTATCGACTCGAGGCCGGCGCCTTGCGCATCCAGACGATGGCCGCCACCGGCGCCACCGAAGGCGTGATGGCGCACGGATGAACTTCCGCACGAGGAGCGAGGACGAGCAGCTCGCCTTTTTCGAAGCGGTACGCGAACGAGTCGACGAGGCGATTCGCCGCACAGGCGCCGTCGAGTTCGACTATCGCATTGCCGGAACGACGATCCGCCTGTGTTTTGCGGGCGAAGGGCTGGTGCCGTACTACACGCCGGCGCTCGAGCACCTGCGCATCGCATCCGAACAGCGCGGCGACACAGCCGACACGACGATCTTCCTGTGGGACAGCCGATCCACCGGGGTCAGGATGCTGGCGCCGCCCTGCGACCCGCAGGAATTTACCCGCCGGGGAGACATCTGGGGATTTCACAGCCAGCAAATCCGGACCGCATTTCACTACCACGACAGTTCGCTAAACCTGCTCGATCGGCGACGCCGGATCGGCGTGCACTGGGTGAACAACGCGCAGCAGATCCCGGGCTGGGACACGGCGGCACCCATCCGCACGTTGTTGCATTGGCACATGGAATCGCACGGCCTGCAGTTGATGCACGGCGCCGTCATTGGCACCGGCAATCGCGCGCTGCTGCTGACGGGAAAAGGCGGCATCGGCAAATCCACGACCGCGCTCGAATGTCTGCTGGCCGGATTCCAATACCTGGGTGACGACTACGTCGTGGTTCGCGATGGTCCCGAGCCAATGGCGTATTCGCTTTATGCGACGGTGAAAATCGGCGTCGCAGATCTCGAGCGCTTCGCGACGCTCCGGCCGCTGCTGCGCGGCGCAACAGCCCTGCCGGGCGAGAAGAGCGTCCTCTTTCTACATCCGGAATTCCGCGCACGGATGCCTCTGCAGATGCCGATCGAGGCGATTGCCGTGCCACGGATCGTGGCGCAGGCCGAGACGCGGGTCGTGCCGGCAACGTCCAGCCGGCTTCAGCACGCAGCGTCGTTTACCACGCTGTGCCAACTGCCCGGCGCGGGCCAGCGGCTGTTCGACGTCGTCGGAGGGCTCTGCGGCACGCTACCCGGGTTTGCGCTGGAACTGGGGCGCCAACGCGGCACCGCCCCCGCCGCCGTAGCGTCGCTGCTGCAAGCCCAGGCGGCCCGCGCCCGGCATCGGCCCGCCGGCGCGGTGGGCGTCGATTCGCCGTCCCGTCCGCTGCTCAGCGTCGTCATTCCCGTCTGGAACGGCGAACGGTTCCTGAGGTCGGCGGTAGAGAACGTGCTGTCGCAGAAATACGCGCCAATCGAGATTCTCATCGTCAACGACGGATCCACCGACGGCACGGAGGCGGAAGTGTCACGCCTGCCCTGCGACGTCCGCTATTTCGCGCAACACAACGGCGGGCCCGCGGCGGCCCGGAACCGCGGCATTCGCGAGAGTTCGGGCGATGTAATCGCGTTCCTCGATGTGGACGATCTGTGGCCCGAGAATATTCTCGCGCTGCTGGTAAGCGAACTCATGGGCGATGCGGCGGTCGATGTGGTCCATGGCTACGGCCAGATGTTGTCGCTCGACCCGGCGTCTGGAGCGTTTGTGAGCGCCGGCTCGCCTGAAGAAGCGTTCCCCCACTCCATCGGCGCGGGCGTCTATCGACGGCGGGTCTTCGACCGGATCGGGCTGTTCGATTCCACGATGATGTATGGCGAGGACACCGACTGGTTTGCGCGCGCGAAGAGCGCCGGTGCGGTGCTGAAACGCCTGGACCTCGTGACGATGCTTGTCAGGCGTCACGATCAAAACATGACGCGGGACACCTCTCAGCTGACGCGCGGAAATCTGCGTGTGTTCAAGCGCGCTCTCGACCGAAAGCGTGCGTCAACATAGTGATGCGCGCGTGGCGCTAAGTGCCGCCGAAGGCCTGAGGCCTAGTCCCGCCGCTCTGCGCGCCATTCCTCCGCGACGCGATCGCGCCCGGCACCGCGCGTGACGGTGCCCGCGATGACCTTGCCCTGGACGCGGCCTTCGAAATAGAGCGCGGCCTCCGCCTTGCCGTCGGCATCCTCGACGACGACGAAGCGCAGCCGGTCGGCCTCCAGGCTCGCTTCCCAGACCTGCGCCGGCTTCCCTTCAACCACCGCAGCAGCCGAGACTTCCTGAAAACGCTGGCTGATCTGCAACAGGATGCTGCGCTTTGCCGCGCCGACCTGCGCGCGCCAGCGCCCGCTCAGCTGGGCCGGAACCACCCACAACAACACATCCTTGCGGATAGTGGTCTTGCGGTCCGGGCGCCAGTCGCCCAGTCCCGAAGAATGCGAGACGATGCGCGTGCCCGGCTTCAACCGCAGCAGCGCCGGGCGCAACTTGAAATTCAAGTTCGGCGACAGGTAGAGCGTGACCACGGTGGCTTCGCCGAGGTCGGCGGCGAACAGGTCCTGCTGCAGGAAGCGCACGCGGTCGGCGACACCGGCGCGCGCCGCGCTCGCGCGGCTCTGCTCGATCAGCGCGGCGTCGCGCTCGATGCCGACGCCGCGCGCGCCGAATTTGGCCGCCGCGGCGATCACGACGCGACCATCGCCCGAACCCAGGTCGTAGACCAGGTCCTCCGGGCCAACCGCGGCGAGTCGCAGCATCTCCTCCACCGTCGCCGGAGGCGAGATCACGAACGGCGCGTCGTGCACCGGCCCCGTATCCTGTGCATCGACCAGGCGGGCCTGCGCGAACAGCGCGGCCAGCAGCCAGCGGCGCGCGGTCTCCTTCAAGCCTTGCGCGTCAGCGTCCTGACGCCTTCTGGCGCACCCAGCAGCAACACGTCAGCGGCACGCCGCGCAAACAGTCCGTTGGTGACCACGCCGGCAATGCTGTTCAGTTCCGCCTCCAGCGCCGGCGGATCGAGGATCGTCAGGCCATGGCAATCGAGGATCAGGTTGCCATTGTCAGTCTTGTAGTTCTCGCGCAGCACCGGCTGCGACTTGCGCCGCACCATCTCGCGCCCGACATGGCTGCGCGCCATCGGAATCACCTCCACCGGCAGCGGAAACCTGCCCAGCACCGGCACCAGCTTGGATGAATCGCAGATGCAGACGAATGTGTCCGCCACCGCGGCGACGATCTTTTCGCGCGTCAGCGCGCCGCCGCCGCCCTTGATCATGTGCAGGTGCTCGGTGACCTCATCCGCTCCGTCCACGTAGACCGGCAACGCGGAGACGCTGTTCAGGTCGAACACCCGGATGCCGTGCTTCTTCAGCCGCTCGGCGCTCGCCTCCGAGGCCGCCACTGCGCCTTCGATGCGCCCCTTGATTCCGGCGAGCGCATCGATGAACAGGTTGACCGTCGATCCCGAACCGACGCCGACGACGGCGTTCTCGACGACGTATTTCAGCGCCGCCTCGGCGACTTGCCGCTTGAGTTCGTCCTGCGTCACGGGCCGGAGCCTAGCACGGCCTATTTCACCTGCCGCGGGAGCGACAACCCTGGCGACATCGTTAGAATTCGCGTTCGACCCCTACGGAGGAAATCATGCTGACGCTCTTTTACGCCCCCGGCGCCTGCTCCATGGCGCCCCACATCGTCATGGAAGAAGGCGGCGAGAAGTACACCCCGAAGCGCCTTGACCTTTCCAAGGGCGAGCAGCGGGCGCCCGAGTACATGAAAATCCACCCGCTCGGGCGCGTGCCCGCGCTGCTGCTGGACAACGGCGCGCCGCTCACCGAGAACACTGCGATCCTTCCCTACCTCGGCAAGCGTTTCGGCCTCTGGCCCAAGGACCCCGTGGGCGAGGCGAAGGCGCTCTCGGTGATTGGCTTCTTCGCCGCCACGGTACACCCGGCGAACGGCCACATTGGCCGCACGGACCGCTATACCGACGACAAGGCCGCCTTCCCCGGTATCCAGGCGAAGGCAAAGCAAAGCTACGCCGAGTACATGAAGCAGATCGACGCCATGTACGCCGGGCGCGACTGGCTCGCCGGCGATTACAGCGTCCTCGACCCCTACGCCTTCATCTTCTACTTCTGGCACGCGCGCCGCGGCGAGCCGGTAGCGGAGCTGAAGAACTACACCGCCATGAAGGAGCGCATGCTGCAGCGCCCGGCGGTGCAGAGGGTGGTGGCCGACGAGGGGATCAAACTCTAGGCGCGCAGCCCCCCGGGCGGCCTACTTTTTCTTCGCCGGCGGCAGGTCGGTGCAGACGCCTTCGAACAGTTCGGCGGCCATGCCGACGGATTCGCCAAGGGTCGGGTGCGGGTGGATGGTCTTGCCGATGTCGGTCGCGTCCGCGCCCATTTCCACCGCGAGCGCGAGCTCGCTGATCAGGTCGCCGGCGCCCGTGCCGACGATGCCGCCGCCCACGATGCGGTGGGTCTGCGCATCGAAGATCAGCTTGGTAAAGCCTTCGTCGCGCGCATTGGCGATTGCGCGGCCGGATGCGGCCCAGGGAAACTTGGCCACGCCCACCTTGCGGCCGGCCTTCTTAGCCTCGTCTTCGGTGACCCCGACCCAGGCAATCTCCGGATCGGTATAGGCCACGGACGGCACGACGCGCGCATCGAAATGCGATTTCAACCCCGCCGCGGCCTCCGCGGCGACATGGCCTTCGTGCACCGCCTTGTGGGCGAGCATCGGATTGCCGGCGATGTCGCCAATCGCGAAGATGTTCGGCACGTTCGTGCGCATCTGTGAATCGACCGGAATGAAGCCGCGGTCATTGACGGCGACCTTTGCATTCTCGGCGCCGATTTTCTTGCCGTTGGGCGTACGGCCAACGGACACCAGAACCATGTCGTAACTCTTGCTCTCCCCGAGGTCGAAAGTCACGCGAATGCCGTCCTTGGTGGCTTCGGCCTTCGTCGTTTTCGTTTTCAGCATGATCGTGTCGATGCGCGGAGCGTTGTACTTTTTCCATACCTGAACCAGGTCCCGGTCCGCACCAAGCATCACGTCATCGAGCATCTCCACAACGTCCAGGCGCGCACCCAACGTCGAGTAAACGGTTCCCATTTCCAGACCGATGATGCCGCCGCCGATGATCAGCAATTTCTTCGGCAGATTGCGCAATTCCAGCGCGCCGGTGGAATCGACAATGCGCGGATCCTCCGGGAGAAAGGGAAGCTTCGCCGCTTGCGAGCCGGCGGCGATGATGGCATTGGCGAACGTGATCTTCCGGCCGTCGACGTCGATGATGTGATTGCTGACAAATTTCCCGACTCCCTGGATAACTGTCACCTTGCGCATCTTCGCCATCGACGCCAGGCCGCCCGTCAGTTTCCCGACGACTTTGGACTTGAACTCCCGCAGCTTGGCCAGGCTGATGCTGGGTTTGCCGAACACGACGCCGTGATCGGAGAGTCCCTGCGCCGCGTCCATCACGGCGGCCGTATGCAGCAGGGCTTTGGACGGAATGCAGCCTACGTTCAGGCACACGCCGCCGAGCACCGGGTAGCGCTCTACCAGGATCGTCTTCATGCCGAGATCCGCGGCGCGGAACGCCGCCGAGTAGCCCCCCGGCCCGGAGCCGAGCACCAGCATGTCGCAGTCGAACTTCGAGCTGCCCTGGACGGGTTGGGGTGTTGCGGATTGCGGCGCCGCGGGCTTCGGTTTTTCTTCTGGAGATTCTGATTTTTCTCCGGATTCAAGCTTCAAGATGACGGACCCCTGGGAAACCTTGTCGCCCAGCTTGACGACGAGCTCCTTCACAACGCCAGCCTCGGGCGACGGAATTTCCATCGACGCCTTGTCGGACTCGAGCGACACCAGCGACTGTTCCTTGGTGACGGTATCGCCCGGCTTCACCAGCACTTCGATGACTTCGACATCCTTGAAGTCACCGATGTCCGGGACCTTCACTTCAACGATTCCAGCCATCTAGAGGAGCGTCCGCCGGATGTCGGAAAGGATCTTGGTGAGCTCGGTGGTGAATCGCGCCGCCACCGCGCCGTCGATCACGCGGTGATCGTACGAGAGCGACAGCGGCAGGATCAGGCGTGCCTTGAAAACGTCCTCGCCTTTTTCGTTTTTGCCCGAATAAATGGGTTTCATGGAAGAACGGGAAACACCCAGGATCGCCAGTTCGGGCGCGTTGATGATCGGCGTGAAGTAGGTGCCGCCGATGCCGCCCAGGCTGGAGATCGAGAACGTGCCGCCCTGCATGTCACCCGCCTTGAGCTTGCCGTCCTTGGCGAGCTTGGAGATTTCCGCCAACTCGCGCGCGAGGTCGAACACGCCCTTGCGGTCCGCGTCGCGCACCACCGGCACGACGAGGCCGCCCGGCGTGTCGACGGCGACGCCGATGTGGTAATACTTTTTCACGATCAGGTTCTCGCCCGATTTGTCGAGCGAGGCGTTGAATTGCGGAAACTGCCGCAGCGCGGTGACGCAGGCCTTGATCATGAAGGCGAGCATCGTGAGCTTGAAGCCCTTCTTCTCGGTCTCGAGGGTCTGGCTCTTGCGGAAGGCCTCGAGGTCGGTGATGTCCGCGTCGTCGCACTGCGTGACGTGCGGGATCGAAACCCAGTTGCGGTGCAGGTAGGGCCCCGACAGCCTCTGGATGCGAGACAGGGGCTTCGACTCGACCGGGCCGAACTTCGCAAAATCGACATCCGGCCAGGCCGGGAGATTGAAGGGCAGCGCGCCGCCCTTCGCGGCAGGCGCCGCCGCGGGCTTGCCGGCCAGCGCGCCTTTCACATACGCCTGTACATCCTCCTTCTGGATGCGCCCCTTCGGTCCGCTGCCCGGTACGCGCGCGAGGTCCACGCCGAGTTCGCGCGCGAATTTGCGGATCGACGGACTTGCGTGCGGCAGCGCGGTCACCGCGTCCTTGGGCTCCGAAGGTACGGGCTCGACGCGTGTGACGACCGCGGGCGCTGGAGGGATTTCCGTTTTCGGGGCCGGCTTCGCTTCGACCGCTTTTTCGACCACCGCCGGCGCGGCCCCACTCGGCTCCAGCGCCAGCAGCACCGAACCTTCGGAGACCTTGTCGCCGATCTTCACCTTGATCGACTTGACGACGCCGGCTTCGGGCGACGGAATCTCCATGGCCGCCTTGTCCGACTCCAGCGACACCAGCGACTGTTCCTTCGCGACCGCGTCGCCCGGCTTGACCAGGATTTCGATGACCTCGACGTCCTTGAAGTCGCCGATGTCCGGAACGAGGACTTCCTTCATACGGTGGTCGGGTCGGGCTTGCTCGGATCAATGCCGTATTTCTTGATCGCTTCGGCCACTGCTTTCGCCTTGCCTTCCCCGGAATCCGCCAGCGCTTTCAACGCCGCAATCACGACAAAGTAGCGATTCACCTCGAAGAAATGCCGAAGCTTGGCCCGCGAATCGGAGCGGCCGAAGCCGTCCGTGCCGAGCACCTTGTAGATCCGATCCTTCGCCGCATCCTTCGGCATGAACGCGCGAATCTGGTCAGCGAAGGTTTTCATGTAGTCGCTGGCCGCCACCACCGGCCCGGCGCGCTTCTCCAGGCACTGCGTGACATAGGGCACGCGCGGCTTGTCCTCGGGATGCAGCAGGTTCCAGCGCTCCGCTGCCAGGCCGTCGCGCCGCAGTTCGGTGAAGCTGGTCGCGCTCCAGACGTCCGCCGCGACATCCCAGTCCTTCTCGAGCAGCGCTGCCGCCGCCTCGACTTCGCGCAGGATGGTGCCGGAACCGAGCATCTGCACGCGCGCCTTGGACTTCGCCTTCGATTCGCGCAGCAGGTACAGCCCCTTCAATATTCCCTGCTCGGCGCCCGCGGGCAGCGCCGGATGCTCGTAGTTCTCGTTCATCAGGGTGATGTAGTAGTACACATCCTCCTGGTTGGTCACCATGCGGCGCAGGCCGTCGTGGATGATCACCGCGAGCTCATGACCATAGGTCGGGTCGTAGGAAATGCAGTTCGGTATCACCGACGAGAGGATGTGCGAGTGGCCGTCCTCGTGCTGCAGACCCTCGCCGTTCAGCGTCGTGCGTCCCGCGGTCGCGCCGAGCAGGAAGCCGCGCGCGCGCTGGTCGGCCGCCGCCCAGGCGAGATCGCCGATCCTCTGCATGCCGAACATCGAGTAGAAAATGTAGAACGGCACCGTGACCTGGTTGGAATGGCTGTACGAGGTTGCCGCCGAGATCCAGGAGCACATGGCGCCCGCCTCGTTGATGCCTTCCTCGAGGATCTGGCCTGCCTTGTCCTCGCGGTAGTACATCACCTGGTCCTTGTCGACCGGTTCGTATTTCTGCCCCTCCGGCGCGAAGATGCCGAGCTGGCGGAACATGCCTTCCATGCCGAAGGTGCGCGCTTCGTCCGGCACGATCGGCACGATGCGCTTGCCGAGTTCCTTGTCGCGCACCAGCGCGGTGAGGCAGCGAACAAACGCCATGGTGGTGGAGATTTCCCGGCCCTCGCCCGAACCCTTCAGCACCTGGTCGAAGGCAGAAAGCGGCGGCACCGTCGGCGTGGCTTCCGCTCTCTGCCGCCGCTGCGGGAAATATCCTCCCAAGGCCCGGCGGTGCTCCTGCAGGTACTTCATCTCGGGGGAGTCGGCCGGCGGCACATAGAAGGGCAGCTTTTCCAGCTGGTCGTCCGGGATCGGCACGTTGAAGCGGTCGCGCATCTCGCGGATGGTCGCGAGGTCCACCTTCTTCAGCTGGTGCGTCGGGTTCTTCGCCTGGCCCTGCTTGCCCAGGCCGTAGCCCTTGATGGTCTTGGCGAGAATCACCGTCGGCTGCCCCTTGTGCTTCACGGCCGCGGCGTAAGCGGCGTAGATCTTGTGCGGGTCGTGGCCGCCGCGGTTCAGGCGCCAGATGTCCTCGTCAGACATGCGCGAGACCATCTCCGCCACCTTGGGATGCTTGCCGAAAAAGTGCTTGCGCACGAAGGCGCCGTCGTTGGCCTTGAAGTTCTGGTACTCGCCGTCGACCGTGTCTTCCATGATCTGGCGCAGGTGGCCTTCCTTGTCGCGCGCCAGCAGCGCATCCCAGTAGCCGCCCCAGATCAGCTTGATGACGTTCCAGCCCGAGCCGCGGAATTCGCCTTCGAGCTCCTGGATGATCTTGCCGTTGCCGCGCACCGGGCCGTCCAGGCGCTGCAGGTTGCAGTTGACGATGAAGATCAGGTTGTCGAGCTTCTCGCGCGCCGCCATGCCGATCGCGCCCAGCGACTCGGGCTCGTCCATCTCGCCGTCGCCGCAGAACACCCAGACTTTGCGGTTCTCGGTCTGCGCGTGCCCGCGCGCCTGCAGGTATTTCAGGTAGCGCGCCATGTAGATCGCCTGGATCGGCCCCAAGCCCATCGACACCGTGGGGAACTGCCAGAAATCCGGCATCAGCCAGGGATGGGGATAGGAGGACACGCCTTTGCCGTCCACCTCGCGGCGGAAATCGAGCAGCTGCTCTTCGGTGAACCGCCCCTCGAGCAGGCCGCGCGCGTAGATGCCGGGCGAGGAATGGCCCTGGAAGTACACCAGGTCGCCACCGTGGCCCCCGTTTTTCGGATCCCCCGACGGGGCGTGCCAGAAATGGTTCTGGCCTACGCCGAACAAGGTACCCACCGATGCGAAACTGGCGATGTGGCCGCCCAGTTCGTCGTCGTTCTTGTTGGCGCGCGCCACCATCACCATCGCATTCCACCGGCAATAGGAGCGGATGCGCTCTTCGAGCGCCGGATCGCCCGGCGAGCGCTCTTCCATGTGCGCCGGGATCGTGTTCACGTACGGCGTGGACGGGCTGTAGGGCACCGTGACGCCCGAGGTGCGCGCCTTTTCGGCCAGCTTTTCGATCAGGTAATGCGCGCGCTCGCCGCCTTCGCGTTCCAGCACCGACTCGAGCGCGTCGAGCCACTCCTGGGTTTCGAGGCTGTCGGGATCGTTGGCCGCGGGTTGTTGTGGAACGGCGGACATGGCTTTCCTCCGGCTTGGGCTTGTGGCCTGTGCGTCGAAATGCAATTGAGGGGTGATTTATAGTATGCCATGCCCGCAATGCTGATCGACGGGAAAACGCTCGCGGCGACGCTGCGCGCATCGCTGAAAATTTCGGTTTCCTCGCTCCGCGCCCGCGGCGTACAGCCCGGCCTTGCCGCCGTGCAAGTGGGCGATGATCCCGCCTCGCGCGTCTACGTGCGAAACAAGATCCGCGCCTGCGACGAAGCCGGCATGCGCTCGGTGCACCGCGAACTGCCGGCAAGTACGACGGAGGGCCAGCTGCTCGGCTGCATTGCGGAACTGAATTCGGACCGCTCGATCCATGGCATCGTGGTGCAGCTGCCCCTGCCCAAGCCGCTGGATGCAGACCGGATCCTCGCGGCGATCTCGCCCCTGAAGGATGTCGACGGTTTCCACGCCGCAAATCTGGGCGCCCTGGTGCAGGGCCGTCCCGGATTCGTGCCCGGCACGCCCTCGGGGGTCATGCGGCTGCTCGAGCACGCCGCCGTGCCCCTCGCCGGACGCCGCGCGGTGATCGTCGGGCGCTCCACCATCGTCGGCAAGCCGCTCGCGCTGCTGCTCTTGCAAAAAGACGCCACCGTCACCATCTGCCATTCGAAGACTGCGGATCTTGCCGGCGTCACGCGGCAGGCCGATATCCTCGTCGCCGCCGTGGGCAAGGCGGGCATGATCACCGCGCCGATGGTCAAGCCCGGCGCCTGCGTCATCGACGTGGGCATCAACCGGCTGGCGGACGGTAAGCTTGCGGGCGATGTGGATTTCGCGGGCGTGAAGGAGGTGGCGGGCACGATTACGCCCGTCCCCGGTGGCGTCGGACCGATGACGGTGGCGATGCTGATGGCAAATACGGTTCGTGCGGCGGAGCTATCGATTGGAAAACCCGTTGGATAACCCACTACTCGATTTTTCCGGACTTCCGCGGTTTGCGGACATCACGCCCGGCCATGTCGCGCCCGCGGTCGACCGGCTGCTGGCGGAGGCGCGCGATGCGATGCGCCGCGCCGAAGAGGCGCCCGCGACCTGGGACGCGTTCGTGCGTCCGCTGGAAGACGCGACCGAACGCCTGTCGCGCGCCTGGGGCCAGGTCGAGCATCTGCACGCGGTGCTCGACTCGCCGCCGCTGCGCGAGGCCTACAACGCCTGCCTGCCGGGAATCACGCAATTCTGGACCGAACTCGGACAGAACCAGCGCCTGTTCGACAAGTACCGCGAACTGAAAGCCGCGCCTGCGTTTGCCACGCTGCCGCCCGCACGCGCCAAGCTGGTGGAGAACGCGCTGCGCGATTTCCGCCTGGGCGGCGCGGAGCTGCCGGCGGAACTCAAGCCGCGCTACGCGACGATCCAGGAGGAGCTGGCGTCCCTGGCGGCGAAATTTTCCGAGAACGTGCTGGATGCCACCAAGGCGTTCAAGCTTCTGGTCGAGGACGAGAAGCGCCTCGCCGGCATTCCCGCCGACGCGCTGCTGGCCGCACGTGAGGCCGCAGCGAAGGACGGGAAGGAAGGCTGGCAGTTCACGCTGCACATGCCTTCGTACTGGCCAGTGATGCAGTACGCGGACGACCGGTCGCTGCGCGAGACGCTTTATCGCGCAAGCGCCACGCGCGCCTCGGAGTTCGGCACGGCGGAACTGGACAACACCCCGCTGATCGCGCGCATGCTGAAGCTGCGGCGCGAGGACGCGAAGATGCTCGGATATGACAACTTCGCGCAGGTATCGCTGGTTCCCAAGATGGCGGATTCGCCGCGGCAGGTGCTCGAGTTCCTGGCCGATCTCGCGCGGCGCGCCCGACCCTATGCCGAAAACGACCTGGCCGAACTGAAGCGGTTCGCAGCGGCGGAACTGGGCCTCGAGAGCCTGGAATCCTGGGACCTCGGCTATGCCGCGGAGAAGCTGCGCATCCGGCGCTATGCCTTTTCCGACCAGGAAGTGAAGCAGTACTTCCCGGAGACCCAGGTGGTTCCGGGCCTGTTCAAGCTCGTCGAAACGCTTTACGGCATCCGCATCGCCGAATCGAAGGCGCCCGTGTGGCACGAGGACGTCCGATTCTTCGAGATCCGCGGCAATGCGGGCGAGCCGATCGGGCGGTTCTACCTCGACCTTTACGCGCGCGACACCAAGCGCGGCGGCGCCTGGATGGACGGCGCCATTTCCCGCAAGCGGCGCGGCGACGGCATCCAGATTCCGCTCACCTACCTCAACTGCAATTTCTCGCGGCCGGTCGGCGGCAAGCCCGCGCTCTTCACGCACGACGACGTGATTACGCTGTTCCACGAGTTCGGCCACGGCCTGCACCATATGCTGACGCGCGTCGAGGACCTCGGCGTGGCAGGCATCAACGGCGTGGAATGGGACGCGGTCGAGCTGCCGAGCCAGTTCATGGAGAATTTCTGCTGGGAATGGGACGTGCTGCGCCACATGACCCGGCACGTGGACACGGGCGAACCCCTGCCGCGCGCGTTGTTCGACAAGATGCTGGCGGCGAAGAACTTCCAATCCGGGCTCGACATGCTGCGCCAGCTCGAGTTCTCGCTGTTCGACATGCGTCTGCACGACGATTTCGACCCCTCCGGCAAGCGCAGCGTGCAGGACCTTCTCGACGACGTGCGCCGCGAGGTGGCGGTGCTGACGCCGCCCGCATGGAACCGGTTTCCGAACAGCTTCTCGCACATCTTCGGCGGCGGCTATGCCGCGGGTTACTACAGCTACAAATGGGCCGAGGTTCTCTCGGCCGACGCCTACAGCGCGTTCGAAGAAATGCGCCCGTCAAAAGGCGTGCTTGATCCGGAAACCGGCGCGCGATTCCGCGACGAAATCCTCGCCGTCGGCGGCAGCCGGCCGGCGGCCGAATCCTTCCGCGCCTTCCGCGGGCGCGAGCCGAACGTCGATGCGCTGCTCAGGCATAGCGGCATGACGCCCGCGTGACCGGCTTGGCGTTCCCGCGATGAAACTCGCGACCTGGAACGTCAATTCGCTGAAGGTCCGCCTGCCGCATCTGACCGACTGGCTGGCGAAAGCGCAGCCGGACATCGTCTGCCTGCAGGAACTCAAGCTCGAGGACGCGAAGTTTCCGCGCGCCGAACTGGAGGCCGCGGGATACCAGTCCGCATGCGCCGGCCAGAAGACCTACAACGGCGTCGCGATCCTTGCGCGCGCCGGGCTGTCGGACGTGAGCATGGGCATGGCCGGTTTCGCCGACGAGCAAAAGCGCGTCATCGCCGCGACGGTGGGCGGCGTGCGCTCGGTCTGCGTGTACTGCCCCAACGGCCAGGCGGTGGGCAGCGAGAAGTACGACTACAAGCTGCGCTGGTTCGCGGCGCTGAAGGAGTACCTGGCCGCGGAATTGGCGCGCCATCCGCAGCTCGCGGTGGCGGGCGACTTCAACGTGGCGCCCGAGGACCGCGACGTGCACGACCCCAAAGCCTGGGAAGGCCAGGTGCATGTCTCCGAGCCGGAGCGTGCGGCCTGGCGCGCCCTGCTTGCGCTGGGCCTGAAAGACACATTCCGCCTGTTCGAGCAGCCGGAAAAAATCTATTCGTGGTGGGACTACCGGATGCTGGGCTTCCGGCGCAATGCCGGGCTGCGCATCGACCACATTCTCATTGCACCGGAACTCGCGAAGCGCTGCACCGCCAGCAGCATCGACAAGGAGCCGCGCAAGCTCGAGCGGCCCTCCGACCACGCCCCGGCGATTGCGGAGTTCGACGGATAGGAAACATGGGGCCGCCCGGACGAATTGTTGGGGGTCCAAACAAGTCCTCTTGACATTGGCGCCGGGCTGCGTAGAGTGCCTTGAAAGCATTCAGGTTTTATTGACCCGGAGGAGGGAAACTCATGAACTGGACATCCGCGATCAAGGCGATCGCGGCGGCGCTGTCTGCCGCCTTGCTCGCACCAGCGCTCGCGCAGGACTCGCCCGTCAGAATCGGCTACGCCATCGCCCGCACCGGACCCTGGTCGGCCGGCGCCCAAGTCTCGCAGGAGCCGAACTACATCATGTGGGCGGAGCAGGTCAACGCCGCGGGCGGCCTCAGCGTCAAGGGCAAGAAGCGCAAGGTCGAGCTGATCGGCTTCGACGACCGCAGCGAGGCCGAGACGATGGTGCGCACCTATGAAAAGCTGATGACCAGCGACAAGGTCGACCTGATCCTGCCGCCCTGGGGCACCGGCGCCAACTTTGCGGTGATGCCGCTGGTGCAGAAGCACGGCTACCCGATGCTCGCGCCCACCGCCACCGGCCGCAAGCTGCTGGAGATGAAGAATCCGTATTTCTTCGCACTGCTGCAGCAGCCCGACCGGATGATGGACGCGCTCGCCGAATACCTTGCCGCGCGCAGCATCAAGACGGTCGCCTTCATCCACGTCGACGAGCTGTTCGGCCTGGAGCAGGCCGGCGCGCTGGAGAAGTCGCTGAAGGCGAAGAACATCCAGATCATCGAGAAAAAAAGCTACCCGCTGGGCGTGAAGGACCTGCAACCGGTGCTGAACGACATCAAGGCGAAGAACCCGGACGCCTTCATCAGCCTGTCCTACCCGCCCGACACCTTCCTCGTCACGGGACAGGCCAAGGCGATCGGCTTCAATCCCAAGGTGTTCTACGCCGCGGTCGGCACTGCGTTTCCGGTCTACCGCGACAAAATGGGCCCGATGGCCGAAGGCGTGATGGGGCTCGGCACCTGGAATCCGAAGATGAGCCCGCAGGCCAAAGCCTATTTCGACGCGCACGTGGCGCGCTGGAAGAAGGAACCCGATCGCTGGGCGAGCGCGCATGCCTGGGCGGGACTGCAGATCCTGCAGCAGTCGGTGGAGAAGGTCGGCCTCGACCGCAAGGCGCTGCGCGATCACATCGCCTCTGCGGAGTTCGACACGGTGATCGGCAAGATCCGTTTCCGCAACGGCGAGAACGTTTCCACGCCCGGCGTGGTGAGCCAGTGGAGCGGCGGCGAGTTCGAGGTGGTTTGGCCGCCGCAGAACGCGACCGGCCCGTCGCTGTTCCCCAAGCCCGCCTGGAAATAATCTAGCCGGCGCCGAACCCCGGCCCCGAGCTCTGTTGAGACGCCGCGCATGCGCGGCGTCTCAATGCTTGGCGGGGCCGCTTCGTTCTTCCTGCCCGTTCTTCCCGATGACGTTCTGGATCGAACTGGTCGCCACCGGCCTCATCACCGGGGGCATCTACGCGTTGGTCGCGCTCGGCCTGAATCTGCAGTACGGCCTGATGCGCGTAATGAACATCTCGCATGGCGAATTCCTGATGCTGGGCGCCTACCTTACCTGGCTCGCGCACACGGTCTTCGGCTTTGATCCGGTGGCGTTCCTGCCGGTGGTCGCGATCCTGCTGTTCATACTCGGCCTGGCCGTATACCGGCTCTGTTTCCAGCGCATCGTGCGCACGTCGCCGTCGGTCGAGGTGATCGAGGCGAGGAGCCTCCTGATCGGCTTCGGCCTCATGTACCTGGTGCAGAACGCGGCCTACCTCGCCTGGGGCGCGGACATGCGCGGCTATTCCTATCTTTCCGATCCGGTGCAAATCGCGGGCGCGCGCTTCGCCGGCAACAGCCTGCTCGCGTTCGGCTTCGCGATGGTGGCGAGCCTGGCGATGCTCGCGCTGCTGCGCTGGACCATGCTCGGCAAGGCGGTGCGCGCGATGATGCAGTCGCCCGCGGGCGCGCAGCTGGTTGGCATCGATACCCGCGTGCTGCATCCCGCGGTGTTCGGCCTCGGGCTGGCGCTGGCGGGTGTCGCCGGCGCGCTGCTGTCGATGCTCTACGAGATCACGCCGGGCATGGGCGAGCCCTATACGGTGACCGCGCTGATCGTGATCACGTTGGGCGGACTGGGCAGCGCAGCCGGCTGCCTGGCCGGTGGGCTGTTGCTCGGGCTGGTCGAAGCCTTCGGCATGCACTTCACCAGCCCGTCGCTGAAGATGCTGCTCTCGTACGGCGTGTTCATCGGCGTGCTGCTGGCGCGTCCCAAAGGATTGTTTGCCAGATGAGCGCGGAACTGCGCCGCATCCTCGTCCTGCTTGTCGCTGCGAGCACCGCGCTGGCGACGCTGCCCTGGCTTGCGTCCGACTTCATGCTGTCGCTGGCGTTGACCTGCCTTCTTTACGTGGGGCTCGCGGTGAGCTGGTCGATGTTCTCCGGCGCGACCAATTACCTGTCGCTCGCCACTTCCGCATTCTTTGGCATCGGTGCCTATGTCACCGCCTGGGGTTACGAGTCGCTGCCCTACGCGGTCGTCGTGCTGCTGGGCGGCCTCGTCGCCGCGGCTTTCGCGGCCTTGGTGGGCGCAGCGGTATTGCACCTGCGCGGCGCGTATTTCGCGGTGCTTACGTTCGGCCTGGGCGAGCTGGTGCGCCACGCCATCACCTACGCCGAGAAAACCTACGCCAAGACGGTGGGCCGGGTGATCGCCGACCCGCCCGAATCGATCGACGTGTATCTCACCGTGCTGCTGTTGGCCTTCCTCGCAGTCGCGGTCTGCGCCATGGTGCGCGCCAGCCGCTTCGGCCTCGCGCTCGCCGGCATCGGCGCGGACGAGGAGCGCGCGCAGACGCTGGGCGTCAATACGCGCCGGACCAAGATCCTCGCTTTTGCGCTCGCGGCGTTCTTTGCCGGCGCGCTCGGCGCGGCGATGGCCGTGCGCTGGACCTACATCGAGCCGGCATCGGTATTCAATCCGTTCATCGGTTTCCAGACCGTGCTGATCGCCATGATCGGTGGCGCGCAGACGCTGATCGGACCGATCGCATCGGCGGTGATATTCAGCGTGATGACCGAGATGCTGCGGCTGCAATTTCCGTATGCCTACCTGATTGCCCTCGGCGTGCTGCTGATCCTGCTGGTGCTGTACCTGCCCGGCGGCATGGCGTCGCTTTTCCGCCGCGCGTGGAAACCCAATGCGTGAACCCCTGATTTCGGCGCGTGGCGTGACGGTGCGATTCGGCGGCCTGATCGCGGTGAATGGCGTCGATCTCGACGTCCATCCGGGCGAGCTGGTCGGCGTGATCGGCCCGAACGGCGCCGGCAAGACCACCTTCTTCCACGCGCTGTCGGGTGTGCTTGCGCCGACCGGGGGCCGGCTGCTGGTGGCCGGCGAGGACCTCACCGGCCGCGCCGCGCATGAATTCGCCAACCACGGCGTGGCCCGTACCTTCCAGACACCGCGCGTGTTTCGCGACATGAGCGCAGGGGACAACGTGCGCTTCGGCCTGGCCTTCGCGGGAAGGAAACGCCGGCATGCGCGCGATGCTTTCGACAATCCGGCCGCCATCCTGGGGCTGCTCGGGCTGGGCAACGCGGCAGCAGTGCCGGCAGGCGGCCTGACGCCGGCGCGCCAGCGACTGCTGGAGATAGGCATGGCGCTCGCCACGCGGCCGCGGGTGCTGCTGCTCGATGAAGTGGCGGCGGGATTGACGCACGCCGAAGTGGACACGACCGCGCAGCTGATCCGTCGCGTGCGCGACGAACTGGGCCTCGCGGTGATCTGGATCGAGCACGCGGTGCGCGTGCTGATGAACTACGTCGAGCGCGTCGCGGTCCTGCACCAGGGCGAAAAGATCGCCGACGGCGACCCGCGCAAGGTAGCCAAGGACCCTGCGGTGGTGGAAGCGTATCTCGGTGAGGAGCTGCCCGCATGAGCGCAGCGCTCTCAATCAAAGGCTTGACGGCCGGATATGGCGGCATCCGGGTGCTGGAGAAGCTCGATCTCGAAGTGCCCAACGGCGAGATCACGGTGGTGGTCGGCCCGAACGGCGCCGGCAAGACCACGCTGCTCAGGGCGCTTTCCGGCCTGCTGCCCCGCACCGGAGACATCCGTTTCGACGGCGCACCGCTGCCTGAGTCGCCCTCGGCAATCGTGTCGCGCGGCCTGGCGCAGGTGGCGGAGGGGCGTCAGCTGTTTCCGCAGATGACGGTGCGCGAGAATCTGGAACTGGGCGCCTATCTTGCGCCGGCAGGCGAGCGCGCTGCGCGGCTCGAGCAGGCGCTGGCCCTGTTTCCGCGGCTCGCAGAACGCCTGTCGCAGCTCGCCGGCACCATGTCCGGCGGCGAGCAGCAGATGCTCGCGGTCGGACGTGCGCTGATGGGCAAGCCGCGCCTGCTGATGCTGGATGAGCCCTCGCTCGGCCTCGCGCCGAAGATGGTGGAGGAACTGCTCGCCATCGTTCAGCGCATCCGCAGGGACGGCGTCACGGTGCTGCTGGTGGAACAGAACGTCGCCAAGGCGCTGGCGATTGCCGACGGCGCCTACGTGATCGAGCGCGGCGCGGTGGTGATGAAGGGCTCGGCAGGCAAGCTGCTGCGCTCGGAGAAATTGCGCGAAACCTATCTCGGCGCCGTGGCGAAGCCCGGCGCGCTTATCTGGAAAGGAGGGCTATTCATGACGACGCAACAGACCACCGCGGTCACGATTGCCGCGGAGAACGCCTGGAAGGGCAAGATTTTCACTGGCCGCTGGCAATTGTCCAAGGGCGGCACACGCGAAGTGGTCGAGCCCGCCACCGGGCAGGTGCTCACCGAAGTCGGAGTCGCCGACGCGGAGGACGTGCGCGATGCCGTGCAGGCCGCCGCGCTCGCACAGAAGGAATGGGCCGTCACGCCCGCCGAGCAACGCGCGGCGGTGCTGCGGCGCGCGGCGCAACTGCTGGAAGCGCACGCCGACCAGCTGCGTACCTGGATCGTGCGCGAGACCGGCTGCATTCCGCCGAAGGCCGACTTCGAGCTGCACTTCGTCACCAGCATCCTGATCGAGGCCGCCGCCATCGCGACGCAGCCGCCGGGACTGATGCTGCCCAGCGGCCCCAAGCGGATGAGCTTCGCGCGCCGCGTGCCGCATGGCGTGATCGGCGTGATCTCGCCGTTCAACTTTCCGCTGATTCTCTCCACGCGTGCAGTGGCGCCGGCGCTCGCGCTGGGCAACGCGGTGGTCCTCAAACCCGATCCGCAGACGCCGGTCACCGGTGGCTTCATCCTGGCGCGGCTGTTCGAGGCGGCCGGTCTGCCGGCGGGTCTGCTGCATGTGCTCCCGGGCGGCGCGCAGACGGGCGAAGCGCTGGTCACCGATCCGGAGGTGGCTATGATTTCGTTCACCGGGTCGACCGCAGCCGGGCGGCGCGTCGGCGAACTCGCCAGCCAGCACCTGAAGAAGGTCACGCTGGAGCTGGGCGGCAAAAATTGCACCATCGTGCTCGACGACGCCGATCTGGACGTTGCCGCTTCCTGCGTCGCCTGGAGCGCTTACCTGCACCAGGGGCAGATCTGCATGGCGACCGGCAACGTGCTCGCGCACCGGAAGGTTGCGCGCGACCTCACCGAAAGGCTGGTGGACAAGGCGAAGCACCTTCCTGTGGGCGACCCGAACGCGGGCCAGGTGGCGCTCGGGCCGCTGATCAATGCGCGGCAGCTGGAGCGCGTGGACGGCATCGTCAAGGACGCGATCGCCAAGGGCGCGGTGCTGCGTGCGGGCGGCACCTACGAGGGCCTCTTCTACAAGCCGACCGTGCTGGAAGACGTGAAACCGGGCATGCGCGTGCTACAGGAGGAGGTGTTCGGCCCGGTGATCGCCGTGATGCCTTTCGACACCGACGAGGAAGCGATCGCGATGAACAACGCTTCCGAGTACGGCCTGTCGACCGGGGTCATCACGCAGTCCCTGGAGCGCGCGATGAACTTCACCGCCAGGCTGAAAACGGGGATCGTCCACATCAACGACCAGACCGTGGGCGACGAACCCTGGGCGCCTTTCGGGGGCAGCGGTGCGTCAGGCAACGGCGGCCGTCATGGCGGCCCGGCCAACTGGGAGGAGTTCACCCAGTGGCAGTGGGTCACAATCCAGGACCGGGCGACACCCTATCCCTTCTGAGTTTCGGCGTCCGGGCGATTCGCGGCTTCCAGTCAGTCGATCGCCTCGTACGCCGGCAAGGTCAGAAATTCGACGTATTCGCCAGCGGTAATCTTCTCGAACAACCTGGCGCCGTCTTCGTACTTGCCGGCCTTCCAGGCTTCGTCGCCCAGGTAGGTCCGCACTTTCGGCAGCTCCTCCGCCAGCAGCTGGCGGAACAGTTCGACGGTCACCTTGCGGCCGTCGTCCAGCACGCCCTTGGGCGAGCGGATCCATTGCCAGATCTGCGAGCGCGAGATTTCCGCAGTCGCGGCGTCTTCCATCAGGTTGAACACCGGCACACAGCCGTTGCCCGCGAGCCAGGCGCCCAGGTACTGGATGCCGACAGAAATGTTGTTGCGCATGCCAGCTTCGGTGATCGGGGCCGAGGGCTGGAACGCGAGCAGGTCCTTCGCCGCGACATTCACGTCCGGGCGCTGCTTGCCGTACTGGTTAGCCTGCGGCATGTGCTTGTCGAAGACCTCCCTGGCGATCGGCACCAGCGCCGGATGCGCCACCCAGGTGCCGTCGCAGCCGTCGGTGACTTCGCGCAGCTTGTCCTGGCGCACTTTCTCCATCGCGGCTTCATTCGCCACCGGGTCGTTCTTGATCGGGATCTGCGCCGCCATGCCGCCCATCGCCGGCGCGCCCCGCTTGTGGCAGGTCTTCACCAGCAGCAGCGCGTAGCTGCGCATGAAGGGCGCGGTCATCGTCACCTGCGCGCGGTCGGCCAGGCAGAAATCCTTGTTGCCGCGGAACTTCTTGATGCAGGAGAAGATGTAATCCCAGCGGCCAATGTTCAATCCGGACGAATGCTCGCGCAGCTCGTACAGGATCTCGTCCATTTCGAATGCGGCGAGCACGGTTTCGATCAGCGCGGTCGCCTTGATGGTGCCGCGCGGGATGCCGAGAGTGTCCTGCGCGTGATTGAACACGTCGTTCCAGAGGCGCGCCTCCAGGTGCGACTCCATCTTCGGCAGGTAGAAGTACGGCCCAGACCCGCGGGCGACCAACTCCTTCGCGTTGTGGAAGAAGTACAGGCCGAAGTCGAACAGGCTGCCGGATACCCGCGCACCGTCCACGAGCAGGTGCTTTTCCTCCAGGTGCCAGCCGCGCGGGCGCGGGATCAGCACCGCGGTCTGGTCGTTCAGCCTGTAGCTCTTGCCGCTCAGCTCGAGCGTGATGCTGCGGCGTACGGCGTCGCGCAGATTGACCTGGCCGTCGATCATGCTGTGCCAGCTCGGGCAGTTGGCGTCCTCGAAGTCCGCCATGAAGGTGGAGGCGCCGCAGTTGAGCGCGTTGATCACCATCTTGCGGTCGGTCGGCCCCGTGATCTCCACGCGCCGGTCGAGCAGGTCGCGCGGCTG
>Ga0315910_10001003_pt1 | contig 26669 bp, 14 predicted proteins | sample EdamamesoilMG_FD_204470 | JGI IMG/M metagenome (GOLD analysis project Ga0315910, IMG submission 204470) | Garden soil microbial communities collected in Santa Monica, California, United States - Edamame soil | ecosystem: Environmental > Terrestrial > Soil > Garden | place: USA: California... | reverse complement strand
GCTCCGAGCAAATCATCGCTGCGAGAGGAATAGTTTCCGGGAGAATGACATGACGTCCGGAGCAATACTTGATACTGCAGGCTTGGTGGCCGATCTCAAATTGCTGGTCGAGTATGCTTCTCGAGTGGGAGTGTTGCGCGATAAGTCCGTGCTCGAAACGTTGCAGAAAGCGCAACAATCTCTGTACGAAAAAAATCAGCAGCCGGATGTCTATTCGCTGAATCTCGCGCTCAACGAAGTAGCGCAGGTCATCTCGCCGGTGACGTTGTCCGATTTGAAATTCGGCCGCGATCCGTTGTCGGATAATAATCAACGCCACTCCAAGTGTTCGCAATTCTTTTTGACCTTGTTCACATTGGCAAACTTGGTGTTGATCGGCTATTTCATGCATGCGCTACGTATCGAGCAGGATGCGATTTCTGCGGTCGACCGGATTCAGGAATTGCATCCGCAGCAGAAGCTGACGTCGCTTAGAAAGATGGCCCAATACGACGAACCGATGAACAGAAAGAACACGCTTTACGACGAGTTCCATCGGCAAGTAAGCGAACTGCGCCAAATAAATGCAAGTTTGAACAGCACGTATACACAAGCGAACGAGGCGTCGCGATTGCCGCTCTTTCCTTTTGAAAACACTTTCGCGGATACCAAGCCTATTAAGAAGTTTTCGAGAGCCAGCGCTTTTGTGGCATCTGCGCAGGCCCAAGATGTGAGCAACGAAGTCCAGCCTAAAAATATCGAGTCCAACGGCGGCGTGCTAAAGAAAGCGGCATTGCCTTCGGGAAAGCTCAACGGTATGCAAGCGGCTCAGCTCAATCGCAAGAGCGGTACGACCGCCAAAGAGAGCGCTTCGCCACCGCATGCGCTTGCGGCAAGTGCCGACTCATCGGAGTTTTGCGCCGCCGAAACGAACGGTAACATGCGATTGCCGCTGGACGCCCACAGGTATCCGCATTGGATGAAGACCATTTTGTCCGATGCGCTGAATGATTTTTGCTTTCAGCTGAAAGTGTTGTCTCCCGGCGGGGATGGCGCGCTGCTGAATCATGCCATCGGCCAGTTGGCGTTCATATCTTCCATAAAGAACAAGATGTCGCTGCGTGTCACGTGGTTCTTGCCGTTTCTTTACGGCCTGCTGGGCGCAGCGATATTTCTGATGCGGAATGTTGCGAACGTTCGCACGCCGGCGATGGGCGGGTTCCCGATCGTCATGCGTCTGTCTCTCGGCGGAGTCGCCGGCATCGTCATCGGCTGGTTTTCTAATGGCGCGGCAACCAACTTCGGTAATGATGCAGCGCTCTCTATCCCGTTTGCGCTGGCATTTATCACCGGCTATGGAATCGATGTCCTCTTCAATGTGCTCGATCGGCTGACGCGCGCGATTAGCGAAGTAGGCAAGGCGAAGTAGACCAGTGTCGGGTACCGGAGCACCAAAACTCATCTTAGAATTCAATTGACGCCGCTTAAGGCCTCCCGGGAGAAACCGCGCGACTTCCAGCCGAAGCGCTGTGCTACGCGGTCGAACCATAGATGGATGACCGGCGTGGTGTACAGCGTTAGGAGCTGACTGACAAGCAGGCCGCCGACAATGGTGATGCCGAGTGGACGGCGCATCTCGGCGCCGATGCCGCTGCCCAATGCAAGAGGCAACGCTCCAAACAAGGTTGCCATGGTGGTCATGAGAATGGGGCGGAAGCGCTGCATACAGGCTTGATGGATAGCGGCCTGCGCAGATTTTCCTTGTTCGCGCTCTGCAGCTAGTGCGAAGTCAACCATGATGATGGCGTTTTTCATCACGATACCGATCAGCAGAATGATGCCGATCATGGCGATAACGCTGAGATCCAGCTTGCAGAGCATCAGCGCTAGAACGCCGCCGATACCGGCCGAGGGCAGCGTCGACAAAATGGTGACCGGATGAATGGCGCTTTCGTACAGCACGCCCAACACAATGTAGATGCAGAAAATGCTGACTGCAATAAGTAGCGGCTGACTGGCTAGCGAGGCTTGAAAGGCGGCCGCAGTACCTTGGAAGCTGCCGTGTACCGTAGCGGGCATGAAAATTTCGCGTTCAGCTGCCGCCACGATCTCCACGGCGTCGCCGAGCGATACGCCAGGCATCAAGTTGAACGACAGTGTGATGGCCGGAAACTGGCCGAGGTGATTCACCGACAACGGTGCAATGGTCGGTGTGTAACGTGCGAATGCCGACAGCGGCACTTGTTCACCGCTCGACGACTTCACATACACTTCACGCAACGACTCCGGGTCGCGAGTGAACTGTGGCGCCACCTCCAGTATCACGTGATACTGATTGAGTGCGGCGTACATCGTGGAGATCGGGCGCTGACCGAATGCCGAGTAGAGCGCGCTGTCGATCATTTGTGTAGTGACACCGAGCCGCGTCGCGGTGGCGCGATCGATCTCGATCAATTGCTGCAGGCCTTTGTTCTGTTGGTCGCTGTTGACGTCGGCTAGCTGTGGTATCGAGCGCAGCTTCTGTACTAGCCGAGGCGCCCATTCGATCAAGTCTTCGAGATTCTCGCCTTGCAATGTGTATTGATACTGTGCCGCCGCCTGGCGGGCGCCCATGCGAATGTCTTGTATTGGCTGCAGCGACACCGTGGCACCCGGAAACTTCGATAGTTTGGGACGCAGACGCGCGATGACTTGTTCCGCAGTGTCCGGTTTGCGTTCGTCCCATGGTTTAAGTGTGATGGACATGCGGCCCATGTTCATCGAGGAACCGCCGCCGCCGACACCACCGCTACCGGCCCACTGACCTGTCTGACCCAACACCGACGCGACCGCAGGATCGTCTTTGACAATGTTGACGATGCGATGCACGCGCTCATCGATGGCCTGAAACGACGCCGACTGATCGGCAATGATGGAGCCCTGAATGCGGCCGGTATCCTGCGTCGGAAAGAAGCCCTTCGGTACTTCCCAGAATAAACATGCATTGAGTGCGATGATGGCCAGCGTAGTCATCAATACGCTAGCGTGAAAACGCATCACGAAGTGAACGCTGCGTTCATAGCCGCGCTGCAAACGGCCGAACAACCATTCGCTGACGCGATACAAAAATCCGTGCGGCACGCTATGCGTTAATTCACTCGGGCGTAACGGCTGTGACTTTAGCAGCCGCGAACACAACATAGGGGTCACGGTGAGCGAGATCAGGGTTGAGATAATAATCGCCGCGGCGAGTGTAACCGCAAATTCGCGAAACAGACGGCCGATGATGCCGTCCATTAACAATAGCGGAATAAACGCCGCGAACAGTGCGATGCACACAGTGAGAATGGTGGAACCGATCTCGGTGGCGCCGCGGGCGGTGGCTTGCATGGGCGTCATGCCGTTTTCCATATGCCGCTTGATGTTCTCGATCACGACGATGGCATCGTCGGCGATGAATCCGACCGCGACGGTCAACGCCATAAGCGACAGGTTGTTAAGACTATAGCCGCACAGATACATGACACCGAGCGTGCCCAGCAGGCACACAGGCACCACGATGCTGGGAATCAAAGTGGCGCGCAAATCGCGTAGAAATGCAAACACCACCAAGATAACTAAGACGATGGAGATTAGCAGCGCGGTCTCGATGCCGCGGATGGAAGCGCGAATCGTGACGGTTTGATCCACCCATATATGAATATCCACCAAACCCGGCACAGCCGCGCGCAATTGAGGCAGCAGATCTTTGATGCGATCGATCGTAGCGACAATGTTCGCACCGGTTTGACGGCGGATGTCGAGATTTATGCCGGGCACGCCGCTTAAATAGGTAGAGTTGCGCGCGTCGGCCACGGCGTCGAGTACTTCAGCGACATCGCCCAGCCGCACCGGCGAACCGTTGCGATAGGCCACCACGAGATTTCGATACTGCTCGGCGGTAAATAACTGGTCATTGGCGCCGATGGTCCAGCTGCGCGTTTCATCGGCAACACTGCCTTTAGGCCGTACGATGTTCGAGCTGGCGATAACGGCACGGACATCGTCCAGGCTCACGCCGTACTTGTTGAGATAGTTTGGATTGGCTTCCACTCGCACGGCCGGTAGTGAAGCACCGCCGACGTTGACTTGACCGACGCCTTCCACTTGCGCCAGCTTTTGCTGCAGAAGTGTGGACGCCACGTCGTATACCTGGCCCCTTCCGAGTGTGTCGGAGACCAACGTCAAGATCATAATGGGGTTATCGGATGGGTTTACCTTTTTGTAGTTGGGCGAATTCGGCAGATTCTGCGGCAAGCTGCCGCGTGCGGCGTTGATAGCCGCCTGCACTTCGCGCGCCGCCGCGTCGATGTCGCGATCCAAGTCGAACTGCAATGTGATAGTGGTGACGCCGATAAAATTAGTGGCCGTCATTTCCGTGATGCCGGCGATGCGGCCGAACTGTCGTTCCAACGGCGTCGCCACGGCGGAGGCCATCGTCTCCGGACTTGCGCCCGGCAGTACGGTAGTGACAGAGATGGTAGGAAAATCCACTTCCGGCAGCGGTGATACCGGTAGTCGCATGAACGCCAAGATACCCACCAGCGCCACTGCGAAGGTCAGCAACGTGGTTGCTACCGGTCTGCGAATAAAAGGTGCGGACAGATTCACGGCGAACTCGGAACTTGGGTCGGTTGCACAGCGGTAGAGAAACCGAAGCGCAGGGCGAGTCGATCGAACCACAGATAGATCACCGGTGTCGTGTAAAGCGTGAGCACCTGGCTTACGATGAGGCCACCGATAATGGTGATGCCCAGTGGTTGGCGCAACTCAGAACCGGTGCCGGTGCCGAACGCCAAGGGCACGGCTCCGAACAATGCAGCCATGGTCGTCATCATGATCGGACGAAAGCGCAACAAGCAGGCCTGGTAAATCGCATCGGCGGGCGACATACCTTGATTGCGCTGCGCGTCGAGCGCGAAGTCCACCATCATGATGGCGTTCTTTTTTACGATGCCGATTAGCAGAATAATGCCGATAAGCGCGATGATCCCTAAGTCCTGCCCGAACGACATCAAGGCCAGCAGCGCACCGACGCCGGCCGACGGCAGTGTCGACAGAATCGTTACCGGATGAATGAAACTCTCATAGAGCACGCCGAGCACGATGTATACCGTGACCAGTGCGGCAAGTATCAGCATGGCTTGATTATCGAGCGCGGCTTGGAAAGCACGGGCTGCACCTTGATATGCGGTGCGGATGCTTTCGGGCAGACCGATACTGTTGCGCACTTCATCGATCCGCGCGACCGCGTCACCCAGAGATGAGCCGGGCGCGAGATTGAACGATAGCGTCACGACCGGAAACTGCCCTTGATGGTTAATTGTCAGCGGGGCATTGGTTTCTTCCCAGCGAGCAATGGCGCTCAAGGGCACGGCTCGGCCGCCGGGTGGAGTGATGTGCAGATTCTCCAGTGACGCAGGCGTACGTCGATAGTCGGGTTGCAGCTCCAGTACCACGCGATATTGATTTAACTGCGTAAACATAGTCGCGATCTGCCGCTGGCCGAAGGCGTTGTAGAGCGTGTCGTTGATCATCTGCACGGTAAGCCCTAAACGCGACGCAGTATCACGATCGATCGTCAGCGCTGCACGCAACCCGCGATCCTGGCTGTCGCTGGCGACATCGCGCAACTCCGGCAATGCATGTAGTGCGTCCACCATGCGCGGCGCCCAGACACTGAGCTCCGTCGCGTTGGGCGATTCAAGCGTGTACTGAAACTGCGTGCGGCTGGCGCGGTCTTCGATAGTAAGGTCTTGCACCGGTTGCATGAACAGCGTAATGCCGGCGACTTTCGACAGTTCCGGTTGCAAGCGACGAATGATCTCGACGGCGGTGGCGTCGCGTTCTTCCGGTGGCTTAAGACTGATCTGAATGCGGCCGCTGTTGAGCGTCGTGTTGACGCCGTCGACGCCGACAAACGACGACACGCTCGCGACAGCCGGATCCGCGAGGATGTGCTTCACCAAATCTTGCTGGCGACTCGACATGGCAGGAAACGAGATCGACTGCGGTGCTTCCGATACGCCTTGGATCAGGCCCGTGTCCTGAATCGGGAAGAAGCCTTTCGGCACTGCAAGGTACATGACTACCGTTAGGACGACGGTTGCGGTGGCCACCATCAGCGTCAAAGTTTGACGCTGCAATACCCATTGCAGCGTGCGTCCGTAGAACTCGATCACCGCAACGAAGAAGCGCTCGGATTCTTTAAAGAACCGACCTTGCTGCGACGGATCCTTATGTTTAAGGAGGCGCGAGCACATCATCGGCGTCAGCGTGAGCGAAACGACGGCCGACACTAGAATGGCCACACTGAGAGTGATGGCAAACTCGCGGAATAGCCGGCCGACGATATCGCTCATGAACAACAACGGAATCAGTACCGCGATCAGCGAGACGGTCAGCGACAGAATAGTGAAGCCGACTTGTCGCGCACCTTTGAGCGCCGCGGACAAGGGGTCTTCGCCTTCCTCGACATAGCGTGCGATGTTCTCGATCATCACGATGGCATCGTCGACGACGAAGCCGGCGGAAATGGTCAGGGCCATCAGCGAGAGGTTGTTCAAGCTGTAGCCCAGCAAATGCATGACTGCGAACGTGCCGATTAGCGACAGTGGCACTGCGATACTCGGAATAATCGTGGCCGATAAATTCCGCAGGAATAGAAAGATGACCATTACCACCAGCGCGACGGTCAGGCAGAGCTCGAACTGCACATCGTGCACCGAAGCACGAATGGTGCGCGTGCGATCCGACAACACTTCGATCTCGATGGCGGAGGGCAGGCTTGCGCGCAGGGTCGGCATCAATTCTTGAATGCTATCGACCACCTTGATGATGTTGGCGCCCGGTTGACGCTGAATACTCAGTATCACCGCACGGTCAGTGTTTTTCCAGGCGGCCTGGCGGTGATTCTCCGCATCGTCCACCACGTTGGCAACATCCGATATCCGCACTGCCGCACCGTTGCGATGAGCGATGATGAGATCGGCGAAATCGCGGCTCGCCAATAGCTGATCGTTTGCGCCGATCTGAAATGACTGTCGTTCGCCGTCGAAGGTTCCTTTGGCCTGATTCACGCTTGCCGTCGTCACTGCAGTCCGCACGTCTTCCAAGTTGAGATCGTGCGCGGACAGCGCCAACGGATTCACTTGAATTCGTACTGCCGGCTTTTGTCCGCCACTTACCGTGACCAAGCCCACGCCCGGCAGCTGTGCAATCTTTTGGGCTAGGCGCGTGTCCGCAAAATCGTGCACGCGCGATAGCGGCAGTGTTTTCGAGGTGAGCGCAAGCGTCAGAATCGGCGCATCGGCAGGATTGACCTTGCTGTAAATCGGTGGGTTTGGAAGGTCGCGCGGCAGAAACGGTTGCGCCAAATTGATCGCCTGTTGCACTTGTTGTTCGGCAACGTCGATGTCGAGTTTGAGGTCGAATTGCAGTGTGATGACAGAACTGCTTTCCGAGCTGGTGGAAGTCAGCTGTTGTAGGCCCGGTACTTGGCCGAACTGTCGTTCAAGCGGTGCGGTAACGGCCGATGCAATCACTTCCGGACTTGCGCCCGGGTAGTACGTCACTACTTGCATCGTTGGGTAATCTACCTGCGGCAGCGCCGACACGGGCAAGCGTGTATAAGCCACGGCGCCAATCAACACCAACGCCACCATTAACAGCGTGGTTGCGATCGGCCGCAGAATGAAAATGCGCGACAGGTTCATGACGCCACCTTCATGAGTAGGGTCATGAAGTAGAAGGCGTTGCAGGGCGCGCCGGATCTTTTGCCTGGATTTTTGCCTGGTCTTTCATTTGCACGGCAACCTTGGTGCCCGACGACAACCTGTCCACGCCTTCGAGCACAACCACTTCACCGGCCTTGAGTCCGTTGATGATTTCCACGACACCGCCCTCGACAGTACCCAGCGTCACCGGACGAATTTCTACAGCGGTGTCGCCGCCGACCACATACACAAATGTGGATTGCTCCGCGCCGCGTTGCACGGCGGCGCTTGGTACCAGCGTGACTGCGCGCTTCGTGTCTACAAGTAACCGCGCGTTGATGAATTGATTGGGATAAAGCGCCGCGTCGTTGTTCTCGAATACGGCCTTGCATTTGAGCGTGCCGGTGGCGGCATCGATTTGATTGTCGACGGTAAGCAGTCGGCCCTCGGCCAGCTTGAGCTTCTGTTCGCGATCGTAAGCCTGCACACCGAGCTTTGCGCCCGCACGCAGTTTCTTTAACACCGGCGGCGCTTGATCCTGCGGGATTGCAAATACCGCTGTGATGGGTTCCACCTGCGCAATAGTCAGCAATCCATCGCCCGTGCTTACCATGTTGCCGGCATCAAGTTGACGGAGTCCGACGCGGCCGCTGATGGGTGCGGTGATGCGTGAATAGAGCAGATTGAGTTTGGCGCTCTCAAGTTGCGCGCGCACGCTTTGCACTACGCCTTGGTGCTGGGCTACTACGGTTTCCTGTGTGGCGAGCGTCTGCTTGGAAATCACATTGGTCGGCCCTAACGAGCGATAACGCTCCATATCGAGCACTGCATTCTTTAGTAAGGCCTCATCGCGTACTAACTGTCCTTCCATCTGCGCGACTTGCACCTGGTAAGGCCGCGGATCGATTTCCGCCAGTAGTTCGCCCTCGCGTACAAACTGTCCCTCGGTGAAGTACACCTTCATCAGCTGCCCGGCTACGCGCGACTTCACCACCACATTATTAAAGGGTGTGATCGAACCTAAGGCCGTGAGATAGACGCCGATATCGCCGGCAACGGCTGTGGTGGCAAGTACCGGGATGACGGGTCCTGATTTTTTCGTTTCTTTGGGTGAAGCAGCTTGTGCACCGGATCCCAGCACGGCGTGTGCTTCACCATCGCGGCCGACAAATACATAACCCACGCCGCCCGCGCCGATCGACAGCGCGAGAAGACAAAAGCCTACCAAGTGAATCCGCCCTAGGCGCTTCACGCGGGTAGGTGCCCTCTGATCAGGAGTGGAAGATAGGGGCATGTTCACCGGGTATCCGAAGTCGTCGTCAAACTGCGGCGATGCGCGACAATCGGCACGAACGCCCAGGCGGAGCGTGCCGGCCGTCCTCCATGCGTCGCTGTCTTAAAAGTAGACGCGGCGGTATCGGCAAGCCCTACCTGGCGAGAACGAAGAAGCGTTGCTAAATGAGCAAATAGTCGAATTCAATCGGCGTCTACTGGATGGATCACCGATTTATAACCAGTACCGGCTGTTCACCGCGTTAGCGAGGTCGCCGCGTCGACACCGAAAACCTCGAACTCCGACAGACCGACGTTACGCGTTGCTGTTGAGACCGAGGTTACCGTCATGCGCACACTGGCTATGGTCTTAGGCGGGAAATTGATTTGCGTCGCGCTGCCATCGTTGTTCAACGCCGTCACGGTCACCACGGATCCGTCGCTGAACTCCAGGGTTGCACCGAGTATCCGATCGCTGGTATTCGGCCGGTCGTAGAGCACGATCCTATCGATGATAATTGGCGACACCCACTGTAAGTTGATCCACGCACCTCCGCGTTCGCCGACACTCGCCCATTCGCGCGTGGAGCTGCCCGGGTAGCCGCCGCGCACGCCATCGACAGCTTTAACCGCAAGTTGATTCGGCGCGTTTTCGGACGACGCGGAGACGGTTGCTTGCGGCGCCAGATTAAGCGTAGCGACATCGCCTGCAACGGTTACGTTGACGATTGCCGGAAAACTATCGATCTCGCCGTCGTTGACAATCAGTTCGAAGCTCAACGCCTCGTGCCGTGCAAGATTTGCGGGCGCCGTAAACGAAGGCGTCGCCGTCGTACCGTTCGATAGCGATACGGCAATGCCGCCGATTTGGCGCCATCGATAGGACAGCGGTGCGCCTTCGGGATCGCTACTCGCGCTGCCGTTCAGTTGCACCTGCGCGCCTTGATCGACGGTTTGTGCGGCACCGGCGTTAGCGGTTGGCGGCACATTGCCTGCACCCGGCGCTGTGAACGCTTGCAACTCGGCTAGACCGACATTGCCCGAACTGCTCGACACCGATGTGACTGTCAACCTAAGCTGAGTAACGGTTCGTGCGGCGAAGGTGAGCTCCATGCCACTACCGTTGTTGTTAAGCGCGGGAACGGCAACGGCTGAGCCGTCGCTAAACGTCAGCGATGCACCGGTGATCCGATCGCTTAAATTGGGCCGATCGAACAGCATCAAGCGATTGATCGTCACCGGCGCGTCCCACGTCAATTCGACCCATGCACCGACGGTTTGACCGACAGTCGCCCATTCGCGCAGTCGATTTGCCGGATAGCCGTCGATGAATCCATCGACAGCTTTCACGGCCAGCTGCCCGCTGGAAATATTTTCTGAGGAAGCGGATATCGAGGCCTGTGGTGCGACGTTTGTGCCCCCTTGCGGTTCTCCTTGCACGGTCAGCGCAACCAACGACGGCTGACTGTTGAGTTCGCTATCGTTCACGATCAATTCGAAAACCAACACCTTGTCTTGCGAGCCGGCTGCCGGCGCGGTAAAGGTGGGGCTCACTGTTGTCGCATCGCTTAGAGCGACGGCTTCCCCGGTTACTTGACGCCATTGATAAGTCAGTGCCGCTCCATCGGGATCATTACTCGCCGAGCCGTCCAGATGCGCGACGACGCCGGGCGCGATGACTTCGTTCACGCCGGCAATCGCGACCGGCGGTCGATTACCGCCCACGTTGAATGGACTATAGACCTGCATTTCGGCCAGCCCGACATTGCCCGTGGCAGAGGACGTCGCGAGGATCGTAAATCGCAGGTCGGTGACGCTTCGCGCGGCAAAACGCACTTCTCGTGCGGTGCCGTCGTTATTGAGCGTGCCGACCGGAACGCTGGATCCGTCGCTGAAGGTCAAGATCCCTGAGGTGATGTGATCGTTGGTGTTGGGTCTGTCGAATAGAACAACGCGATCGATAATGAACGATTGTGCCCAGCGCAGGTCGATCCACGCTCCCGCACGCTGACCCTGTGTCGACCATTCGCGAGTGCGATCACCTGGATAGCCGTCGGCAACACCGTCGATCGCTTTAATCGTCAGCTGACCGGTAGCCGCGTTCTGCGTCGATGCGACGACCGAGGCGAGCGGCGCAATATTTTTGTTGCTGGGCGCATCCGCCAAGATCGAAATAGAGACCAGATCCGGCAGGGTGGCGTTCGCGCCAACGCTATCGCTGACTACTAGCTCGAACGTCAGAACTTCATTATTCGCCAGCCACATCGGCGCAATAAAAGCAGGTGTCGCCGTGTCGGCGCCGTTAAGCGTGACCGGTCGGCCGCCGATTTGACGCCAATCGTACGTCAGCGTTTCGCCCGCTGGATCGAAGCTTCCGGCACCGTTCAGCTGCACCGACGCGCGGGCGGAGGCCGTTTGGTTGAAACCGGCGTCGACATGCAGAGGCGCCGGTCCGCCCGCGACGCTTTCGGCCCAAAAGATCTCATCCTTGTGCACAAATCGTCCTAAGTAGGTTTGCGCACCGCCTTGGTGTTCGTCTACCGCCCGGTACTTTGGATTGGTCGTTAACAGCGGGCTCTGCATTGCGACGGGCACATCGATGCTTTCGCGATTCGCCCACGGCAACGCAGCAGGAAGATTAGACGGGGCAATGTGATAGCTTGTGGGATTGACCGTTTCCGGCCACACCGGCGGAAGTCCCGCATTGTTCGCCCACACAATGGTTGTATGCAGAGTTGGGTGATAGTCCGGACGCGCCGCAATCTCCGCGGCCATCGCCAGCTTAACCAGCGCATTCGTAGCCGCATGATCCGGATGCTTGTCGTATTGCGACACCGTTAGAATGTGATCGGGCAAATAGGTGGCAATAGCGCTTTGTAAATCGGCAATGATGTTGGCTCGGTTGTAAAGAGCCGGCACACCAAATCGGTAGGTGTGGTAATCGGTATTTCCAAGGCCACGCACGCCATATGTTGTTGTGCGGCCGTTGCGTCCTTCGTAGCTATCGGTTGCGTTGGGATAGCTGGCATTGACCGTTTGCAAACCCCCGTCGGGATAACCCAAGAAGATCAAGTCGCTCTCGACCGTGCCGAGGTTACGCACTTGTCCGGCAACGGCTTCATCTTGGCGCCGCAATCCTGCGGGGATGCCATCCACATCGCCATTGGTCATATAAACGACTTTTACTTCATCGCCGCGCGCGATTGCATTGGCGATGATGCCGGAAGCGATCAACACGTCATCGTCGGGATGCGGTGCTACCACTAGCACGCCGTCCGCTTTACAAACGGACACGCACAGACAAAGCAGCGCACAAGTCGCCCGAAGCGTCGGTTTCACAAACGTCCTCAACCGTTCTTCTGTTTTCGATCAGCCGATTTGCATGCGCCATTCGCGAAGGCTCGCGGTTGAGCACGAATCGGAAAAGATGCGGCGAAAAAGCTACCCGCTAAATGGATGCGGCGCAATGGGCGCTTACAACTGCGGAACGATTCCTACAAAGGCCTTCGTCGCTTCTGACTTGGCGCGCGTTATTTAAATACGATTAAGAATGCCGATGAGCTGCTTAAATCTTGTCTAACTGCGATCGCGGCTTGTAAATGCGGAATACTCGGCTGACGCAATATGTTGGCACTGGTGCTGCCGACAGGCCTCGAGCCAAGTTCGATGTTCTGATCGATGTGTTTTTATCAGCGCGATGCCAAACGAAAGTCTCTGTGTCTTAATGCCCGTCGCACGACCGAACACGCGGTCAACGCGAGAATGAACGATAGAGACGTCTGTCCACCACCACTGTCTCCACCGGTCGAAGCGGTGTTTTGATTTATCGTAGGATTGGGAGCGTTCGGACCGACGACGGTGACGCTGTTTTAGCTGGCGACAACCGCTGGCACAGAGTTACCAGCTGCAGGTGTCAAGGCCATTTCCTTGCCCTGATATGCATTCACGTCCGGTGGCGACTGCAGCAACGCCAACGACGTCATCGGGCCGGTCGTGCCCGCCGCCACCGGCGTTTGCACCGTCCACCGCGCCTCCCATTGTGTCGTCGCATCGACAATCGGCATGTTGTAATAATCGAGAGGATTCGGTCCGATAACGTAATCGTTCCATAAAGTGGTCGACCACGGAATCGACGGCGTGATGTTCATCTGATTATTTCCAACGTACACAATCGCGCTGAAAATGTTGTTGCACGATAGAACGTTCGCTCCGTATGAATTGCAAACGACAGTCGACGCGTCGGTTTCTACGACCATGTCAATTACGAACGGTTGTCCCACGGCGGGTGTGAACGGCAACGTACTCATATAGGTGCCAATGCTTGTCACCACGCCGGACGCGCGCCAAGTCACTCGCGCCGCATGCGTCGTCGAGCTAACGAGGCAAAGCGCGACAATCGCTCCCAGTAATGATTTTTCCATCGACTTCATGTTGAAACTCCCTGCATGCTTTTGTTGGATGGATGCGACGCGAATTATACAACTTGCTCCGGACCTTTCTTCGTTCATCGCAGAGCAGGGCGAGGTAATTCCGACAGGCAGTATTCATGACACTTCTTCGGTGTCGTCTTGTTAACAATGCATGTCGATGCATTTTACGGCTTCATGCATACATGGGTAGTCGGGCAATTTCCTTATACCCGTTCTTGAGGGAGATGGGCCCGATGACGGGCCCTTAAACGTTACGGGCAACCGTCAATGCGATTCTCGTCCGGTACCGTGTCCGAGACCGATGTATAAAACAGCGGCCCAATGTTGATCTCGTTTCCGGCCGAGTTGGTTGCGATGCCAAGTATCTTCCAAACGCGCTTGTCCCAGTTGCCGCGTTCTCCGGTGGTCTGAATATTCGCAAGCGCTACGGCTTTGACGGGAAACGTGTCGTTCGAATCCGCCGGAATGACGGTAGTGGTGCGGACGTTGGTTGGAAAATTACTGCCGCCCCATGCACCGTTTCTAAAATTACAGACAGTGTCGTTAGTGATAATTTGCATCTTGGAAATACCGCCGTCTAAATCGGTCGCGAAAACGGTGATCTCCAACTGACCGGAGGTGGCGTTAAGGATTACCCGCGGCGGAGCGGGCGCATTTGGGCCTAGTACCTGCGCTCCGGCGCTTGAATCGCCTGAGCTGCGGCCAGTCATGTGTCCCGTAATACTTACGGGATCCGGCAGCGTTGTGTCGTTCCGATTTCGTGCTACCCGATCGGGAGTAACACAGCCATGAAGTACTGCGATGGCCGATAACATCAGCAAGAGAGTTAATCCCGATTGCAAAGGCTTGGTATGAAAGGCGGTGAGCATGGAAATCTCCGTTCACGTTGTTGTTAGGTGGAGTAGGGCCAAGTTCGCTAGCGGCTCGACTGTACTCTTATTCATAAAGCGGGACGGTGGTCCTTAAGGGCTATGCACGCCAGTGCCGCCGGCTCCGCTATCCCAAGAAGACAGATGATGCGCCACCCAAAGCAAGCACGATCCGAAGTCAGTGTCTGATACGTTGGCTGCGTAGCAAGGCACGCTGTATTATCGCGATAGCGGAAATTCGTAACAGGCTTCGGCAGCGAGAGTCTTTAGGGCGGAAAATGGCTACCTATACTGACGGAACAGAAATGAAAGTTGGCGATGCGGTGCTTATCGAGCGCGGCAAAACGCCGGCGGTTATTACGCTGATCATCGAGTCAGCCGACGACCAAAAAGAATGTAATGTGAAAGAAGCGGGCGTCATGCTTGCGTCTCCGCCCTTCGGGCTCGTCTTCCTGCCAGTCCCCTCGTTCGCGAACGATCCTATTGTGTTCGTAAGTCGCGGCAAGTCGCAAAAGTTGGAGCTGCGTTAACATTCTGAATTCACAGGAAAGGGCGGGCGCTCCCGGAGAGAGTTGTCCGACGATTCGGAACGCTGCGAAGCAATCTACGTTGTTGCTCTTTCCCGCTCGCCCTGCGACCGCCATGGATGGCGGAAGTGGAGGAAACGCAGGAGCGGTTTCCTGCAGCCTGTCGAAAAGTTCTCGTTGTGTTTGCCTAACTTAAAGAGTCCTTCGACAAGCCGGCCGATGTTCCGACCAACAGGGACGTTGCGAATGCCGGTGTTGCAGGATGCATTCACCGGCCATACACGGCCACCATTCCCTACATCCATGTAGGTCAGCTCAGGATGAGCGGCGTAAGGCTGAGAGCTAGAGAATATGCGGAAACGCAGCTAATTTCATCACCGCCGTCCCGCCGCTTCCTGCGCCGCCTTCTCGTCATTCGCGCGTTTGATGATGTAGGCAAGAATGGCGTCGGTGGTTTCTTGGCTTAAGCTCGTGCCGAAGCCCGGCATGCCGCGAGTTGAGCGATCGCCGTCGCGTACGGTGGGGTTCCAACCGCCGCGGATCGGAAGCAACCCGCTGTAACGCAAGTCAGGCCCAACCGATCCCGCACCCGGAATGGCAGTGGGGCCATGGCATACCGCGCAATTTGAGGCGAACGCTTGTTCGCCCGCAAAGACGGTTTCATTGCTTGCAGTGAGCAACGGCGGATCGATCTTGACGCGCGTCGCGCCGGTTGCTGTTTGCATTTCGCTGGGCAACGACGCGGTGCCGCCGGCTTTGAATACAAGCAGACGTGAGTTGTTAGCGCTTACGGCGCTGGTGCGTTTTTGGTTGTTCGGCAAACCGCGTGCGCCGACGAGAATGGCGACATGTTGTTGACCGTCGACGAGATAACTCGATGCAGCCGCGACGACACGTGCTTGCGTGGGCGCCGACCATAGCTTCTCGCCCGTCGTTGCGTTGTAGGCGTTGAACTCGCCTTGGTGGTTGCCGGAGAAAATAAGATTGCCCGATGTGGAGAGAATGCCCGACGAGCCGTAAATTTCGTTCTTGACGCGCCACACTTCCTTCGCGTTGATCGGATCCCACGCCAAGATATAACTCTCGATATTGCCGCGCGGCGGCAATCCAGGCGTGTTGGCAAGTTGCGCGCCGGCAGCGAAATCCGTGCCGGTGTTCGTGCCCTTTAAGTTGAGCTTGAACTCCTTCGGACCGGCGTAGACGGCAGTCGATACTTGTACGGGAATGTAGACCAATCCCGTTTCAGGAGAGAACGCCATTGGATGCCAGTTGTGCATACCGAGCGCACCCGGCGAAACAACGGCCGGTTTGCCTGTTTTGTCGTAACGCGCTTCCGGCACTTCCACCGGTCGGCCGGTTTTCATATCGACATGTGTCGCCCAGGTGAGCGGCGCAAATTTTTCTGCCGACAAAAGTTTCCCGGTCTTGGCGTCGAGTACATAAAAGAAACCATTCTTCGGTGCCTGCATCACCACGCGGCGCTTGCCGGTCGGATACTTGAGATCCGCAAGGATCATCGGTTGCGTGGCCGTGTAGTCCCAGGTTTCGCCCGGTGTAGTTTGGTAGTGCCACTTGTATGCGCCGGTGTTTGGGTTCAGCGCGACGATGGAGGAGAGATAAAGATTGTCCCCGCCGCCCGGCGAACGAATGGCTTGATTCCACGGGTTGCCGTTGCCGGTACCCACGTAAAGCGTATCGAGTTCGGGGTCGTAGACCATGCCGTCCCACACGGTGCCGCCGCCGCCGATTTGCCAATACGCATCGCCATTCCAAGTCTTCGCCGCTGCAACGAGATCCGGATGTTCATAGGGCTTGGCGGGATCGCCGGGCACCGAATACCAACGCCAAGCTTGTTTGCCGGTATCGGCGTCGTACGCCGTGACATACCCGCGCACGCGATACTCGGCGCCGCCGTTGCCGATGATGACTTTGCCTTTGACGATGCGCGGCACGCCAGTGATCGTATAGGGTAGGGACGTATCGGTGGTTTGTACCGACCACACTTCCTTGCCAGTCTTTGCGTCGAGCGCAATTAAGCGGCCGTCGAGCGCACCGAGATACAGCTTGCCGTTCCACGCGGCGACACCGCGGTTAACCACATCGCAGCAAGCATCTGCGCCTTTCGTTTTTGCGACGGCGGGATCGTATTCCCACAGCGTTTTGCCTGTCTTGATGTCGTACGCTTTCACCATGCTCCAGGCCGTGGTGAGATACATCGCACCGTCGATGATGAGCGGCGTCGATTCCTGGCCGCGTTCGGTATCGATGTCGGCATACCACGCAAGACCCAGCGCTTTGACATTGGCGTCGTTGATTTTATCGAGCGCACTAAACCGCTGCTCGTCATAGCCACCGGCGGTCGCAAGCCACAAACCCGGCTCGTTGTTGGCGATTAGTCGTTTGGCGTTGACCGCTGCCGGCAATACGTCTAGCGATTTGGCCTCAACAGGCTTGGCTGTTTGCGCCTGCGCGAAACTGAAGCCCACCAGCAGCGTTGCAACGGTCAGCATTGACCTAGGATATGCGTACATCTAATTCCCCCGGCTTATCAGGGCAGGTTAGAGACCGCAGGTGCTTTAGGCAAGGCACGGGAGACGCAGATACTCAGATCGAAATGAAAAGTTTTTTGTGGGGCACGAAGCGAGCTTTTGCAAGAACGATGTATGGCTTCGTCACCCCGGCGAAGGCCGGGGTCCATCTAAATCGGATTCGAATGGATCCCGGCCTGCGCCCACTCCTGTCCGGAATAAGAATGTTCTTGAAACGGGGACGGTCATCGGGGGAAGGGACCCAACAATTGCGTGACGCAAATGGGGATAATGTGGACTCACTATTTCTCGCTACTCAGCTTGCTCAGGCAAGGAAAAATAAAAAGCCGCGCCATGGCCGGGTTCGGCTTGAGCCCATATGCGGCCGCCGTGTCGCTCGATAACGCGTTGCACGGTCGCCAAGCCGATGCCGGTGCCGGCAAAGTCGCTTGCATTGTGCAGTCGTTGAAAAGGTGCGAACAACTGCGCCGCTCGTTGCATATCGAAGCCGACGCCGTTGTCGCGGACGATGAAGGTGAACTCTGCCGTCGAGTGGCGCACGAATTGAATTGCCGGCGTCGTGGTGTGTGCGGTGAATTTCCAGGCATTGCTGAATAGATTGACGAGCGCGACGTTCAAGAGCTTGGCATCGCCCTGTGCCAGCATTCCGCTCTCGACGTGAACGCTGGCCTTGTGATCTGGATCAGCTTGTCGAAGTTCTTCGATCACACCCGCCGCTAAAGACGAGAGATCGACGATCTCGCGTTGCAACGGTGCGCGTCCAACCAGCGCTAGCGAAATCAACGCCTCGATGATGGTGCTCATGCGCTTGGTGCCGTCAAGAATTCTATCGATATGCCCGCGACCGCCGGTATTGAGTACGTTGCCGAACTCCTCCGCCAATACGTGAGCGTAGCCTTCGATTGCACGTACCGGAGCGCGCAAATCGTGCGACACCGAGTAACTGAAGGCATCGAGTTCGCGGTTGGCGCGTTCCAGCTGCTCGATCCATTCCTGTCGCAGCCGCGCCAATTGGGCATGCGTGTGGACGCGGGCGAGCAGTTCGCGCGCCGAAAACGGCTTCACAAGATAATCATCAGCGCCGGCATCGAGACCGTCGATGGCGGATTCCTCGCCGGCACGCGCCGACAGCAGAATCACCGGGATCGCTGCGGTGGCTGGATCCTCGCGCAAACGGCGAACAAGTTCGAAGCCGTCGACGCGCGGCATCATCACATCGCTCACAACGATGTTGGGTTTATGTGCGGCGATGGACTCGAGCGCCGCGACTCCGTCCACCGCGACGGTGATTTCGTATTCCGGCGCGAGCAGGCCGGCGAGATATTGGCGAAGGTCGGCATTGTCGTCCACGATGAGGACATGATCGCGTGTTGCTTTGACGGGCGCTTTCTTGGCGACATCCGAATTATCTTGGGGTATTTCACCGGCAATCTCTGTGTTCCTACTCCAACGGGCGGCTTCCTTTACATGAGCGACGACATCCCGATTCATGCGAGGGTCGGCTGCTTGCATCGATACATATTCGGGCGGCAGGTGTGCGTGGCCCGTCGGTATTTCGACACGAAAGGTTGTGCCCACGTCGATGGTGCTGCTCACGTCGACGCGGCCACCGTGCAAGTGAACGAGTTCGCGCACTAACGACAGGCCGATGCCCGTGCCTTCGTGCGTGCGCGCTTTAGTTTTGGTGACGCGATGAAAGCGATCGAAGATGTGCGGCAGCTCTTCTTGTGGAATGCCAACGCCGGTATCCGTAACCTCTAAGACAAACGCGTCGTTCGTTTCGCGGAAGCGTACGGTGATACTGCCTTCAAGAGTAAATTTGAGCGCATTCGACACTAGATTCGGGACGATTTTTTCCCACATCTCGCGATCCACCCAGGCAGGTTGCGAGGCGGGCGGGCAATCGATCACCAGGTTAATGCCGGCCTTGTCCACGGCCGATGTGAACATACCGGCCAGTTCGGCCGAAAAGCCGCCGAGGTCGATGGGCGTATAGTGAGCCTGCAATCGGCCGGCTTCGAGGCGCGAAAAATCCAACAGCGCGTTAACGAGTTTGAAAAGCCGCAAAGTGTTGTTGTGTGCGAGCCGGATACGGCTTGCCTGCGCGGCGTTCAACGGATTGGCCGAGTCCGCCAGCGCTTCTTCGATGGGGCCGAGCATCAATGCGAGCGGCGTGCGGAATTCGTGGCTGATGTTGTTGAAGAACGCGGTCTTCGCCGCGTCGAGTTCACCGAGCTTGCTGTTGGCGTCGCGCAAGCTACGATTTGCTTCGGCCAGTTCGCGGCTGCGCTTGATGACTTCGCGTTCCATAACGCCGGTACGGTCTTCCAGCGCTTTGCCCATTTCATTTGCTAGTACGAGTTCGGTGACATCCTCCACTCGATGCAGAATGTATTGGATTTCGCCGCTTGCCGAGAGCACCGGAATGTTTTTCGGACTCCAGTACTTGACCGTAAAAGTACCGTCGGTCTCCCGAATGTCGTACTTTTGCACGGCCATGGTGTCGGCGGTACGGGTGGTAAGCACTCGGCCCAGCGAGGCACGAAGATTCGCAGTACCGGTTGCGCTCGGATCGTCGGGGTTATCGGGAAAGAGTTCAAACAGTCCGCGACCGATGGTTTGTTCGCGCGTCGTAAACGTTACGCGCAGCCGGGCGTCGGTGGCGGCGACCATCGTGTAACGCGGTGCGTCCGGCAATAGCACGAGTAATACGTCGGGCGACGATTCGAATAGCAGTTTGAAATTAAGATCGGACTCGGGCATTTCTTCGTTACTTGTTTGACGTCACGACTGCTTGCCGTCCCTCGCTATTGCAGTCGTCTTTTCACTATAGGCGACGTTCCGGGTCTGCTACCCACATCGTTTGTGTGTATTCTGACATCGCACTTTGGTTTGGCGGCGATGTTGGCGGAGGGTGGCGTCCAAATACCGGGTAAAGAGGAGTTCCACGCGGGGGGAGTACCCTAAGTAAATCAGTTGGGAGGACGTTATGAAGAAGTTGAAGAACGAAGCTGCGCTATTCAAGGCCGCGTTGCTGGCCGGTATGAAGTATGCGGAAGGGCGCAAGGCCGCTGAATTTGAGGCGGGCGATTCGGTTAGCGAACGACTGGAGTTTATTTATCGGTTGCTGGTTCTCGACAAGGTTATTCAACCGCTGCCCGAGGATCAGGTCGCCGAAGCATCCATGCGGCACAAGCTCGCCATTTGGTATTCCAAGCAACTTCCGAAGGATCACCCGTTGCTGAATTAAAAGGATTTTGGTGGTTGCTGGCACCGCACGTCCTTTTAACGACACCATTGGCCGCGCCGCTCGCTTTCATCCATATATTCGTTATGGCACTCTGCGGAGCGTCGCTAGTTGCCGGTGTCGGGCTTAAAGAAGAACCAAGGGGAAGTCATGCAACGTCCGCTCGTACTTAGCGCCGTAATCGGCGTCGGCTTATGCGCTATCGCCGTCTCCGCGGAGCTGATCCGCTTGCCTCAAAACGCTGAGGTGCCCAATTTCGGTCCGGTCATCAAGATCGAAAAGATGGCCGACAATCTTTATTTTGTGCCGGGCGGAGGCGGGAACACCGCTGTCTTCGTGCACGCCAATGGCGTTCTGCTGGTGGATACCAAAGTGCCGAACAGCGGGCAGCCGTTGATCGACCTTGTGAAAACGGTGACCGACAAGCCGATCACTCACATCGTCAACACGCACACTCATTTCGACCATGCAGGTAGCAACCCGGAATTTCCGCTGAGCGTGGAGATCGTCACGCATGAGAACACCAAGCAATATCTCGCGGCGACGAGCGTCTACCAAGCGGATAAAGCTAAGGCCTTCCTACCCGACAAAACGTTTACCGATCGCATGACGCTGTTGTCCGGCAAGGATGCGGTGGATCTTTATTACTACGGTCGAGCCCACACCGGCGGCGACATCTTTGTCGTCTTTCGCGAGGACCGCGTAATGCATGCGGGCGACATTTTCCCGCAACCGGGCGGCATCTTGATTGACGGCAAGAATGGCGGCAGTGCGCTCGAGGTGCCGATCACCTTGTCGCGCGCCGTCGACGGTATCAAGAAAGTGGATCGAGTCATCACCGGCCACGCATCGGTTGTGACCTGGGATACGTTTGTGGACTATCGCGATTTCCACAAGCTGGTCTTGGAACATGCACGTACACAATTTGCCGCGGGCAAGACCGCTGAGGAAGCATTGGCTGCTTTCAATCCGCCGGACAAATTCAAGAGCTGGCGATATGGTCAACCAACGGGCGCTCCACCGCCGACTAATCTTCCGCCGGGCGTGCGTGGGGCTACGCCGGGTGGGTACTTCGCGTCTATCTATCCGGAGTTGAAGAAGTAGGGCGGTGCGTGCAAGCGCCCGTATGAAGAGATGTAGGCTGGGTTAAGGAACGTAACCCAGCAGTCTTCCCCGCAACGCTGGCAGGCAATGTTTCCCTAACGTGCCTGCATTCCCTACATCCCTGTACGTCTTGTTTCGCTGCGCTATAACCCAGCCTACTTTACTGTGAGCGATGAGCGCTACTCACGTAGTCGCTGTGATTCATGTCGCTCGTCATGCCGGCGCAGGCCGGTATCCATCTAGATTCCAAATAGACCCCGGCCTTCGCCGGAGTGACGCTTATCGCAATACCTTCGCGCCGCGCCCGCTACACGTAGCTTGCGGCACAAGACTCGGGTGTTTTGGCACAGCGGGTTCTTTCGCCACGGCATTCATCGCTTCCATATTAGGCGACCACTCGGCAGGTGACTCGCCCTCGAACAGCGATGCGACAGCGGCACCTAAGTCCAAGTGCAGATGTTGGCGTGCCGCGCGATCGCCGGCGTCTTCATAGGATGCCGCATTGGCGAACGAGACAAACGGTGTCCACTCTTGGATCATGTTCCGAACGAGAATTGCCGCCAGATCGTACGACAGCATCATTCCCTCATCCGTGCGTTGGAATGCGCGGCCATTCCAAAATTCTTGAATGGTTTCAGGATTCCAAAAGTCGACATGCTTCGCATGCATTTCGTACGGACTAAATTCCGGTGGTGTGGGGCCTGCGATGCGATGCTCCGTATTCACGGCTAAACCCTCGTTAAGCCACAGCGGAATATCCAAATGCGCCAAGCACGCATGCGTCATTTCGTGCGCGACCGTCCTTTCCATTCGCGGCAACTCGTCTAGATACGTTACGAAGTGACCGGGGCCGGTGCGAAGGAACATTCCGCCGCTAAAGCCGAATTCGCCGTGGTCGGGATAAGCATGCGACACATAGTCGTAGTAGCGCTGCTGGTCTGCGAACACAATTAGGATCGGTTGCCATTCGTCTTTTGCGGCTGCGACGCTGGGCAATATTGCCAATACTTTGGCGACCGTGCGCTCCATGTATCCCGTCATCGCAGCAGCGGAGCGCAACTCCAAAGTCGTGATCAGCGATGCGCGCTTCGATTGAACCAGTGCGTTCGGAGCACCCAGCGCATCGCGCATATGCAGCAGCCAGGCGCGTGCGCATTGTTGCCAAGCGTCTTGTCGTTGCGATGCGGGTAAAGAATTTGCCCAATGACCGATGGTGTTCCAGTCGGGGATGGGTAATCCCTCGTGATTGTGAAGGTGGGCGTGAATATCAAAGGGCTCAATTCCTTCGATATTTATCCATTGCGGCGGTTCGTCGCGGACCACCATCGCGAGTTGTGTAGCCGACGGTCCGCCGCCGAGCAATTTCTTCAACCAGTTACTCATTAGCTATATCGCTTCCGTGTTGTCGTACAACCGAACTTGCCCGCTTTGGCTTTTGCACTTGTCGCTGCTCCTAAAGTAGAGAACAAACTCGCACCATTTTACGCCGGTCCGGTTCCACGGAGGGGCATCCGTAGGTGGGGAATCGGGCGACCCACGCGAGGTATAGATCGCCGCACTTTTTTTCCGCCGGTCACGTAGGGCGTTGCCGTTCGGCGTCGTCACCCTCGATAGCTTTCTCGTTCCCCGTTCGTGCCGGTTCCTTCCGGCGCTCATCTAGCAACCAAATTGCGGGAGCTCTATATGTCGGTACGCTTAACCATTCGTTCTCTGCTCATTTCCGGTGCGTTGTGCGGTGCATTGGCAGCGCACGCACAACAGCCTTTTCAACTAGAAGAGGCAAGCATCGACAGTATCCAAGGCGCCATACGATCCGGCGCTACTACTTGTAAACAGGTCGTCGAGGGATACGTCGCGCGAGCGCGCGCTTACAACGGCGTGTGTTCGAAGCCTGTTACCGCCGATGGCGCTAAAGTCAAAGCCTCGTTTGGAGCCATACGTGCGGGCGCGCCCATTAAGTTTCCGACGGAAACACTCGCGATAACCAAAATGGTGCCGGACTACGACAAGTACAAAGGCAAACAACCGGATTTCGGCCGCATGGAACCCACCATGTCCGATCCCACTGTGTATCAACAGTACGGCATGGTGGTGGGCATTCCCAACGCGGGGCAAATTAATGCGCTCGAATCGATCAACATTCGCGGCGAAAGGTCGGTGACCTGCAAAGGCAAGTTCGACGCAAAGCCGGGTACCCCGTTACCGAAAGGCGCTCCGGCGGAATGCGAGAAATTTAGACAGCAACCCGATGCGCTTGAGTACGCCGCGGAATTGGATAAGAAGTATGGCCGCAACTTCGATGCCAAGGAAATGCCGTTGTATTGCGCGCCGATGTCTTTCAAGGCCGTTTACGATACTGCCGATATTCGTTCCACCGGCGGCGGCGACGTGAATTATGCGACCGACTTTGCACCGAAAGACTCGACCTTGGTGAGTCGACTGCGCTCGGCCGGTGCGATCATTTACGCACACGCACACAACTCCGAATATAACGGCGGTAGCGGCGATCCGGGCGGCGATGCGAAAGTGGAGCGTCCGTACATTGGCTCCGGCGGCTCGCGTGAATCGTGGGGCGGCATGACATGTAATCCGTACGACACCGAGCGCGTCACCTCCGGCTCGAGCGGTGGCTCCGGTGCATCGGTGGCAGCGAACTTGGTGGTGTGCTCGATTTGCGAAACAACGGGTGGTTCCTGCCGCGGCCCGGCCAACTTTCACAACACTGCGCTCGTCGTACCGACGAAAGGCATGATTTCTTTTGCGGGCACCATCGGCGCGAATCCCTACCAAGACCGCCCGGGCATTATTTGCCGCAACGTTAAGGACGCCACCATCGTTTTGGATGCCTTCCGCGACAAGAAAACCGGCACGTATTTCGATGCGGAAGATCTCTACACCGCGCTGCCGCGCGTGGTCGAATCCAAGACGCCCTACGTAACGGCTTTGTCCGATCCAAAGAAAGCGAAACCGCTTGCCGGCATGCGCATCGGCATCGTGCGTGAATTGTTTGTGAAGGACAATCCTGCAAAGGCCGCTGTAATTGACGGCATCACCAAGGAACTGAAAGTACTAAAGGATCTGGGCGCCGAATTGGTCGAGACCGTCGATCCGCGCGTGCCGGACGATCCCAGCATTCCTAACATGGCTTTCACGTTCAACGACGCAATCGCTGAAATCGTCCCGTTCCATATGCCTGAGATTTTCTCGTGGAAGAAAGACGGCAAGCCCGAATTTACCGTTGCCGGTTGGGACGTGACCAGCCGCAAGTACTTAGTGGCACTCTCCACTCATAAGGCGCCATTGCCGGAAAACATGAATTTCAGTCGTGTCTTCGGTAACCCACCAGAAGATCCCGCTGCGATCACCGGCTACACGTTCGCGTACGACTTCGCAAAGTACCTGACCCTGCGCGGTGACAGCAAGGTGTACGACTGGCAGACGCTGAACGCCAATGCCAAGTACTACAACGATGCGCGCCGCGCAGCGATGAAGAATTGGGAAAATAAGGAAATGGATATCCGCACCAATGCGGTCACTTACACGATGAAGCGACGCGATACGTTGCGAATGGTGATGACCAAGGTGCTGCGGCAGAACAATATCGATGTGCTGGTTAACCCCGTCGGCGCGACGCTACCAGACAAGATTGGCGGCGCAACGGTCGGTGCGGGCGGCGGCGGCGGTGGTGCCGGCTACGGCTATGGCGCACAGCTAGGTATTCCCGAAGTGTTTGTGCCAGCAGGTTTCTCGAACACCGTCGTCGATGCCAAGTTCGTTCTGAGCAGCGACGGCACCAAGTACGAAGGCGCGTGGAATAGCGAACCGACTAAGTTGGGCGGCGTGGGATTGCCGTACAACGTGGCGTTTTGGGCAGAGCCTGGTCAGGAATCGGCGTTGCTTAAGGTGGCCTCCGCGTACGAAGCCGCTACACACCATCGCAAGGCGCCGCCCGGCTTTGGGCCGGTGGCAGAGATGCAATCGTCTTCTACCAAGAAGCCGGCTGCGACGACTTCAGCGTCCCTCGCGCCGTAAGGCGCGGGAAGCAGGAAGCGATAGGAACGAAGCGCTCCCCGTCCTCATTGTGTGAGGGCGGGGAGCAACTTGGTTTAGGTGTCGATGCGGCAGCGCTAATCCATTCTTGTCAACGGATGCGCTATGTCTTCCAGTGATCGTCGTTCTGCCGCGACGCCGATTTTCAGCGTCACGCCAGCCGCGATAATCATGAGCAACGCGCCAAAGACGTATCCCCATGCAATCGCGTTGCGATCTCCGGTTGCGGTCAATATGGCCATTATGAAGGGTGCGACTACACCCCCGAGCGCGGTGCCGAATGAATAGAAAAGAGCAATTGCCAGTGCGCGCATTTCCAGTGGGAAAGTTTCGCCGACTGTGAGGTAGGCGGAGCTGGCTGCGGCGGATGCAAAGAAGAATACGACTGACCACGCAATGGTCTGTTGCGTGACATCTAGAATGCCGTTAGCAAATAGCAGGGCTGTGGCGATTAGCAGTAAACCGGACATCGCGTAGGTGGCCGCAATCATCAACTTGCGTCCGATAACGTCGAATAGTCTGCCGAGCAGCAGCGGTCCCAAAAAGTTACCGGCCGCAAATGGCAGTATGTAGAGACCGATGCGATCGTCGGGAATGTCGAAGAAGCGGCCGAGCACCAGCGCATAGGTGAAGAAGATGGCGTTATAGAAAAACGCCTGCGACGCCATCAATATCATGCACAGTGCCGAGCGTTGCGGATAGGTTCGAAAGAGAGTCTTGGCGACATCGATGATGCCGACGGCGCGATGTATCAGTCGGATGCGTGCCGCCTTCTCGTTGTAATCGCCCGAACGTGAACGTTGTACGCTGCGTTCGATCCGTTCGACCAATTGCTCTGCCTCCTGAACCCGTCCGTGTGTCATCAACCATCGCGGGCTTTCCGGCACGAAGCGGCGCAGATAGAGAATG
>Ga0315910_10001002_pt1 | contig 26674 bp, 21 predicted proteins | sample EdamamesoilMG_FD_204470 | JGI IMG/M metagenome (GOLD analysis project Ga0315910, IMG submission 204470) | Garden soil microbial communities collected in Santa Monica, California, United States - Edamame soil | ecosystem: Environmental > Terrestrial > Soil > Garden | place: USA: California... | reverse complement strand
TGGGTCAAATGTACGCGTGGAAACGGCCCTGTCAACCCACCCCCCCACAAGGGCCTAGCCCTCGCACGTCAAACTGATGTCGAGGAACGTCCCTGGCCACGCGACGAGGCCATTGCGCCGGCGATCACCACCTCCGCGAGGCCGCTGGATCTCGGCCGTTCCAGATCTGAGGTGGAACGAGCCGGCCAGTTCCTCGGTCGCCTTCTGGAGGACGAAATAGCCGTTTCCACGGAACGCCTGGGGGCTGCTCGTAAGGTGCTCTTTGAGCATTCGCTCCAGGGCTTCACCGTCAGTGGCCCTCAGAAGTTCGGTATGTTGGGTGGCGAGCGACCGGCGGATACCACGTCCGGCATCCCCAATTGCTATCCGAACGAATGGGGTGCCCGCCCGATGGTTTCGGTACCGTTGCGCCGCGATCCACCCCGACGTCCCTCCTGCATGCTCGGCAATGTTCGCGCAGAGCTCTCGTACCGTGCTGCGGAGGGGACCCTTGGCCCGCTCCCACCCCTTGCTCCCGCTGCCCAGCATTTCGTCGAGCCGGCTCTCGATGTCGCGTAGGAGCGGCGGTATGTCGTCGATGCTCGCCAGGCGAGTCAAGGGGAGGACCGTGTCGCTGGCTCCACTCGATCCTCCACGTACATCATCGATCCCATCGAAGTCAGCGAAAGCGGACGCCGCGGCGACGAATCCGTTGGCCACGAGGTAGCGTCGGCAGTCGTACCGTGATGGCGCGAGGATTCTGGCCCGTGTGCCTCCGAGGGAGAGGTGCTCGAGAATGGCGGTAAGCGCCACGATCGGGCCAGGCGAAACAAACTGCACTCCCGTCAGATCGAGTACGGCCTCGTGGGCACCTCCGCGCACAACTTTTCCCTCAACGAGCGGATCCAGGAAGCGTTCCAGGTCCGTGAGGGCAAGATCTCCGCGGCAGGCGATCTCGTGGGGCATGGTCTAGGCAACATAATCGACGGCTGCCGTTCAACGCACGCCCTGCGGAGCGTTCTGTGCGTGCACCTCCACTGTCATGTGGCGGTACCTGCGATGTGGAAGGTCAACGACTGCGCCGACGATTCGTCGTGGAGCCGATTGGAGGTGGCGTTGCTGCTTGCCTTACCGCGTCCCAAGTGAATGCGAGGTACGGGGCTATATCACCGTCGACCTGGGCGCGCTCGATCGCTTGAAAGAACGGGATCCGCTGCTCAGCGGGGATTGTCACCCACGGCCCTTTGTTCGCCAGCAGCAGCAGATTCATCAGCAGGCGGCCGAGTCGGCCGTTGCCATCGAAGAATGGGTGAATCGTGACGAACTCAAGGTGCAGAATCAGCGCCTTCACGAACGGATCGATGTCGTCGCGTGCGGCGAACACTTCGAGTCCTCGCATTAGATCAGGCAGCTTGATCGCATTGGGGGGCACGTGCCGCCATCCTGCGAGCCCGACGGGACCATTTCGCCAGCGCCGGAGATCCCCTGGTTCAACAATGCCAGCATCCACGGAAGGGCGGAACAGGGTGTCGTAGAGGTCGAGGACGAGCGCCGCCGTGATTGCGGGCCGTTGCGGCGCACGCTGGAGCACTTCGTCGAATGCTAGGGAGTACCCCTGAACCGCCATCGTAGCGCGGAGATCCTCGGCGCTTTGCGGCCCGCCTGGGAGTGGCGTGCCGCCAATGATTGCAGCGACCACCTCAGGGGCGATGCGGTACCCCTCCATCGTCGTGTTGTGATATGCGTCATACGCCTTGGTGTCTCGGGCGTGCGCGATCCGGTCCTTCAGGCTCCGGGATGGGATCTGGCGCGGGTCCACCAACCTTCGGGCCGCGTCCACGTGACGGTCGAGCCGCATCGTTTGTTCATCTACCCAAGGTGTACGAGTGCCAACGGGCGCCCGGGCTAGGACGGGCGGCGGGACGATTCTGGTCCCGATTCCGGTGCGTCCGGGAGAAACGCGCTTCGGAGAGATACGATGAGCTGCGTGGTCGAGTTGCTTGGCGAGCGGCTTGTTGCCGAGTCGCTCGGCCAGATCGGCAAGTCTCTGGACAATCTGGGGGCGGGGCCGTGCTTCCGTAGCGGTATGCAGCTCTGGGGTGCGTACCACCAGGTGCCGGAGCCAAGCGGATACACCCTCGAGATCACGTTCGAGCTCGGTCTGGTCCAGTGTGAGCAGTAGGTCAGGCTCGGAGAGCACCGGAACGCTGGCGCCCCCTGGGGCCGCCAACTCGCGAATCACCGTGTCCCGTAGGGGGTCCGGACGGAGGCGGAGGGTCAGGCCCGGCCACAGGGTCAGCGTGTGCACGCTCGCATTGGCCCGATGATAGACCCTGAGTTCCTCAGGGACTGAATAGACCTCGCTGTGCAATCGGACGGCCTCGACGCCGATGATGGCGGCAGGTCGATAACGCTGAAGCACCGTGGCAACGAGCGCCCAGTAGTTGGCCAAGACCACCCGTCGCGGATCGACTGTGTGTCCCTCAACCAAGATCCACGCCCTTCCGCCCGCCACGGGGAGGATCAGGCCCTCGCCGCGGAGGATCCTACCTATGGCAGCGGAGGGGGCGTCAGCTGGGGTCACGACAAACCGCTTGGCCTCGATGCACTCGGCCCACCACTTCCGGGCTTGGAAGACCGGGGTGGTGCTCGAATCAGCCTTCTTCGGTCGCTTGCTCGTCATCGAAGTATCCGGTTGCGAAACGGGGCTCTAGCTCCCACGACGGCTCGAGTTCACCGTCCCCCTCGGGTTGTGGCGCAGTGCCTATTGCCGATAATTCATGTCATCCCATTACGGATAACATAAACTGTCCCATCGCGGATAATATATAGAGTCCCATTGCGGATAACAATACTCCCACTGACGGTCGGGACCCAGGGGTCTCGATCGCATCGATACGTCGGCCTGAGGGAGGGCGTGAAGAAAGGGTGAGGACGCTTGATTTGCTGCCGCCGTCCTAGTAAAATCGGGCCCTCTAGGCGGTTCCGGCCGGCCCGTAGGTAGCCTCAGTGCTCGGTATTCATTTGGTATTCAAAGAGCACGAAAGAACGGGTTGACCCCGCGAAAGCAGGGGCTAACTAGGTTGGCTTTTTGGTGGATTTTGGAGTTAAGTGCAGTTCTAGCGAGCTAAGTGCTGCCCCTTGGTGTAACTGGCAACACGCCTGACTCTGGATCAGGAGAGTCCTGGTTCGATCCCAGGAGGGGCAACTTGGTAACAGAATGTCCTGCAACGGTTTCCGTTGTGGGGCATTTTGTCGTTCAGACCCCTGTTGTGAGTCTTGTTGTGAGTAGCCCGCCTGCGTCATCCTGAGCGGGGCTTCAGACCCGCGAAGGATCGCTGTCCTTGCTGTCATCCCGAGCGGAGCGAGGGATCTTGCCCGCCTTAGCCCCGTCACCGCGCGTGTAGGGCGTGGACGGTCTTGTGTACGCTAGATCCCTCGCTCCGCTCGGGATGACAATGGCGCTAAAACGAGCTGCGCCTTCGGCGGCTACCTCACACCAATCTTCCGCGTCTTGTTCAGCACCACGGCCTCGATCGTCTCGGCATCCGGCCGCTGATAAGACTCCAACAAGGTCTGCTTGTCCCGCCACCCGCCAGCGGCTGCCACGTCGCTGATCGGATGCCCCTTCCGTTCGCTGGCCCACTTCCGCCGGATCGCGTGCCAGAGGCTCCCTTCCTCCTTGGTCACCTTGGCGTCCACGTAGGCCCGCCGGAGCCGCTGGTCCCACAACTCGCGCTTGGTGCAGAGGGCAGGGTCGGTGGCCGCCGGGAAGACCCAGGTCGCGCCAATGGCCTTGTTCTTCCGCCGAGCCTCCAAGAGGGCGTCCCGCACCAGACCTGACATCGGGACCGTCTGCTCGTACCCCTTCTTGTCGTACTCGGCGCGCCACCGGATCGAGCCGAACGGCTTGCTCTCGAAGTCGATGTCATCCCAGCGCAACTGCCGCCAGGAGGAGAGCCGTCGTCCTGTTCCCTCGGCGAGGACCAGCGCCAGCCCGAGCTGCGGGTGGACTTGGTCTGCGACCTTGAGGAGCGCCTGATACGTCTCCTCAGGCATCACCGGCCGCTTCGGGTTCTTCTCCCGTGGGAGTGCTACCCCACGCAGGGGGTTCTCCTTCAGCAGCCGCTTCCCCTCTGCGTCCCGCTCGATGGAGGCCCAGTTGAGCGCCGTCATCAGCGCCACCAGGTCGGCACGGATCGCCGAGTCGCGGACCTTCTTTCCTTCGCCCCCCTTGGCGTCTCCGACCAGCCCATTCCGCCGGGCGTGGACGAAGCGCTTCACATCCGAGGGGCCGAGGACCGAGACATCGAGGTCGGGGCCGAGGAACCGCATCACCCGGTCGAGACTGCTCCGGCTCCCGTCCTGGGTGGACTGCTTGTTCTCTAGGAAGGCGGGACTCTGCTTGTACCGCTCCACCAGCCCCCCGACCGTGAGGGTGCCCCGCGTGCGGGCGGTGGAATCTGCCCGGAGCTGGGCCAGCAATTCATAGGCTTCCGCGGTGGCCTGTGCCTTGTCGCGGTGCCCGAGACTCTTTCGGTCCTCCTTCCCGTTCAAGAAGATGGATCGCATCAGGGGGCCACCGTGCCGGGGCTCATAGAGCCTGACCCGGTTCCCCCGCTCGCCGATAGACTTCGCCCATAGTTTCGGCATCACTTGCTCCGCCGTTGGGCGATGTCCTGGGCATCGGCGATGGGATCATATGTGCCGCGCCGGGGGGCTGCAAGCTTTTCGAGGGCCCCTCGGCGGATCCTAATGTTGCCGCGTGCTTTAGCACGCCCATCTGGCAGCGATCCGTTCCTCACCGCCCGACGGATCGTCTCGGGGTGGCGGCCGAGGAGGGCTGCCGCCTCCTCGACCGTGACCTCGGTGTCGAGGTACTCCTTGGCCGAGGCCCTGAGACGGTTGAGGAGGGCGACTCGGGCGGCGACGGCGTGGGTGGCCCCGTTCTCGGAGAGGGTCTCGTTCTCCCGTTCGGCGTCCTGGATGAACGTGGCAAGCCACGCGGGGAGTCCCGCGCTATTGCCTGCATCGTTCACCGCATCGCTGGGACGCATCATCTGCTGGGTCGTCTCCTGCATCGTCTGCTGAACTACACCTGACTTTCGCCCTCAATTTCCTGCTGAATTTCAGGCGGCCTAACAAGGACATTTCAGGGCGCCGTTCCGTGTCCAGGTGAGCTGTCCGGACGGGTGTCCCCGGGGTGACCGACGGGGTGTCCGGCCGGGATGACCCCAGAATCAGGGTCCGAAGGCCCCGCCGGGGCCCTTAAACGCCCCTCTGACGCCTCATCAGGCGCTCGTCCCTCTCCCGAATGGCCTTGATCCGCTTCACCTCGGCAAAGGGGATGACGGAGGGCTGCCCGGCGACCTTGATGTGCTTGAGCTTCCCGGCCCGGGCCCAGTTGTTGATCGACATCAGGCTCACCCCCAGCAGCTGGGCAGCCAGTGCCTGGGTGACAAGTCCGTTGTGCGGGATCCGCTCGGCGTACCATGCGCCATTTAGGTAGCGCTCGATGGTCACGCCTTGCAGGAGCCCGGGCTTGTCCCAGGTGATCCGAGATTCAGGAGAGGGTGCGTACATGAGTGTAGATAATACTACAAAGTGTAGAAAAAGCTATAGCTTCGCATTCAACTGGCCTGACTCCGCGGCTGTGCAAAGGCCATGCTACGTTCCCTGATCTTCCGATAGCGCGTTTGTCAGGCGATCTGGAGCTTCCGCACGATGACCAAGAGGCAGGCTGACAAGGTCAGAGCGTCCCGTGATGGACACGAGTTTCACGAGGCTTGGGTGGCCAGCCAGGCGTTGTGCCTGTTGTTGGGGGACCAAGGGCTGGTCGGGATCGCGGTGGAAGGGCTAACAGTCGAAGACGAGAACGTCCTCGGGAAGGATGCTGCCGAGGTTGCGGATGTGGTGATGTACTACGGTGACGGTGCTTCTTTTGATTCCGCTTCAAGAGTGGTGGTCGTCCAGTGCAAGTATTCCCCTAGCCATCCGACGGACGGGTTTCGAGCTGCAGACTGCAAGGAAGCCGTCGGCAAGTTTGCTGGCATCTACAAGACTTTCGTCGCCAGTCATGGGGTGGCGGCTGTACGTAAGAAGCTGCGGTTCGCAATCGTTACAAACCGTCCGGCAAGCCAAGCATTGCTGCGTGCAATCGGTGCCCTGGTCGCGGGTGAAGAGGGAGCCGGCGATGTAAGAAGACAAGTTTTGCAGCTCTCACTTGCGAGTGGGCTTGGTCCAGCTGACCTCCGGAGGTTTGCCGGTTGCCTTGACATTCAAGGAAGCACGACCGGTCTTGTGGAATTGAAGGGTGGGTTGGCCGCGATGATAACGGATTGGTCGGCCTCACCTGGGAAGGTCGTGGATGCGCGGTTGGGTCGCCTCAGGGACATGGTGCGCACAAAGCACGGGTTTAGCGCGACTCCCCCACGGAATGTCATTCACGACACCGATATCCTGGCCGCACTCGATCTGCGAGACCGGGATGACCTATTGCCGTGCCCGACCCACGCCGCCCTTCTCGATAGCGTAGTAAAGAGAGAGCAGCTGGAAGAGGCAGTTGGTCTGGTCGCGACAGTTCAGAATGCCTTACTGATTGAGGCGGCCGGGGGGGTTGGCAAGACGGTCTTCATGAAGAGTGTGGAACAACAGCTTGGCAAACATCACGAAACACTCTTCTTCGATTGCTTTGGCGGTGGTGCCTACCGAACTGCCCAAGATCCGCGGCACCTCCCGAGAACCGGGCTGGTACACATCGCCAACTCCTTGGCCGGCCGGGGGTTGTGCGACCCGATGCTTCCTGGCAGCGACAACACGGAATCCCTCTTTCGCACGTTTCGGCGACGCTTAGCCGAGGCGGTCAAGACCCTCGGCCACCGTGCCCCGGGTAGAAGGCTCGTGCTCCTTCTTGATGCCATCGACAACGCTGCCGGGGTCGCAGAGGAGCGTGGGGACGAGTGCTTCCCAACACTCTTGGCTGAATCGCTCGCCCACGAGCCAATTGACGGCGTGTCATTGATTGTCGCGGCGCGCCCAGAGAGGGTGCCGCTTCGTAGCGCTCTCTATACATCACTCACCCTCAGGCCATTCAGCTTAGCGGAGACCGCTTCGTACCTCCGTTCACGGGTGGAGAACATCACCGCCACCGAGGTTAATGCCCTGCATGCACGGTCGGCCGGGAATCCGCGCATTCTGGACAACTTGCTCGCCGAGCCGGAGCACCAGTCCTCCTCGCCAGAGACCCCTGGCGTTCTCGACGTTGATGGCCTGATCTCACGGCGGCTCCAGCGCGCACTTGCAAAGGCGGCACTGCATGGCTCAGGCCCCAAGGACTCCAAAGCCTTTCTCGCTGGAATTACAGCGCTACCCGCGCCGGTACCCTTGGACGAGTACGCCCAGCTTGTTGGTATTGCGCCCGCCGCGATGGAGAGCTTCGTCGCGGACCTATGGCCACTGTTGGAGCGGACCGTCCATGGCATTCTCTTCCGGGATGAGCCCACTGAAACGCTCATGCGACGCGAGTACGGAGGGGAGCGCGACGTCCTGGTGCGTCTCGCGAACGCGATCGAGCAACACCAAGCATCGTCGGTGTATGCGGCCCGCGCATTGCCTGATCTGTTGTACCAACTCAACGATGGTCAACGCCTGTTCGCGCTCGCCCTGAGTACGGTCTTCCCACGCGAGCTTGTGAGCAATGTTGGTCGGCGTAACGTGCGCCTCGCGCGACTCCGGGCTGCAGTCAGATACGCCGCTAGGCGCGGTGATCACGACTAGTTGGTGCACCTTCTGCTCGAGGTGGCGACGATCTCAAGCGGAGACCACCGCGGAACATCCTATGTGCTAGAAACACCAGACCTAGCGGTCGTCGCGGGCGACGCGGATGCCGTTCGCAGGCTCTTCGAGGCACGTACCACCTGGCAAGGCACCAGGCACGCCCGACTCGTCATCGCGAACGTTCTCACCGGAGATATCGGTGAGGCGGCGCGCCATGCAATACGAACGCGGGCGTGGCTCAACCATTTCTATGCACAGGATGAGCAGTCGCGTCGCAGAGATGAAGGGCCGGACCATCTAGACATTGCGGCGGTGCCCTTCTATCTCGCCGCCCAAGGCCAGTTTGGCGAAGCTGCAGCGTTCATGCGCAGGTGGAAGGACTGGTTTGCCTTTGAGGTGGCTGAGGATCTGGTTCGCTTGTTGCGCTTGTGGGAGATGCGCAGCGGGAAGACTGGTGCTGTGGAGGGACTCGCTAGTGCCTCAGGAACGCAAGTAGGCGTCATGGCAGCGATGCTTTCCTTCGCGAATGGGGACCCCGGGCGCAGAATGCGCCGGGTTAGATCGCTAGCAACGGGCTGTCGCAAACTGGAGCGCCCATCAGCCCAGGAAGTGTTTGTTGATCGTCGCACTTACACAATGCAAGAAGGTTTGTGGAAGGCATCAGCCGTTGCAATTGCAATGGGAATGCCCAAGGAAGGACGCGCGATTCTAAAAACCGCCCCGGCACGCACCGCAAGCCTGTATGCGATGCAAGACAACGCCGTGGGCCAAGATGGATACGGTGCTCTTATCCACGTCGCGCTAGGTGCTGCGCTACGAGGCTCTGAGGTGCGCCTCCATGACGTACTGCCCTCAGAGCTGCGGGCGATCGCCGGTAATGTGCCGGCGCTAAGTGATCCACGGGCGTTCGTGGCGGCGGTGAAGAAGGCGATTGTAGCTCGTTGGGAGAAAGGGCGAGGGAACCAGCCGAAGCCGAAGGATTCAATCAGTTATGACGTTAAGAGTAAGATGGAGTCCTTTCTTGATCATCGGTGCGAGCGCGTACATGTATTGGTGGAGGCGCTTTCACGCGTACTGCGGGCGCGCGTAGGTCGGGCCACAAAGCCATTCCGGGCTCTTCTGCTTGCATGGGCCGATGCACAGGAAAAGGGTGGGTACTACGGTATCGCCGACCCGCGCAACTTCACAAATGAACTCGGGCGTCATCTCGCCGCCTTCGCGCTGTGGGTCCGTCCGGACCTCAGTGAAGAGGCGGTTGCGGAGTACCGGAAGCGATTGCACGCCTCGGACACACTTACTACCCGCGCCAATATCGCCCTAGTGGAAGTACTAGCGTCACGAAAGACGCTTCATCCTCAGGCAGGTGAGGAGGCCGCGACAACGTCCTCCAACCTCGCGACTGAGAGCGATGTGTCGTTCAAGGCAGGCCTGTACGCAGATCTGGCTCGGGCGATCCTATTGGCGAGTCCGGAAGAAGCAGCCGGCTACTTCCGTAAAGGAATGGATCAGATGAGCGCGATCGGTTCCGGGGACGGCGACTTCGCCTTGGAACTGTTGCAGTTCGCGGCAGTGATTAAAGGACCTCCGCTGGCCGATCCGCAATTACACATCCTTACAAATGTGTGTGAGTTGAACCTGCCCGACGAGGCAGAGAAGTGGCCTTGGCTTCTGTTTGGCCAAGCGATGACGAACGTGTCGGGCCTGAAAGGGTTGGCCAAGCTCAGTCGATGGCAGGATCGAGGGCAAGCGGGACTGTCGTGTTCGTTGCTTCCTTTCCTTACTGCGGCGGTGCGTCGGCGGGCTCTCACGCCAGGTCTTGCCCTCGCGCTGAACCGGCTGACTTCACCGGCCGAGCTGTATGCGTGCGACACAGGTACTCTCACACGCGCACTTCTCGACGCTGGCAGCAGCGCAAAGAGCCGCTTGTTGCGAGAGAGTATCGCACAGTTCCAACAGAATGCGCGCGACTTCCAAAGCGACGCTATCCTCGGCGGTCTCGTAGAGGCGGCGGAGTCAGTGCTAGGGCGGAATGACGCGGTCACGCGCGAGCTGTCGGTGGCCAGGCGACACTACGAAACGATTCGGGAGCAACAGAATGCTCGTTGGAGCAATGGCACCATCGCGACAGGGCGCCTCGGGGCGCGTCGGCGGATGCCCAAGGGCCCAGACCTGAAGAAGCTGCTGTCTCGCACGAATCCACTGGATGCCGAATCTCTGAGTGAGGCGTGTGCCCTCTTCGGGCCCGACTCCGCCTTCCGAGGAAGCCCCGATCAACTGATGAAGTCATTGCGAAAGCGGGTCGCGTTTGCCGACCGCGCTGCGCACATTCGCTCCCTCGCAAACGTAGTGACGTTGGATATCTATCCCAAACTCAAAGCATTGAACGAGTGCAAGACCGAGTGGGGCGATAGCGCGGCATCAGTCACAGAGGCGCTGCGGGATACGGCTGGAGCTCTTCTACGCCTTCATTCCTCAGACATGTTTAGCGGGCGGCAGCTATCGACCTACGTGCTCTCGCAGGTCGCCGAGCTCACAGGCGTAAAGGAAGCAGACCTCGCCCTGGATCTAGCATTCCGCTTCGCGGGAGCCGAGGAGGATGTGCCGCCAGCCGCGTGGTTGGCACTTGGGTGCTATTCGTGTCGCGAAGCGTCCGCAGGAACCGGTCAAGAGGCACTTGGGCGCTTGTTGGCGAGCGAGGCGGCGGCATTGTCTTCAGCCGTAGCTGATGGGCAGTGGCGCGAGGATGCATACCCGCAGGGCGATGAAAGTGAAATAGCCGCCGGCCTAATCTGGAAGGCTCTCGGGTCACCGAAGGCGAGCGAAAGGTGGTATGCGGCGCATACTGTACGGAGGCTCGCTGCACTCGACGAGATGAAGGTCCTAGATGCACTGGTCGCTCGGAGTGACTCCACTAGCGCCGGCCCATTCCAAGCACCCGAGCTGCAGTTCGCCAATTTGCACGCGCGGCTGTGGCTACTGATCGCGTTAGCCCGGCTCGCCATCGACAGGCCAGGAGTCGTACAGCCGTATTGTGACGCACTCAAGGCAATCGCCATTGGTAACGGGGGCAAACACGTTCTCCTGAAACACTTTGCGGCTCAGGCTGTCCGCGGTTGCGCCAAGGCAGGTGCCGTCCTTCTAAGTCCAGATGAGCAAGAGCGCCTGGCGGCGGTCAACAAGTCGCCCTTTCCGAGGGCCCACACTAAGCGGCCCATTGCGGAGTGGCCACGGCGTATTCAGCGCGGCTCCGCAGCAGGGCCGGAACCAACGTTCGTGCTGGATCACGACTTCGTTCAAACGGAAGTCGGGGGGCTCGCGCGGGTGTTTGGTTTGACTGAAGAAGAAGTGGCGGACCGGGTGGCGGCAGTGGCTTTGGATCTAGATCCAGCAGCGTCCAGTATGTGGGATCGGCGGGGACGTGACACGCCGGGGCGCTACGGACTGAGAGAGTCGACAGACGACTATCACACACACGGGTACCAACTGGGCTGGCATGCCTTGCATCTAGTCGCAGGAGAGCTTCTGGCGAAGCATCCGATCACAGACGATTCGTACGACGATGAACCGTGGGAGGAATGGCTACGTAGCTTCATTCTCACACGCCAAGACGGCCTGTGGCTCGCGGACGGGATGGATTGTGCACCGCCCGAAACAGTCAAGATGATCACGGCCCCCAAGCGTAAAGGCGCACGTTTGCCCACTGAGGCGCGGCGCGCATTGGAGGCGTCGGGGATTGAACTAGGAGCGAGGGCGCCGATAGCGGTAGCCGGCAGTTGGCGCTCGGCCGACGGGGTGCAAGTGAGGGTGTCATCGGCGCTTACAAAACCAGAAGACACCGCGACGGTCATTAGGCATCTGAGAAACGAGAACCCAGCCGCCGTCTGGCTGCCGACGCTCGAGCACAACGAGGACACCTCTGAGGAGGAGGACTCGTCGCGAGGTATCCCATGGATTGTTGCTACCCATCGAGAAGGCGGACTCGATGTCGGCGACCTCCTGGGGGTCCTTGACGCTGCCCAGCGGCATGCCGTCGGCGCAGGGTACCTGAAACTCAGGCCGGCGGACCCGTTTGGAAGGGTATGGCTTGATCGGCAGGGCCGGGAGGTGGCGTGGGCTGCAGTCTGGGGCAGACGCTCAGCTTTGGGAGAGGAGGGCGGTGCGGTCGGCAAACGTCTCACGCTCGCACGGAGTGCTGCACGCGAGTGCGTCGCCAAGCGACACCTCAATCTCCTCACCCTTGTGCAGTTGGACCTGTCCGAAAAGGTTCCGGGAGACAGATACGAGACTTCACACACCTATACGACGGCTCTGCTCGTGCTTAGGGCGTCCGGCCGCACGTCTTTCTCGCTGCTCACAAACAACGTGCGGCCACCCCAGCGGTCGTGGTAGGCCCAATTGCGGACGAGATGGTAAGTGGGCGGTCTGCCGATTGGTCGTGATATGATTACCGTCTTGGGTCCACGTGGGCCGGCAGCACTTCCATCGTTGGCGACCGTCCTGCGAGACGCCGGTCGCGGCACCGTCAACGCTATCATGTTGGACGCCAATCTCTGCCTTGATCTTGCACTGTTCGCCGAGGGCCGCCTGACCGAGCCTCTGCGGACAGAAATCGCCACGTTCCTTGAGCGACTGACTATCACGGGCGTTGATACCTTGCCGGGTTTCGGCCTAGCCGAACTGTCATTGCAGCGTCACGAGTGGACCATTGACGACCGTCGCCTGCGCTCCCTCGAAGCAGCGATATCGCACTCCCTTGAGTTGCCCGCGACAGAGATTCAGCGGTTTCTTGGAGCCGAGGCGCGCTCGTTTCGGGTCTCAGATGAGCCCCCGTTGGAAGTTGGGCTTGTCGTACCACTCCTGAAGCTGTTCTACCTGTGCACTCTGAAGATGCATGCCATTGCAAGGAAGGGACTGTCTCGAGACCGTGCGTTCCCGGCGGTTGTCGAGTATCTCGAGTGGGCGATGGGTGATTTGGACGTGAATGTAGTCCTGTCTCTGCAAGTGGCTCTCGCACTCTTTGGTGGGGACTCTCAGGCTCGAAGGTTCCTCGCGTTGGCAAATAGCAATGCGTCAAGCGCCCCACTGTGGGGCGCGGCCTGGGACATGCTGCACTTCCATCAGCTGATTCAGGGGACGGTGGAAGGCATCGAGAAAAGGCCCCACAGACTGTACCTAGCCACCAGAGATCAGGCTGCGTTTACGATGCTATCAAAGGTGGTCTTCGTTGGGAAAGCTGTGGTCCCGGACAACACCACTCGTCAGATGTTTGGTATCCGGACTGAGTTCCCACACTTCGCACACCAACAGCAAGACCTGGCACAGCTCTTGGCGCAACATCGGGTCGGCGTTCCTCGGAAACGAGAGAATCTTGAGCAATGGAGGAATGTCGCGAGGCTTGATGCACTGATTGGGAGTCTTGAGGAAGGCCTCGGCTTCTCACAGGAGAGATGAGTGTGCCTTCCGTTCCTGCGGCCGCACCACACGATGGGAGACCAGCCTCTATGCTACCGACCCTGGAGCAACACGAACCGCGCGGCGGCGGCCGGTGGACGCCCAGAAATGCCTTTAGGACGCAGGGGCTATCCGGAAGTCAATTAGCCACTTCAGCTTGGTCGTGTCCCCATTCAGGTACGCTTCGATGCTTTGCACAAGTTCATCGACGCGACTGATCGGCACCACGTAGTCAAACACGTTCGCCATTACTCGCAGAGTCTCGCCCGTCCATTCGCCGTCAACGACGAGTACCGCAAGTAGCCCTGGTGTTCTTCCCTTCCAATTGATGGCGGAGAACATCTTGTCCTTTGCGTACAGTGACGCATGTCGTGAGGAGGACTTGCGCACCTCGATGAACGCCCGAGGTTGTGTGGCATCTGGCAGCACAAAATCGGCGCGAAAGTCATATACGACACCTGCAAGCGACTCGTATTGTTCCTCCCGTAGGAATGTCAAGCCGCGCCTGCGCAAAGCCGCGTCAACGATCGACTCGAGAAGGACCCGACCGACAAGATCCCGCACGATGCCTTCAAGGGTTGCCTCGAGCCTCTTTAGAATCTCCCCCTTCGCCACATATGCTGGTACAACTCGCTCCGCCAACAACTTGGAGAGTCGGGCGGCCGCCGGTTTGGAGATGTTGTTGTCTGAAACCGAACCCACATGCTCCTTTAGCTTGGACTTGCTAAAGATGCCCGCGAGGTGTTGGAGAATCGGCAGCAGGAACGGGTTGGCGGACAAGAACTCAGGATCAAACCGTGTGAAACCGCCGGTTGCCTCGCTCAACTGATCGTAAAAGGATGCCGACACCGTCCGCAAGTTGGCGTAGACTCCAGCGGTGATGCCGGTCTCCAAATCGAACGGCACGGCCCTTCGTCGCTTCCATTCCTCGCACACCTCGTCAGCGGAAGCGTCTTGTGGGGCGAGTCCGAGGCCAGCGAGGATGATCAGTCTCGCACGAGCCTCGGAGAGATGGTCAGGCGATAGATCCGTGAGTCCGCGAGACTCCTCGGCCAGTTTCAGATAAACGTCTATGCACAGGCGGATCTCTTTGTCGGCAAGCTGGTACAAGGTCTGCGTTTGTGCCGGCATTAGGCGACTGCCCTCCGAGTGGCAGTGAGATGGTATTCTCCCAAGCCGATGGGCGAGCCATCGCGCTTGTCGAGAAGCCATCGATGCCCACGGGCTCGCAGTTTGAAGCAATGGACGTCAACGAACCCCAGTGCGCTCATGATCTCTGCCAGGAACTGCGGTGTACTGACATGGATCCCGTAGAAGGCAGCATCCGCCACAACGATATGGATTTGTGCATTCGGCCGCAGGCAGCGCTGCGCCTCTTCGATGACGCGGGTCATCTGGGCGAAATAGGGATACACCAGCAAGTCGTATTCCTTCTTCCCTGCGCGTGAACGGCGTTCGGTGGTCAGGGCCTCCACGATTGCTTCGAGCTGCGGAAGGACCCGCGTGGTGATACCTGCGCGGTACTGGTCTTGGATGTCGCGCTGACCGGCAAGAGCTGTGGTCGTGTTCACTAGCAACTTGCTACGTACGACTTGGGTTATCTCTTTCCAAGAGGCACACATACCCCAGAAGTACAAGTACATTCTAGTCATTTCAGCGAAATCAAAGTTGTTCAAGTACGGAGGAGACGTGACAATTACGTCTACACTGTGATCTGCAACGGGGCTCATGTCCTCAGAAGAGCTTTCGTACAGCGAGACGAGTGGCGCAACGCGCGCCGAGCCCAAGAGAATGTCCGCGCGAATGTGCTGGGCCAATGCGCTCACCGCGTCGAGCGGTACAGAAGGTGTTTTGGTCGATGTCGGTGCCTTGTAGATGCCGTCCGTCTGGGCTGTCGAGCACAAATCAACGACGCGGGAAAGTAGGAGAAAGGCGAGATCGTCGCCTCCGAGGCCTGCCCGGGTCAGTGCGTCGCGTGCGCCCAAGAGTTGCCGGAGCGTCCGCTGCTCGAACAGTTTCAGTAGAAACGTGGCCGCTGAGTCAGAGAGAACACTCTCGTGGACTGGAGTAGCAATCCCTTGTTGGAGTGCCGCCACGATATCGTCTAGGCGTGCGCTCGTTGGAGGCGGGGCGACCTTTGCACGGGCGATGCGTATGAAGAATGGATGCGGGTCGAAGCCAACGGCGCGAAGGCCCATGTTCTGGGCCACAACAAGCGATGTGCCGCACCCAGCGAATGGATCAAGGAGCAGCCCTGCGCCGACATCCGGACACTGCTGGGCGACAAACTCTGGGGCGAAGCCGGCGATGAAATTGAACCACCTGTGGATGGCGTGACGGCTCGTCGTCGTGTTGGTCGGGAGACGTTCCTGTGAAATAGGGGGAAAACGCGTGCTTCCCCCGATTCCAGGGATGGCGATCTGCGGTGTGGTGGCGGGCTTCTGCGGCATCCTGAAATCTACTAAGTGTTGGCGCGTCGGGCCCGCTCTGGAGGTGGTGGAGTAGAAATTGGTCTACCAACGCCGGTAGCGCCTAATCTGCTTTTGCCCCCGTAGCATCCTCTCGCGCATCAGAGAGAGGATATCCCGTTGGGGTCTTGGAGGAGCGATGTCCGTTGCCAACGACCGGAGCCGGGATGCCTCTGCAGGGATCAACTTGCCGAGTTCCTCCACAAAACCACCGAAGCGATACCCCGGTGAGGCCGCGGCACCTAGATGCGCTTCGATGAACGGGGCGCGCGCGACGCGAACGACATATGACCATGTGTCGTCGCTCAAAGGAGAGAGCCACCAAAGCCGCTCCGGTTCCCCGAAGTCGAAGAAGACGTGCGCCCGACTACCGACCCAATCGCGGAGGAGTGCCCCCTCGCCGGACCAGAGGCTGCGCGCTGGAGCGTCCGCCCGGACTTGCGTGCCTTCTCCCCACGACTTCAGGAACCGTGCTTGGTCTCTCTCCCGCCTCAGCCCATTTACCACCCAGGCCAACTGAGGGTAATAGGCTTCTCGTGAACGCCGTTCTTCAGGATTGATGTACGAGTGCTGGAACTCGAGCACCCAGCCGTCGCCCGTCTTCACGTCGGCGATGTGTCGCTCGCCGTCTTGGGCGTACTGAACGAACTCCTGCCATTCAGCGGGGAACAAGTCTTTCCAAGCGCGGTGCCACTCCGTTTCGCTCTCCGACCACAGGTCGCACCGAGGCCCAACCTTGTGAGCCCAATGGCGAACCCTGACTTCACCGCATTTCGCCACCATCGCGCGGCCACAGGCAGGACACTCCCCCGAGAGTTGGGGTTGTGCCTCCACGCGTTGTCCGTTTACAAGCGCAAACTTCATATCTGGTCGGGCCGATGGCCACCTAGCGGATGACAGCATGCGCGAACGTACTCTCGGGCAGGAGGCTGGGTTTGGCCGCGCTGCCCAGAAGCTGCTCCTCATCAAGGGTACGAACTTCTTCCGCGAAGCGCCACGGCCCGGGACCTTCGTAACGCTTGGTTGTGATCACGCGCGTGAGTCGTATAGTGAGTTGCATTTGCGGATGAGTGCGGATGATGGCAATGGGCGTTGTGAGTCGCGTTGTGAGCGTCTGCGAGAGCTGGGGAATGGGGGTGGTTGGGTCGACCAGACTCGGGCAAACTTGCAGAAAAAAGGGGCTCTTTCGAGCCCCCAGAATAGGAGTGGTAGTGAGAGTGCTGTGTTGTGAGTTTTGTTGTGAGTTTCTCTCCATTTGTGCCGTTGTCGGGTCATTTCGACACAACTCCGATGCCCAGAACACCGCATGATTGCTGCGTGGTGTTGTGTCGTGAGATCCGAAGAGGCTTCTCTGGATCAGGAGAGTCCTGGTTCGATCCCAGGAGGGGCAATAGAGAACACCTCACGAGAGTGGGGTGTTTTCATTTTGGGGATCAGGAGAGTCCAAATAGGGCGGGGGCTCTGGCCCCGCCGGATCCCAGGAGGGGCAATACCAGAACGACCCGCGATGAGCGGGTCGTTCTGCTTTCCCCGTCAGTTGCCTTCAGCGTGAGGCGACGGCCCCCGCGCGCGTCGCCGGCTTCTCTCTCGTCGGTGCCGCGTTGTACGCCGCCGAGCCCCCGGGTGGGATGCTCAGGTACGTCCACCCGGCGCCTACGATGGCGTGGGAGAGGTACACGACCTGTCCGACGTGATAGCTGATGTGGGCCAGCGAGCGGTGCAGCGCCTCGTGGACCGGGAGGGACTGACCGCGGATCACCACCTGCTTGGCGAGGTCGGCGTCGTGCAGCCCGCCGAGGGTGTCGAGGAGGACCTTCCATCCCTCCTCCCACTTGGCGACGAACTCCTCCCGTGACACCGAGCGGGCCACGAACTCTTCATCCCGATCGCGCCACGGCTTCTCCCCGTCGGCGGTGAGGAAGTCGGTGAACCTCGACTTGAGGTTCCCCGAGATGTGCCAGCACATCACGGCGAGGGAGTTCCCCTCGTTGAGCCCCGACGCGGAGAGCGCCGCTTCCGGGACCTGTCCGAAGGCCCCTTCGCCCAGCGCCTTGTGGCGACGGAACTCCCCTTCGATCGACCTGATCAGCGCATCCATGGACTGCTCCTCGGTAGGGGCTCAGGCGCCCACGAGCCGCTTGGTGAGCCCGATCTGTCCCGCGTGATACAGGTCGTGCGAGGCGATCCCGATGATCTCCGCCTCCCGCGTCCACCGGGAACCCTTCCCCTTCTTCGCCAGATCGCGCGGGGAGAGCTTCGCCACCGCGGCGCGCAGGAGGTCGTGCTCCCGCTTGAGGAGGGCGCGGTCCGCCTTCCAGGTCGCCTCGGTGACCACCGCCGGGGTCGCGGGCCAGTCGCTCGGGCCCCGCTCGAACTCGATCGAGTCGTCGCCGGTGATGCGGCGCCGCGCGATGCATTTCCAGTAGGCGGCGTGGAGGGCGTACTCCCAGATATTGTGGCGTCCGGGGCCGGGAACGCGCAACGCCACGTCGGCGGAGACGCCGCGCAGGATCCCGGAGAGCGGCGGGCCGTGCCACGCCGGTCCTTTGAACGCCTGGTCGAGGTAGGTGAGGAGGGTCGTGATCTCGGCTGCGGGCATCGGCGGGACCGGGTGAGAGGGTCTAGAGGAGCATCGCCTGCTTGATCTGCTGCCCCGTGGCGCGGGCGGTCCGGCCGGCCCAGGCGGCGATCTCCCGCCCGAGCAGGGTCAGGGTCAACCCGACGACGATGATCACGGTCGCCACCAGCATCCGGGCGGTGACCGCCTCCCCCGCCAGGAGCCACCCGAGGAAGACGGCGACGATGGGATTCACCAGCGCATAGGTCGCGATCTTCCCCGCCTCCACGTGCGCTACCAGCCACACATACGCCGAGTAGGCGAGCATCGAACCGAGCACGACCAGGTAGACCCACGCCGCGAAGCTCCGGCCGCTCACCGCGCTGAGCGTCAAGCGCTCCCCGCGGACCAGTGCGATGACCAGGACCATCACCCCGCCGGTGAGCATCGACATCGCGGCGTTCTCCATCTTGTCCTTGGCGAGCACGAGCTTCGGCGCGATCACGGTCCCCACCGCCCACCCCATCGACCCGAACATCAGGAGCCCGATCGCCAGCGCGTCCATCCGCACCCCGCCACGCCCGCTCCCACTCGGCCAGACCAGAAGGCCGAGGCCCACCAGGCCGACCGCGACCCCGAGGCCCTTCTGCAGGGTAACGCCCTCGCCCGAGCCCCACGGGCTGTAGCGGTCGAGGATCACCACCCAGAGGGGGATCGCCCCGACCACGAGCGCCGCGAGCCCCGAGTCGATCCGGGTCTCGGCCCACGACAGCAGCGCGTTCCCCAGCACGAACATCAGGAATCCCATGAGCCACGCCCCCCGCCACTCGGCCCGCGACGGGAGAGGGCGAGCCTCCCCACGGGTCCGCCAGCGCGCGAAGGCGAACAGCAGCACTCCGGCCACGAAGGAACGGGTGGCCGAGAGCAGGAAGGGGGGGATGGTCTCGACCGCCACCCGGATGCCGAGGTAGGTCGAGCCCCAGACGACGTAGACGATCGCGAAGGCGATCAGGATCCTGCCGCGCAGCGTGTTCATAGCCTCTTGATCATCCGGATGTCGGCGCGGGCGTAGGGATTGTCTCCGAGCGGGATCTCGACGAACCCGAGCTTGCGGTAGAGCGGGGTGGCGGCCGGGAGGAGCCGGGCCGAGACGAGCTCCACTTCGTGCGCGCCGAAGCTGCGGGCCGTCTCGATCAGCTGCTCGGCGATCCGCCGGCCGATCCCCTGGCCGCGGTAGGCCCCGGTCACCGCCATCTTGGCGAGCTCGTACTTCCCGTTCCCCTCGTTGATGAGGGCGCCGGTGCCGACGGGGCGCGTCTCATCGAGAGCGAGGACGATCACCCCGCCGCCGGCGAGGATCGTCCCTTCGGGGTCGGAGAGGACCCGGGCATCCTCGGGCTCGATCTCCATGTACTCGGTGAGCCACTCCTCGTTCAGCGTCCGGAAGGCCTCGCGGTACCGCGGCTGGTACGGAACGATCGTGACCGGCACCTCTTCCTCCATCACGCGCTTCTCTGGAACGTAGTGCAACCACTCCATGCGGGCTCTCCTGCGGGTGCTGGGTGCGAGTGCTGAGTGCGGGTGCGGAGTGCGAGTGCTGAGTGCGAGTGCTGGGTGCGTTCCAGCTGCTTGGTGCGCTTCGTCCGCCTGTCCGCCCCGTCCGCCCAGTCCGCTCGTCCGCACCTCTTGCCGCCTCGACCCCGCACAAGCTATCGTACACTCAAACACCGGAACAGTTGCAGGTACCTATGGGTGCGACCAGTACAGTTCGAAAGGCCGTTCCTGCCCCCGCCGCGGCGGCGCACGGGCCGCTCTACCGGCGCTTGGCCGAGGAGCTTTCGGAGCTGGTGGCCCGGGGGGCGCTCCGCCCCGGGGACCGCCTCCCCGGGGTCCGGGGGCTCGCGCGGCAGCGCCGGCTCTCGCTCGCCACGGTGCTCGCCGCCTATCGGCTCCTCGAGGATCGCGGGGTGATCGAGGTCCGGCCGCAGTCCGGGCACTACGTCGCCGCCCGGCCCCTGGTCCCCGTCCCCCTCCCGGAGCCAAGCCGGCCCCCGGTCGCCCGGGAGGACGTGAACGTCGCCGAACTGATCCAGGACCTTCTCGCCCGGGTGAACGATCCCGGGGTGGTCCCCTTCGGCGTCGCCACCTCCGACCCCTCCGTCTATCCGGGCCGCCGACTCAACACCATCCTGGCCCGCCTCGCCCGCGACCCCGCCGTCCTCGGCGTCGGCTACGGTCCCCCCCGCGGCCAGCCGGAGCTGATCCATCAGATCATCCGCCGCGGCGTGGCGCAGGGGATCACCCTCGACCCGGGGGAGATCCAGATCACCAACGGCGCCACCGAAGGGATCCAGATAGCCCTGCGTACCCTCTGCCGTCCGGGCGACACCATCCTGGTCGAGAGTCCCACCTACTACGGCATCCTTCACCTGGCCCAGACGCTGGGGCTCAAGGTGGTGGAACTCCCGACCTGCACCGAGGAGGGGCTCGAGCCGCAGCATATGGAGGCGGTGCTGAAGCGCCTCAAGGCGCGGGTCCTCGTCACCATGCCGACGGTGCAGAACCCCCTCGCCGCGACGATGCCGGAGGTGGAGCGGAAGCGGCTGGTCGAGGTCTGCATCGAGTACGGGGTCACCATCGTCGAGGACACGGCGTACGCGGAGCTCCATTACGAAAGCCCGCGCCCCCGGTCGCTCCGTGCCTTCGGGGACCGCCGCGCCGACATCATCACCGTAGGGTCGTTCTCGAAGACACTGGCGGCGGGGTACCGGGTCGGGTGGATCGCGGCCGGGAAGCACCGGGAGATGGCGGGGCGGACCGGCTTCACCACCAGCATGCAGGCCAACGCCCTCGCCCAGCTGGCGATCGCGGAGTACCTGGCGGGGCACGGCGCGGAGCATCACCTGCGCGGGCTCCGGCAGCGGTTCCGCGGGCAGGTGGCCGACTACAGCTGCTCGATCGCGAAGTACTTCCCGGAGGGGACCAAGGTCACCCGCCCGACCGGGGGGCATATGCTCTGGGTGGAGCTTCCCGAGGAGGTGGACACCCTCCAGCTGGCACGGAAGGCGCTCCGTTCGGGGATCGGGATCATGCCGGGGCGGGTGTTCGCGCCGGGGGAGCGGTACCTCAACTGCTTCCGCCTCAACTGCGGCTTCGGGCTCGATGACCGGCTCGAATCCAAGCTCGCCGAACTGGGGCAGATGGTGGCGCGGGCGATGTAGTGCGGAACCCGCGGGACCGGTCCGCCGTACTATGTTCCAAGGGGGCGTTCCGCCCCCGTTCGCTTTCCACGTTCCAGCTTTCACCGTTGAAGGTCACCGATGCGCTCTCGTCGCTGGCTCGTCCTCCTGGTCCTCCCGCTCGCGTTCGTCACCGGCGTGGCCGCGGCGGGGGCGTTCACCGGTCGCGCCGACCCGGCCGGGCTCTGGCTCCTCGAGTCGGTCATCCAGCGGGTGCAGAGCCAGTCGCTCGATACCGCGATCGCCAACAACCCGTACGAGTCGGCGGCGCGAGGCCTCCTCGAGCAGCTCGACGACCCGTATGCCGACCTCTTCTCCCCCGATGAGCTCAAGAGTTTCCAGCGGGAGACCATCGGGAATCGGTACGGCGGACTGGGAATGAGCGTGGAGCAGGAGGGGGACAGCGTCCTCGTGGCGCGTGTGTTCGCGAACACCCCCGCGGCGGCCGCCGGCTTCCAGACCGGCGACCGGATCGTGAAGGTCGATGGCGTGGAGGTCACCGGGAAGGGGCTCGAGGCGGCCACCTCGCGGATGCGCGGGCCGGTCGGGACCCCGGTGAAGGTGACGATCCGCCGCTTCGGTGAGGAGATGGTGGAGCTTCACGCGACCCGTGCCCAGGTGAGCGTGCCAGCGGTCCCCTTCACCCTGGTGCTCGAGGGGGGCGTCGGATACCTCCCGCTGCAGCGGTTCAACGAGGATTCTCGCGAGGCGGTCCGGTTGGCGATGGCGGACCTCAAGCGGAAGGGCGCCACCTCCTACATCCTGGACCTCCGCGGCAACGGCGGCGGTTCGCTCGACCAGGCGATCGGGATCGGCTCCCTCTTCCTCCCGCGCGGGAAGGAAGTGGTGACGGTGCGCTACCGCGACCAGGCCGACGAGGTCGCGCGCGCCGATGGCAACGCGGTCTCCACCGCCGAGCCGATGATCGTCCTCGCCGACGACTACAGCGCCTCGGCCTCCGAGATCGTGGCCGGCGCGCTGCAGGATCACGATCGCGCCCTCGTCGTCGGCACCACCACCTTCGGCAAGGGACTGGTGCAGAGCCTCTTCCCGCTCGAGGAAGGGTGGGCGCTCAAGTTCACGACGGGACGGTGGTACACGCCGAGCGGGCGGACCATCCAGAAGCCGCGGAACCGGGACGGGTCGATCCGGACGGATGTCGCCGCCGATACCACCAAGTACACCACCGACGCCGGCCGGGCGCTCGCGGGGGGCGGCGGGATCTCCCCGGACGTCGAAGTGAAGCCGGATACGATGATCGAGGTGGAGAAGAAGTTCGCCCGCGCCGTGGGGGCGAAGGGGAGTGCCGTGTCCCAGGCGGTGAGCCTCCTCGCCCGGAACCTGGCCACCGGGGCGAACGGGAGGTTCCAGGTCACGCCGGCGTGGCGCGACTCGCTCTTCACGCGGCTCACCGGGGCGGGGGTGGAGATCTCCCGCGCCGACTATGACGCGGCGCGGCGCATCGCCGACCGGATGATCGAGAACCGGGTGGCGCGGATCGTCGGGGCCGACACGCTGGTGTTCCGGCGCGACGTGCCCTTCGACCCGGCGCTCCGGAAGGCCACCGAGCTGCTGCGGAGCTCGCGGACGCAGTCGGCGCTGTTCGCGGCGGCGGGGCGGTGACGGTCGGGCGGGAAGGCGGTCAGGCGGTCCGTACCAACGTTCGAAGGGCGGCTCCCGAGTTGGGATGCCGCCCTTCGCATTCCGACCGCCGGACCGCCCGGCCGCCCGACCGACTACTTGGCCCGGTCCATGTACTCGCCGGTGTTCGGGTCGACGCGCACCCGCTCGCCGTTGGCCAGGAACTCCGGCACCTGGATCACGACGCCGTTGGAGAGGGTCGCCGGCTTGGTGCTGGCGGTCTTCGTCGCCGTCTTCATGATCGGCGCGGTGTCGACGATCTCGAGCTCCATCGTCTTCGGGAGCCGGATGCCGATCGGGCGGCCGTCCAGCCAGTCGGCCTGCACCACCACCTCGGGCTGCAGCCAGTCCTTCAGGTCGCCGACGGTGTCGTTGTCGAGCGTGTACTGCTCGTAGCTCGAGCCGTCCATCACGTGCACCGCGTCGTTGTCCTGGTACATGACCTGGAGCTCCTTCGTCTCGAGGCGCGCCTCGTCGAGGAAGTCCGTCGCGCTCACGCGCTGGTCGAAGGTGTTGCCGGAGATCAGGTCACGGAACCGGATCTGGACGAACGCCCGGAGGTTCCCCGGGGTGCGATGCTGGAAATCCATCACTCGGCAGGGCTTCCCCTCCCAAATGATCACGTGTCCCTTGCGGACGTCATTGGCCTTCATTGTGCTCGTGCTCCAAGTGGACGGGTGCGTCGTAAGCCCGGAAATCTAGCGGATTTGCACCCTTTTTCACAAGGCGAGTGGTCGGGCACGAAGAAGGGACCGCGATCGCTCACGGCCCCCGGTCCCTCCCCGCTTCGGCCCCCGCTCAGTGATGCCGCCGGACCTGCGCCGGGCGAGGGGCCCGCTCCCGGCGCGCCTGTCGGTGCTCCATCCGGGCATCCTGACGGTCGCGCGCCAGATCCCGCTGGTCCCGCCGCACCGCCCGGCGGTCACGGGCGATCTCGGGCTTTGGCGCCCCGGCCCTGAGGTCGTTCCGAAGCTCCCGATGGCTCTGCCGGAGCTCCCGGCGACTCTCCCGGACCTCGCGTTGGGCCCTCCGGAGCTCAGGGTCGCGGTGTCGGTGACGCGGGGCATCCGCCGCGGCGGCGGACGGGGTCGGGACCGGCGGGGCAGGGGCGGAGGGCGCCTGGCCGGAGAGGGGGCTCCCGAGGCTCAGGGAGAGGGCGGTGAGGATGGCGGTCCGGGTCGTACGCATCGGGCACTCCGTGTGAGGTGTCTGGTCGGAGACGCCGGGAGCGCAGGGGAGTTAAGGGGCGGAGCCGTGCGCGAAGGCCCCATTCCCCCTACTTTTGAGCTATCCGATGAACACCCCCGAACAGTCGTCCGCCGGTCCGACCTGGTGGCCCCTCCTTCCCGCGCTCCGCTCGAGCGACCGCGGAGTGGCGGGGGTGCGCACGGCGTGGCTCACAGTGGGGCTCTTCGCCTTCGTGCTGGCGGTGCTCGAAGCGAAGATCGGCTGGAGCGGGATGCCGGTGACCATCCTCGGGTTCACCTTCCCGCTCACCATCTATCCCCCCCTCCTCCTCACCCTCCTCGTCACCCTCTGGTTCGGGCCGGCGTGGGGAGGCACCATCGCCTGGCTCGCCCTCTTTACCAGCGCGCTGATGGCGGGGTTCGACGGGCCGCTGGCCGGCCTCTTCGCCCTCTCGGCACCGCTCGAGCTCCTCATCCTCTGGGGCTCGCTCTCCATCCTCGGCGTCCAGCCCGAGCTCCGGGGGTGGCCGGCGGTCTTCAAGTTCCTCGGCATCGCCTTCATCGCGGCGACCGCGTCATCGCTCGCGGCGCTGGTGTACATCGATTCGATGGGACTCGAGATCGTGGTGGGACAGCGGATCTGGCAGGGGTGGATCATCGGCGACTTCGCGCAGATGGCGCTCGCGGTGCCGATCCTCCGGCTCGCGGGAGGACGGGTCCGGTCCTGGGTCGACCGCCAGTTCCCCGACCCGCCGCGCCAGCAGGTGAGCTACACCGACAGCGTGATCCTGGTGGTCGGGATCGTCGCGATCCTGGTGACGCTGGTGGCGCAGGGGGTGTGGCGTACGATGGGCACCCTCGCCATCCCGGCCGACGCGGTGATGGCCGATGGCGGACTCCTGGTGCCGCGCCTCAAGGAGCTCGCGCTCTTCCTCTCCCTCCTCGTCGCGGTGACCTTCGCCACCACGATGGTCTTCACCGCGACCCTGGCCCGGGTCTCGGAGCGGGAGCGGCTGGTGAGCCGGCGCGATCCGCTCACCGGCGCGCTCAACCGTCGCGCCTTCCTCGATGAGTACCAGAAGGAGGCCGACCGGTCTCGGCGGTTGGGGAAGGGGATGTCGGTCGTGGTCCTCGATATCGACCACTTCAAGGCGATCAACGACCGCCATGGCCACGACGCCGGTGACGAGGTGCTGCGCCAGCTGGTGCGCCGCCTGAGCGGCGTCATCCGCGAGCACGACCTCCTCTTCCGCTGGGGCGGGGAGGAGTTCCTCGTCCTCCTCCCGCACACCGACCCGCAGGACGCGCCCGGACTCGCCGAGCGGATCCGCGCGGCCGTCGTGGCCGAGCCGATGGTCCCCCACACCGTGGCGGAACCGGTGCGGGTGACGGTGAGCTGCGGGGTCGCCGGGTCGGCCGAGGTGCCGCCGACCGCTGATGCGCTCCTCGCCCTCGCCGACGCGGCGCTCTATCACGCCAAGCGGAAGGGGCGGGACCGGATCGAGATCGCGTGAAGAAGTGACCGGTGACCAGTGAGTGGTGACCGGGCCAGGTGACAAGAGATCGGTAGCTTCCGCAGTACCAAGTACCAAGTACCAAGTACCAAGTACCAAGTACCAAGCACCAAGTACCAAGTACCAAGCACCAAGCACCACCCCCCTACCCCCCGATCCTCCTCCAGAGCCACCCCGCCGACACCACGAAGCCGACGAAGAAGGGCCAGAGGGGCCAGGGCAGCTGCTCCGGCACCCGCTCGCTCCCGTCGGGGCTACCCCGCTGACCGGCGATCCACGCCTCGGTCGCCCGGCGCCGTTCCGCTCCCTGCCAGCTCCGCCACGCGTCGTTCCCCGAGACCCAGACCCGGATCCCTTCGCCGCCGTTCCACCCCGGCGTGCGCGGCCACCACTTCGCCACCTCACGCTCGGGGAGGAGGGGGTCGCGTGCCAGGGTGATGGTGTCTCCTCCCAGGACCACCGCTGGATCGCCAGCGCCCCAGCGGACCAGCGCCACTTCGTCGTCGATGCGGATCGGCCGGCCGGGGAGCTCCCACCTCGTGGAAAGAAGGTCGGGCCTGGCGGTCGCCCGGATCAGCGCGCTCCAGTAGCCCGCGTACGCCGCGGGTTCTCCTCCCCGCGCCCACCGCCCCGGCCCGGTGACCACGGTCCCCGTGATGCGCCCGCGGTCACGTCGCGTGGTGGCGGCGAGCGCTCCCCCCTGACCATCGCCCAGCACCTCATCCCCGCCGAGCAGGGTGTACGCCTCCGCCGGGACCGGCGTGGAGGAGAGGCGGAGGGCATCGTGCTCGGGTCGCACATCACGCACTTCGATCTCCCCGGCGCTCGCCTGCCGCCAGGGGAGGAACTCCCGCATCCCCGG
>Ga0315910_10001001_pt1 | contig 26677 bp, 23 predicted proteins | sample EdamamesoilMG_FD_204470 | JGI IMG/M metagenome (GOLD analysis project Ga0315910, IMG submission 204470) | Garden soil microbial communities collected in Santa Monica, California, United States - Edamame soil | ecosystem: Environmental > Terrestrial > Soil > Garden | place: USA: California... | reverse complement strand
GAAGCTGTGTCGGGCACACTGCGAGCGCCGAGCGACACAGCCGTGGGCGGTCCCAGGCGTGCATCAGCGCGTGGAATCAAACTGGTCGGCGCTCTAGAGCGCGAGTTCCCACAACGCGTGGGACATCGTGGCCGCGTCGGGGAACCGGTCGTCGGGGTGCTTGGCACAAGAGCGCGCGAAGAACGTGTCCACGCGCTGGGCCGTGGGCGCAGCGGTCTCACGCGGGAGATACGTGCTCGGGGGCGTGGGCTCACGCTCGCGGTGTGCCTTCAGCAGCGCACGCGGGTGCTCTCCGAACACGTCCTCGAACGGATGGTGCCCGGTGATCGCCTCGTAGAAGGTCATGCCCAGGGCGTAGAGGTCGGCCCGCGAGTCGAGCGGCAAGTTCGGCCGCGTCTGCTCGGGCGGCATGTAGCGCGGATCCCCGAGGATCAAGTTGGGATCGTCGGGCTTGTCGTCCGCGAGATCCTTCGCGACGCCGAAGTCGAGCACCTTCACGGGGCGGTACTCCGGGTCGAACGGATCGCGGCAAACGAAGATGTTGGCGGGTTTGATGTCGCGGTGGACGATTCCCCGGCGATGGATGTAGTGGAGCGCGCTCAACACTTCGCGAAAGATCTCGCAGAGCACGTGCAAGGGAACGGTGCGGCCACGCTTCATGGCCCCGCGGATGTCACGACCCTCGAGAAACTCCATCGCGAACCAAAACAGGTTGTGTTCGCGCGTCGTGCCGACATCGAGCGCGCGGACGAGGTTCGCGTGGGAGAAACTGCCGCACAACCGCGCCTCGAGCCGAAACCGACGCTGCTCGGATTCGGGAACATCACCCTTCATCACCTTGAGCGCTACGTAGCGATTCATGTACGGGTCGAAGGCTTTGAACACCTTCCCCATCCCGCCCTCACCGAGATGACCGGTGACTTGGAACCGCTTGCTGAACGTGATGACCGTGCCGGGAGGCAGCTCACCGTCGTACTTGGCTTCCTCATCAGCAGCAAAATGTGGATGGTCGGCGGACACCGGCGTGCTCAACGTACCGCAAGCTAGGGTTTTACGTCAGTAGCCGCGCCGGACGCTTCGCGCGCGATGCGGCCGTCCTGTGTGGAGATCGTCCACCGCAGCCCCGCGGCGTTGCTGACGAGCACGTCCTGGGAGGGCTGTTCCGAACCACGCTGGAGTGCTCGGACCACCGTCGCGGCGGCCGGCCAGGAGCTTTCGAGCACGATGCGGTCGTCGGAGACCGCCCCGGCCGCGTGCACCGAAACCTTCTGCACGACCTGCAAGGGATCGCGCCGACGGGGCTTGTCGACCACAAGCTCGAGGTCGGGACCTGTAGGCGCCGACGAGAGCGCGTACACCCTCGTCACCGTCTTTTGGCCGGGTCCGGAGACCGCCCCCACCACCTCCTCGACCGCGAACATCCGGAACGGCCGCCCCTCGGCGGGAAGCGCCCGAGCAGCGACGAGGAGGACCTCGACCCGCTTTGCGCGCGGTGAGCTGGGCTCGACGAGGTCCCCGCTCAGCAGCTCGACGTCGACGACGCCATCCGGGCCGAGCAGAACGGAGACCATCAGCCACGGGTGAGCCGCAGCGGCCGAGAGGGGCTTCTCTTCCGCCGACGCCGAGGCCGACTTTGGCTTCGGCTTTGGCGGCGTGGGCTTCGGCCAGCGCACGAAGACGACCTGCCCCGAGCGCAAGCCTGGATCGACCTCGACGACGGGCAAGACCACCTCGTCCCTGCCGATTCCCACCCGCTGCGCCTCCGCCCAACCGAGCGTCAGAGCGCGGTCCATGGCCGCGAGTTCTCGCCCGCGCTCGGAGATCGCTTCGAGGTCCCGCGAAGGCAGGGGTCGCTCGACTCCCGGAGGCGTTTCGCTCCAAGACTCGACATGACCGACGCTCGCGAACTCGGGCTCTGCATCCTTAGAGCCGGAGCCCGACGCGGAAGACTTGGAGGATTTCGTCGACGCACACCCGAGCGCGGCAACGCAGACCCCCAGAAGGCATGGCCACACCCACGCCGGGGTAGATTTGCGAGGGTCGAGCATGGAGCCCCATGCCATCCTATCACCATGAGCCTCTCGCAGACGCGCGACGATGTCGATGTCGAGGCGGCGATCGATGGCCTCTATCGTTTGGACATCGCTGCGTTCACGGACATGCGCAATGCGCTGAGCAAGCGGTTGACGGCGACCGGCAACCGGGTTGCGGCCGAGGCGGTTCGCGCCCTGAAAAAGCCCAATGTCTCGGCGTGGGCCGTCAATCAGCTGTGGTGGAACGAGCGCGGGCTCTTCGAAGGCCTGCTCGATGCGGCGCGCCAGGTTCGCGAAGCCCAGGCACGTGGAGCGGGAGCCATCGAGCAGCAGCGGCTCACGGCGGAGCGCCGCCGGGCGGTCGACGGGTTGTTGGCGCAGGCCCGCCGAATCTTGGAGACAGGTGGGCGCGCAGCCTCTACGGGGTTGCTCCGGAAAGTGATGACCACCCTGGAAGCTTGCGCGGCAACCCCGGACGCCCTGCCCGCGCCTGGGCCGGGTCGCCTCCACGAAGATCTCGATCCCCCGGGGTTCGAGGCGCTCGCAGGATTGCTGCTCCCGCAAGCGACCGAACGTCCAACACCCCCCGCCGCACCCCTTCCCCCGGATGAGCTCTCGGTTGCGCGGGATCGAGCGGCGGAGGCGTCCAAAATCGCGGACGAAGCCCGCATCGCTGCGGAAAACGCGCAGATCGAGCTGGAGACCCGTGAGGCGGAGGCAGAAGTGGCCGAGGCCGCGGCCCGGACCGCTGCTCGAGCGGCCGAGCTCGCGCAGCAAACTCACCGAGCCGCGAAGGCGCGGGCCGATGAACTCCGGGCCGTGCTCGAGCAACGCCTCGAGAGCCTTCGCCTCGCACAAGCCGAGGTCGTACGCCTTCGCGGCGTCGAGCCGCTCTGAGGACCCGGTCGGAGCGCACCGCCGTGGGGATCCAACGCTGGCTGCTCGCGCGTCCTCCGCAACCGGTGTGGCGAACTGCAACTCACGGTTTCTCGTCGAGCACGCGCGAGATGACAGCACGGCGACGGTGTTTCATAGTCGCCCGGCTCGTGAGGCTCGACGCGAAAGCACGTCTCCTCGGCTTGGTCGCAACGTTCTGCGCGTCGAGCCTGTCGTGGGAAGCCGTCGCCCTTGCGGCGACGGCAGCTGCTCCCGCGGGTGACGTGCTCGAGCGCCTCGTTCCACCGGTCCTCCAGAACAGCGTAGAGGTGGCGTATCCACCGGATCTGGCCTCGAGTTCGCCGCAGCCCCCCGCGGGTCAGGTCGTCGTCAAATACACCGTCGGCCTGGACGGAGTCCCCAAGGACCTCATCGTCGAGACTTCCGTCCACCCCGAACTCGACGCCCTCGCGCTGTCTGCGGTCGCAAAACTCCGGTACTCACCCGCCACCCTCGATGGCCAACCCGTCGAGGTGATCTCCCGGATCGCGATTCCTTTCACCGCCCCGGAGCCGGAGCCGGAGCCGGAACCCGAACCCGAACCCGAACCCGAGTCGACCGCCTCGGAAGCCCCACCAAGCGCGACGACCGAATCCTCCCTGGCCCAAGTGCTCGCCGCAGGGCCGGGCATCGTGCGCCTGGAAGGCAACGTCGTGGAGATGGGCCAACGCACCCCACTCGACCGCGTCACCGTCATGGTCGTCCCGGCCCCCGCAGATGCGCCGACGGGGTTCGTACGGAAGAAGGACTATGGCGAACAGCCTGCGCCCGCCTGGCAAGCCACGGGGCAGACGGACGCGAACGGCCGGTTCGAGATCCGGGACGTGCCGAACGGCAAAGTCCGCGTGATCGTGCTGCTGCCGGGATTCGAGCGCCAGGAGTACATCGAAGAGGTCACCGAGGGCGAGGCGGTCACCGTCAAGTACTACCTCGAGCGGCTTTCCACGAACCCGTACCGCACCGTGGTCCGCGTGGACAACCCACGCGAAGAGGTCGCGCGGCGCTCGATCACCGCAGCGGAGATCAACGCGCTACCTGGAACCCAAGGCGACGCACTCAAGGCCGTCCAGAACTTCCCGGGGCTCGCCCGATCTCCCTTCAGCATCGGCCTCCTCTTGGTCCGCGGCACGGGGCCCAACGATTCCGCGGTGTATTTGGCTCACCACGAGATCCCGCAGCTCTTCCACTTCGGTGGCCTGACCAGCGTCTTCAACTCGGACATCCTCGAGCGCATCGACTTCATCCCGGGGAACTTCGATAGCCGCTTTGGCGATGCGATCGGCGGCATCATCGATGTCGATCCGCGCGCGGGGCGACGCGACGGCTACCACGGCTACGTAGACGCAGACGTCTTCGACGCGGGGTTTCTGTTCGAAGGCAAGATCGGCAAGGGATCCTTCGCGCTCGCCGGTCGTCGCAGCTACATCGACGCGTTGCTGCCGGTCGTCATCCCCGACGACGCCGGGCTCGATCTCACCGTCGCCCCGCGGTACTACGACTATCAAGGCCTCTTCGACTACCCGCTTGGCGGCGGCGTGTTCAGCGTGCGCGCGTTCGGATCGGACGACCGAACCGAGCTGACCGCGGCCAACCCGAACGAGATCGACACGGACGAGCGCAACCAGTTCGAGACGACCTCCTACTTTCATCGCGCCGACATCGCGTACGAGAAGAGGAAGGGGCGCTGGGAATTCCTCATCACCCCGTCGTATCGCTACGAGTTCTTCCAGATCAAAGCGGTCAACCAGGTGAACGTCGATGTCCGGACGCACAACCTGACGGCGCGAGCCGAGTTTCGCTACCACCTTTCAGAGCGCGCGTCGCTGCTCGTCGGCGCCGAGTATCGCTCGTTTTGGTTCGACCTCGACATCTCGACGCCTCCCCCCACCGCGACCGGAGGTTCCACCAACGATCGCCTGCGCACGCAGGTCCGCGGCTTCAACGCGTCGCCCGCGTTGTACACGACGCTCGCCGTCAACCTCGGGGACACGTTCACGCTCTATCCCGGCGCTCGCATCACCTACTACAGCCCGCCCTACAACACGGCCGTGTTCGATCCCCGGCTGCGTTTTGGCTGGCAAGTCGCCCCCAAGACCACCATCAAAGGTGGCGTCGGGCTCTACTCGCAAGGACCCGAGCCGGTCGAGTCGAGCGAGGTCTACGGAAACCCGCGCGTCGGACCCGAACAGGGCTTGCAGACCAGTCTTGGCGTGGCTCAGGCGTTTCCGTTCGGCATCAGCCTCGATGCGACCGTGTTCTTCAACTACCTCTACGCCAACGTGGCGCCATCGCCTTACGCGATCTACGAACAAGGTGAGTCCGTACCCGAACCGGAGATGTACGCGAACACCCAGCGGGGCCGCATCTACGGCGCAGAGATCCTCTTGCGGAAGGAGTTCACGTCGAACTTCTTCGGATGGATCGCCTACACCGTGTCCCGCAGCGAACGGCAGAACGACAGGGGCGAAGACTGGGTGCTGTTCGACTTCGACCAGACCCACATCCTCACGCTGATCGCGGTCTATCGCCTGCCGAAGGGGTGGCAGGTGGGTGCACGCTTCCGCCTCGTGTCCGGCAATCCGACCACGCCCATGCTTGGCGGCGTCTACGATGCCAGCTCCGACAACTATGTCGGCGTCTACGGCCAGCTCAACTCCAGGCGCCTCCCCGTCTTCCACCAACTCGATCTACGGGTCGACAAGAAGTGGACCTGGCGACGCGTGGGCCTCACGGTCTACCTCGACGTCCAAAACGCGTACAACGCTCAGAACGTCGAGTTCCAGAACCCGAGCTACAACTACCGGCAACAAGCGGCAATCGCCTCGCTGCCCATCATCCCCTCCTTGGGAGTCAAGCTGGAGTTCTAGTGGCGCGGAGAATCCCCAAGGTCTGCACAGTTCTCGGCTCGGGCCTCGGCTCCACCCTGGCTCTTGGCTGCGCGCAGGACCTCCCACCGTCCGACCTCATCGTCGACGAGCGGATCCTCGCCTTGCGCGTCGAGGCCGTCGAAGCGGACGCCGACCCGGTGCGCGCCGAAGTCCTCCCGCTGCAGCGCGTGCGGATCGTGCCATGGTTCGTGGGGCTGGATGGCCCGGTCGAAACCTCGGTGGTGGAGGCCGAGTATCAACCCCTGTGGATCGGTTGCGCTCTGCCCCCGCTCACCGGCCTCTTCTCGTGCCTCCAAAGCAAGGTGCCACTCGACGCCTCGGCCATTCCCGTCTGTCCGCCCGTCGATCCCTCGGCGCTCGATCCCTCCGCCCCGCTGCAGAATCCCCCGAGCCCTTGCCGTCTCACGGACGCGCCAGCCGCGGTCCCCGAGTTCACGGTCCCGATCGACTCCACGTTCTTTTTCGGCGGCGACCTCGAGGTCACCATGGTCGCCCATCGCCCCGGTCGCGGCAGCAGCGAAGACTGCCTGCAAGCGCTGCTACGCCAAGAAGAGATGCTCCCGGAAGAGTGCCTCTACGCGACGCAGCGCGTCCCCATCGGTCCCGACGACCAGCTGTTCGCCGCGGCAGCCTACGTGGGCGTGGACCTCGGTGATCCACCACCCGCCACCGACCCGGACACGCACCCGCGCATCACATCGTTCGCGGTCGAGCGTTTCGAAGGCGACACACGCATCGACGGTCCGACGTACTTGAACACCCCGGGTGAGACCGTCGAGCTCGCCGCTGGCATGTCGCTCAACATCACGACCGTCGCCCCCGAGACCGACCTCCAGCAGTACTTCACGCCCGCGGACGAAGGCGTCTGGGACCCGAGGCTCGAGGACTATTCGGGTCGGTGGTTTCGCACCTGGGGCACGCTCCTCAGCCCCGTCAGCAACGACCCCACGAGCTACAACACCTGGGAGATGGTACCCAACGAGGCGCAAGAGGAGCCCGAGCGACCCGCGGGCAACATCGCCACCATGTACTACGTGCTGCGAGACGGACGGCAGGGGGTCGACTGGTTTTGGTTCCACGTCCGGATCACCGAGTAGGCCCCTCCGTCTCCAGGAACTCCAGATCACGCTCGAGCAGGGTCTTGCGATCCGCCGCCTTGGCGACCAACGCTCCCCGATTCGCGATCCTGCGCAGATGTTCCGAGAGCACCTCCATCACCGCGTCCGACGTGTTGAGGCCGTGAACCTCGCGGACGTAGTGCTTGAAGCGTGAGGCCACGACCAGGATGTCAAGCGGGGCGCCCGGAGGCGTGTCGTAGGCCTTGGTCCCCACGACCCGGCGTCGCGGCGGGCTTGCGGGTTTCGCAGGGGGAGCCGCGGGAGACTCGGCCTCCGCCTCCTCCTTCGCCCACTCCTGCGCGCTCGGGGCGGTCTCCTCGACGGCCCACGCTTCGCGGTGACGCATCATCGGGACGTGCGTCTCCCAGCACTCGACCGAGCAGAACGCGAACCCCGTGCGCTTGCGCGTGCAGGTCGAGACGCTGCACTGATAGTAGGTCGACGAGAACCCGATCTCCTTCTTGCAGCTGCTGCAACGTTTCCAGGTCGCCATGCGTCCCTCCGGCTTCGGCCCAAGGGAGACTATCGCCTGCTCTCCCGCGACGCGAGCGTCCCCTCGAACGTAAGGGCGATCGCCGCGTAGGGCACCGCCGGATGGACGTCCGCCCCCGTGCGCCACGGATGCACGATCCACCACTGCGCAAGGAAGATGATCGTGGGTCGGTTGAACCGACGCGACGGATCGTCGAAGAACGTATAGAGGAGTGCGGGTCCCAAGCGGTGGGTGGCGGGTACGTTCTCGTTGGGCTCCTCGGGCGGAAAGTCCGCGTCGCGATAGAGCGACTTGGCGAACGAGTAGCGGACGGCCAACGCCCAACCCTTGGGGAGAAACCCGACCACGTCGACATCCCCCAGCACCGACCACCCTCCGTCGGGCTGCAAGAGATCCGTCGCTTGGTCATAGAACACACGGTCCTGCGGGGCGAGCCCAATATCCGCGTAGAGGAGATCCACGAGTGCACGCACGGCCACGGGCCCGACACGCGCCTGCAGCAACGTGGAGACGCGCAGGGTGTGGCCCAACGCCGCGCGGTTGAGCCCCATCCGCGCGAGCTCTCGCCTGCGCGAGTCGCTGTAGTTCGACAACGGCGAAGGAAACCCGAGGACCTGGGACAGCACGCCAAAGTAGCCGAGGAAGCCATACGTGACCGACACTCCGAACGCCGAGACGGGTTGGAGCTGGAGCTTCGCCCCGATATGCCCAAACGAGGGTGCGAACAACGTATTGAGTTTGATCGCGACGAAGCTATCGGTGAAGAGGGGACCTTTGCGATCGATGAGTTGGTAGCGGTACCCGATGTTGAGGAAGTTCGCGAGACCGAGGGGGTTGATTCGCACGCCGAACAAGTCGTCATAGACCCACCGATGGCGCCCGAGCCGAGGTTCCGCGGACGCTTGGGACCGCGCTCGTTTCGGCGTTTCGGGCCGCGCCTCCGTCGGGACTTCGACCACGGCGGTGAGCCCCCGATACTCCCGCGACACCGGCTCCGCGGGTGGTGAGGTCGAGGGCAGGCTTCCGAGCGCCCAAGTGAACGCGAGCCACGAGGGCACGCCCCGACGATACACGGGCGGGACGAGGCGCGCCTCGGCGTTCCGGTGCTAGGTGTCCAATTTTCAAGCCGGCGCAGCCGTGCCTTCCACACACGCTTGGAACACTTCTCGGCAGAGGTAGAGGTCCTCGGTGTCCTCGATGCACTCGACGCACAGGGCGTGCTGTTCGAGGCACGGATCGAGCGCCTCGGGTTCGTACGGCGGCAAACAGAGATCGTCCTCCACGTCGACGGCGCAGACGTCGAAGCTCGCCGCGCAGATCTCTTCTTGCGCCACCGTCGATGCCCCCGATGCACACCCCACGTAGGCATCGAGACAGCCTTGGAGGACCGGATCGGGGCACACCACCTCGCACTCCTCTTCGCAGGGCTGCGCGAGCGCGCACTGATCGAAGAGCGCCTCGCAGGCCTCGACCTCGGCGACCGTCGTCGCCTGTTGCACGCAAGTGAGATGGAGCTCGAAGCACGCAGGATTCACGTCACTACCCGTGGACGCGTCCTCGCCCTCGGAACTCTCGCCGGCGTCGTCGCCGGTCCCGGTCGGCTCATCGGTCGCGCTCCCAGAACCGTCCATGGCCGTGCCTGTCTCCGCGCCGGACGTGCCGCTGCTCTCGGTACTGCTGCTGCTCCCTGAAGTCCCTGCTGTCGTGCCTTGGGTATCGGCGCTCGTCGCTCCGCCGGTGGTGGCTTCGGAACCCGTGCAGCGCGAACCAGGCTCTCGAGGACACCCGGTTTCGTCCCCATCGTCATTCGAGGTCCCGCTCGTCGCGGCGCCCGTGGTCCCCTCACCTTCGTCGCCCAGACTCCCGTCCCCCGTCCACGACGGCGCACAAGCTTGGAGGCAGTCGTTCTTGATCTCCTCGCAGACGTCGTGCAGGTCGCTCGGGAGCTCCTCGATGCAGTCTTCGTACTCCTCGTAGCACTCTTCGTAGTCGTGCCCGCTATTGTCCCAATAGCAAGACACGGCCAGAAGCGAAGCGACGGCGCTGGCCCGAGACCACCGAGACGCTGCACCGGGACGGCTAAGAAAAAGGCAGGTTGTCGTGCTCATCGCGGGGTGGAACACCGCGACGCGGTCCGGCTGTCACTCCGCCTTGCGGACCAGCAGACTGTGCTCCTGTAGCGGCACGTCGAGGTCCAGCGGAGCCACCATCGGCTCCGATCCCGCAGCGATCCGTTCCGCCGCACGTTTCACCTGCGCGACATCAATGGGCTCGCTCGCCGTCACCAAGAAGAAGCGCTCGAACGCAGGTGCGTCATCGAGCTCGTATCCGTGCTCGAGCGCGATCACCCCGCCTTGATTCAGGGCCGTAGAGGCCGCCGGATCCCCGGGAAAGTGCAGCGTCACGACCTGCCGTCCGTCGATCGAGAGGATCACACCGTGCTGTGCCCCCGATGCGCGATATGCCACCTGCAAGACCTCGCCGGCCTCGACGATGGTTCCTGCCGCGACCTGCACCCGGGTCTCGCCGAGCTGTCGATAGAGGAGCAGCGCCGGATCACCCTTGAAACGGATCGTTTCTGGGCCGCTCGGATCGCGCTGTGCGATCGAGACCCCCTCGAGGGACTCCGGCTCCCCTCCCGGTGCTCTCCACACCCATAGCAGGGCGAGCACGGCCGCGATCGCGAGGCCAGCGGGAAACCAGATCCACGCGGGGTGGGTCTGCCGAGACGACGCGATGTCGACGCGGGTACGGATCGCCTCGGCCATGCGCAGCGGCGGGTAGTCGGCGAGGATCTCGGCATTGCTGGCCTCGATGCGAGCGAGACGGTCGTCACCTGCAGCTCGGAGCTCCGCCCGCAACGCGTTCGCTTCCGCCTCTGGCAGTTCTCCGAGCGCGAGCCGCTCGATCGTCCAATCGGAGATCGTACTCATGTCGCCCCTTCTAACTCCGCCAACATGGCTTTGAGTTTCCGCAGCCGCTTGCGCACTCCAGATACGGACATGTTGACCGCCTCAGCGGTCTCCTCCAACGTCCATCCATCGTGCAAATGGAGCACGGCGATCAAGGCGCTGGACTCGGGCTCGCGTCCGAGCGCGCGCGCGAGCAGCGAACGGGCGTGGCTGCGCTCCAGCTCTTCGCCGGCAGCGGCGATCTGGGTCAAGAGGTCCGTCGCGGGATCCGATGGCTTGCGCTTGCGATGCCGAAGCTTATTGAGGCACACGTTGGTCGCGACGCGAAACAACAGGCTCGAGCAACCGCGATCGTCGAGGTCGTCTTTCCTGCGGAGCACGCGCACGAACACGTCTTGCATCGCGTCGAGGGCTTGTTGTTCGTCGGCCAGCATCGAACGGCAGCGGCGCAAAACCATGGGTCCGTAGCGGCGGTAGAGAGCTTCGACGTCGACGCCCACTTTGGAAGTCCGCGCCCGGTGACGGAACACCGCTGCGCCCGGCAAGCGTCACCACAAAATCGAGAGCTGGCAAATTTCGGTGACACCGGCGGCGCCCGGCGGGGTTCCATGGCGACCACCGCAGCGCGGAGACCCCGCACGGGCACGACTCGCCCTCCCCCCCCATCGTCCGGGACCCCGACGACGCCGGCAGCCGCAATACGAAGGTGGTATCCAAGCCCGGCGCGCAGAAAACCATGATAGCCGCCATGTTCATCCGCGCGACGATCGCCTCCTTCGTTGGGCTGGCAGAGCCCGAGGTGGCTGCCACGGGGGATGCAGGTCTCGAGGTGCCCCTCCCCGCACCCGTCCCGACGCCCGAGGCCGCGGATCTCGTCCGTGAAGAACCCCACGAAGCCGAGACCCTCAGCGTCGAGGGCAAGGCCCACGACACCCGCGAAAAGGGAGCGGTGGACGGACAGCCACGGGTTGCCTCCGGCGCGCAGCGTCGTGTCGCCTTGGTCGTCGGAGCCAACGACGGGGGCCGTGCCCGCGCCACCCTCCGGTACGCGACCTCGGACGCGACCACCCTCGCAGACGTGCTCTCGACGCTCGGCGGCCTGCGCGAGCTCGATATCGTTCGCTTGCGCGATCCGTCGCCCGAGGAGTTCGGAGAAGCCTTCGAGCGCGTCGCCCACACGGTGGCCGAGCTCTCGAAGGGCTCGAAGGTCCAGTTCATCTTCTATTACTCCGGTCACTCGGACGAGAACGGCCTCTTGCTCGGGGAGCAACGCATCGGCTACCGCGACCTCCGCACGCTGGTCGACAGCGTCGATGCCGACGTTCGGATCGCGATCCTCGATTCGTGCGCCTCCGGTGCGTTCACGCGCCTCAAGGGAGGGAACAAGACCGCCCCCTTGCTCGTGACCTCGATGACCGACGTCAAAGGTCACGCGTTCCTGACGTCGAGCTCAGAAACCGAGGCCGCCCAAGAATCGGACCGGATCGGAGGCTCGTTCTTCACCCACTACCTGACGACAGGATTGCGCGGCGCCGCAGATGCGAACGGCGACCGCCTCATCACGTTGAACGAGGCCTACCAGTTCGCCTTCTACGAGACCCTCGCGAGAACCGAGTCCACCCAGGCGGGACCCCAACACGCGGCGTACGAGATCCAGCTCTCGGGTACGGGCGATCTCGTGATGACGGACCTGCGTCGCACCACGGGCCGTCTCACGCTCACCGAGGGGCTGCACGGAAGGATCGCGATCCGCAACGCGAAGGGTTTCCTGTCCGCGGAGCTCTACAAGTCGCGTGGGAGCGCGCCTGTGTTGCTCGCGCTCGAGCCTGGCCCCTACCGCGTCACGCTCGACGACGGCGCGCAGCTCCGGATGGCGGAGGTCAACGTCACCACGTCCGGAAGCGATGCGCTCGAGCCCGTACAGCTCGTCATGGTTCCCCAGGAGCAGACCATCGAACGTGGTTCGATGGACACGACGCGCCACATTCCGTTCAACATCGGCCTGGTCCCCGCCTTGTCGATCAACGGCCGCTCTCGCGCCCCGCGTATCACCAACGCGTTCAGCATCTCCGTGTTTTGGAGCCGCGCGACGGCCCTCGACGGCGTCGCGCTCGCGCTCGGCATGACGATCGTCGAGGAGACGGTCAACGGTGCGCAGCTCGGTCTCATCGGAAACCTGAGTCCGGGTCATACCAAAGGCGCGCAGCTCACCTTGGGATTCAACTATGCGCAGACGCTCAAGGGCGCGCAAATCGGGCTCGTCAACCGCGCCAACGAACTGCCGCAAGGCATTCAGCTCGGGCTCGTCAACACGACGGACGCCTCCTCGGGCGTCCAGGTCGGAGCCTTGAACACGGCGGGACGCGGCAGCACGGTTCAGATCGGGATCGTCAACTATGGCAAAGAGGCCGATGCCCAGCTCGGTATCTTCAACGTGACCAAAGAAGGCAACGTTCATCCCGAGGTGTGGACGAGCGACATCGCGGTGGCGCACTTGGGTCTGCGATTTCCGGCCCGCTACACGTACTCGATCCTCGCCGCTGGGCTCGCTCCGCTCGAGAACCACAAAGCGTGGCTGTTCGGAGCCGGTTTCGGCGGACACATCCCGTTGCCCAAGCGCTTCTTCGTCGACATCGATCTCACGTCGTGGGCGGTATCTTCAGGCCTGCAGTTCCAGGGACCCTGGGGCTTGCTCGCCCGACTCCAGGTCATGCCCGGCTGGCAACTCGTGCCACGCGTCTCGATGTTTCTCGGGCCATCGCTCAACGTCCTCATCGATCGCTTTGCCGATTCCGATTCCGATGCCAATTCCGACCTCACCCCCGATTCCGAACCCGACCTCGCCCCGGACACGTCGCGGGACGTGGCGAGACCCGGGTACGGATGGGTGCAGTACGACAGCGACGCGAACCGTGGGCGCGTACGGATCTGGCTCGGGTTCTCGGCCGGGCTCCGGTTCTGAGCGCGTACCCTAGCAGCCCGTGGTGAAAGTCGCGCGGACGGAAACGCCGTCATCGGAGCCCGTGGCAAGGAGCGAGAACGAAGGAATATCGGGCATATTTCGAGCTTCTCGCGACGCCGCCATGGGCTTCGAGGGCGGTGTTTCCGTTCGTGGGACTTTCGCCACGGGCTGCTAGGCTCGCACCAAGAACTCGACCAGGCGGAGCAGCCCCTCGAGCTCGCGGATCTCGTCGCCAAAGCGCGGAATCACGATGCGTTTGCACCCTGGATCGAGCTCGGCCTCGACCCCCGCGATGATCGCCTCGTGCCTCGCGTTCTCGCGGCAGGCCTCGACGCGCATCCCACGAAGGCGCTCGAGCATCTCGGGAGGCGGCTTGGGCTCGACCAGGTGCGGCGCGATCCGAGACCACGCCCCTTCGGGCACGACCGCGCTCAAGCGGGAGATCCGGCGCTGTGGTGCCCTCGGATCGACGGGGACATAGCTCTGGTTGAAGATGATCGCGTCGACCGGCACTTTCCGGCGCTCGAGATCGTGCCGCAGCCACGCCGCGTCGTCGGCACTCGCCGGGCTCGCGGAGCTCACGAGGACGAACGCCGTCTTCTCCGCGCGCAGCAACGTATCGACCGTGTGCGCGCGATCGATGAAGCCCTGCCGCAGGCTCGCGAAGGCGTCGAGGAAGCCCACGATCTCCGAGAGCAGCTTGTCCCCGGTGATGAGCCCGAGGAGCTTTTTGGCGACGTCTCCTCCGACAGCGAGCAGGCGCTCCTTCACGCCGCGGCGCGGTTCGGACGGCAAGAGCCACTCGACGATGCGCCCGTCGAGGAACCGCGCGAGCTGATGCGGCGCGTCGAGGATCTCGAGCGCGTTTCGGGCCGGCGGCGTATCCAGGACGACGAGGTCATAGTCGCGATTGACCATGGCGTCGTAGAGCCGCTCCATGGCTACGTACGCGTGCGATCGCGCCATCGAGCGCGACACGGCGTCGAACACCCGGTTCTCGAGGATGCGCGCCTTCGTCGCGGGATCGGGGGCCAGCCGCTCGATGAGCGAGGCATAGCTGCGCGCCGTGTCCACCATCGCCGCATCCAGGCTCCCGTTCGCGTCGGCACCACGGGCGCGCAGGGCATCGAGGTCGACCGGGCGCGCGTCGTCGTCGAGCGCCGCGAGCCCCAGCGCATCGGCCAGACGTCGCGCCGGATCGATGGTCAAGACCAACGCCTTGCGACCCGCATAAGCGCCCGCCAACGCGATCGCAGCCGAGGTCGTCGTCTTCCCCACGCCGCCCGGACCGACGCAAACGATGAGCGAACGTTCGCGCACCAGCTCTGCGAGGCTCATGCGTGGCCTCCCGTGGCCGCGATCGCCCCGAGGAAGGCGAGGTCGGCTTCGTCCATACGGACGCTCGACAAGCGCGGAAGCTCCACGACCGGCAAGCGAACGGCCGCCTTGAGGCGCTCGATCTGTGCGAGCGCGCGGTCGCGTTCGGCCAACACTTGCTGCGCGAACATGGCATCGGCCAACACGTCATCCTCCCCGAGCGCGTGGGCAGCCCGTGCCAGCATCGGCAACGAAGCCTGCTCCTGCGGCGTGAGATCGGTCCGAGGGACGCGGTTGACGTAGACATGCCCCCACGCGACGGTCTTGGCGTCCTGGAGCCTGCGGTAGAGCTCGATGGTTTCCGTCACTGGGAGCTCGTCGGGGGTGGTCACGAGCGCGAGCCGGCTGATCTCGGGATCGGCCAGCATCCGCGCCGTGCTCTCGATGAGCGAACTCATGGATCCGGTGCCAAGGATGTGCTCCAGCGTCTTGCGCAACTCGAGGAACATGAGGGCGTGGCCCGTGGCATCGAGGTCGACCAGGATCGGCGCCCAGCGGCGCCTGCCATCGGCCTGGGTCTCGGACTCGAGCTGCCGTAACTTGTTGATGGTGGCGATCTCACCGACCGCCGGCATCGCCTTGAAGAGGCGCTCGAGCACCTTGTTCTGCACGATCGACTTGGCGATCCGCTGGGACGGAACGTGCTGCATCATGTAGTCGAGCACGGCGAGATCGAGATCGACGCTCATCGCATGCACGCCGTAGCCGACGCTCCGCGGCTTGAACCCGATGTCGTCCACGCCAAACACGGCCCGCATCGACTCGCGATGACTCAGCTCCACGATGAGCGGACGCCAACCGTGGCGGGCGGCATGCACCGCAATCGCCGCGACCATCGTGGTCTTGCCAACCCCTCCCTTGCCGGTAAAGAGCAGCAATCGGTGCTGGAGGAGCGAAGCGAAGGCCTGTAGATCCACCCAGCTGGGGACCTAGCGCAACCCTGAGCGTTTGACAAACGGTTGGACCCGAAACCGCGGAGCACGCGCCCTGCACCCCCAGCGAGGTTCGCCACCGCCTGTGAGTGCCGGCCACCCTTGGGCCGTTCAAGTCGCGCGCGCCCGTTGCCGATGACCTTGGCCGATGCGCACCGCACAGGGTGCCAGGCGACCCACCATCCTGCTCGTCGACGACAGCCCTACCCAGCGCGAGATGCTGCAGGCGGTGCTCGCCGCCGCCGGGTACCGGGTGATCGAGACCTCGGATGGCGCCGACGCCTTGTCCAAGCTCAGCGAGGCGGCGGAGCTCGGCGTCGACGCAATCGTGGCCGACGGCGAGATGCCGATCATCGATGGGTACCAGCTCTGCCGCCTGGTCAAGGCGGACTCGGCCACGGCCCACCTTCCGTTCGTGCTCCTCACGGTCCAACCGCAAGGGTTCCGCCGCCTCCGCGCGCAGACCTGCGGTGCCGACCTGTTCGCCCCCAAGGGCAGTGCCATCGACATCGCACGACTGCCCGAGCAGCTTCAGGGGCTCATCCTCGCGGCCCCTCCCCCGCAGCCCGAAAAGCGTCGCCGGCCCAAGGGCGACCTCAGCGGGTGGCTCGGCCACCTCGCCCGCACGGTCGAGCACAGCCTGCTCGAAAGTACGCTGCGGCGCCGGGTCGCCGCTTTGTACGATGGCAGCCACGATGTTCAGAAAACGAGCGAAGCCTTCCTCGAGCTGATGGAGGACTTCGTGTTGCCGGGAGCGATCGCCGTCGCCTATCCCTACCTCGACGGGTGGCGTGTTGCGGCGTGCTGCGGAGTGCAAGCCCCGGTGACGCTCCGCGACGCCTTGGCTGCAGAGCTCGTCGAGCGCGGGATCCTGGCGCCGAGCACGGAGTTGCCGTGGACCGAACGCACGAGCCACGGGGCGATGGAGTTCGACGCGACGGTGTCCACGTACCCGGTGGGTGTGGGGCGGGACCCCGCGGATGGGCTCGTCGTCGTGGGTGCCGACGCCTGGGTGTTCGAGCGCAGCAAGACTCTGTTTCGTGCCGCGCTCGATGAGCTCGGGAGGGTGTTCCATATCGAGCGCGCCCACCTCGAGATCTACCGCGCTGCCGTTCGAGACGCGCTCACGGGGGCGTGGAACCGACGATACATGACGGAGCTCATGGAGCGCGAGATCTGCCGCGTCCGCCGCTATGGTGGCGACCTCACGGCGATCCTCGTCGACATCGACCACTTCAAGCAGGTCAACGACGAGTATGGGCACGTCGTGGGCGACGAAGTCCTGCAGATCGTCGCTTCACGGCTCGGGACGTGTATCCGCACCGCAGACACGCTTGCGCGCCTCGGAGGCGAAGAGTTCCTCGTGCTCTGTCCGCACACCTCTCCGCAGCAGGCGATCGTCGTCGCCGAGCGCCTGCGACTGGCCATCGGCGACACGGTCTTCGCGGCCTTGCGCCCCGAACACCGCGTGACGATCAGCATCGGCGTCGCGGGTTGCGACGCATCGACGAAGACCGTCCAGAATCTGCTTGCTAGCGCCGACGCCGAGCTCTACCGGGCAAAAAAAGCGGGCCGCAACCGAGTCTCGGTTGCGGCCCAGCTCTAGTGCCCCGACCGATGAATTCTGACCTTGGAGGACGCTGTTAGCGTCCTCCAGACCAAGGCGCGAAGAGAGAGCGTATCGGGCCATACGAGACCGATGAGCAACGCCGGGATGGTGGACGGGAGCGGCGTCATACAAGGTCAGAATTCATCGGTCGGGGCACTAGTGCCGCGGACCTCAGTGCGGGCCGTGATCCGCCTCGCGGGCGCTTCGCTCCTTACGCTCGCGCTCCCGGATCCATTCGCGAATCGAAGACCAGTCGTCTGGCCCCACCGTGCTGCCCGTGCTCAGGAACGTGCGCAACGCCTGGTTGGGGTGATCCGCGGGAAGGTCGGCGAGAGCCCAGCGGAGCACCTCGTCGATGTTGCTCGCGAACTTGAACTCGAGCGCCCGCACGACGTTCTTGGGCACCTCGTGGAGGTCCTTCTCGTTCTCCACCGGGCAGATGACGGTCTTGATCTCGGCACGATAGGCCGCGAGGACCTTCTCCTTGAGGCCTCCGATGGGCAGTACCCGCCCGCGGAGGTTGATCTCTCCGGTCATCGCGACGTCTCGGCGCACCGGCGCGTTGAGCAGCGCCGAAACCAGGCTCGTCACGATGGTCACCCCTGCGGACGGACCGTCCTTGGGCACGGCACCTTCGGGGAAGTGCACGTGGAAATCGACCTGCTCGTAGAAGTCAGGCTCGAGCCCGAACGTGAGCGAGCGAGCGCGCACGTACGTGACGGCGGCCGTCGCCGACTCTTTGATCACGTCGCCCAGCTGGCCCGTCAGCGTGACCTTGCCCTTACCGGAGGTGATCGTGGTCTCGACCGGCAGGAGATCGCCGCCGAGCGGCGTGTAAGCGAGGCCGTTCACCATGCCGACCATGTCGCTGTCTTCGACGCGGTTGAACCGGTACTTCCGCGGCCCGAGCAGCTTCTGCACCATCTTGGAGTCGATCTTGAAGGAGCGCTTCTTGCGGTTCTCCTTGACGTGCTCGCGCGCGAGCTTGCGGAGCACCGCAGAGACCTCACGCTCGAGCGAGCGAACGCCCGCTTCCTTGGTGTAGTGATGGATGAGCTCTTTGAGCGCTCCATCGCTCATGAGGATGTCCACACCCTCGAGGCCGTTGAGCTCGGTCTGCTTGGGCACGAGGTATTGCCTCGCGATCTTGAGCTTGTCTTCGTCCGTGTAGCCCGAGAGCTCGATGATCTCCATGCGATCGCGCAGCGGTAGCGGGATCGTGTGGAGGGAGTTCGCGGTGCAGAGGAACAGGACCTCGGACAGGTCGTAGTCGAGGTCGAGGAAGTGATCCACGAACGCCTGATTCTGCTCTGGATCGAGCACCTCGAGCATCGCCGCGGAGGGGTCCCCGCGGAAGTCCATGGACATCTTGTCGATCTCATCGAGCAAGAACACGGGGTTGCTCGAGCCGGCCTTGCGGATCCCCTGCAAGATCTTGCCGGGCATCGCTCCGATATAGGTCCGGCGGTGGCCACGAATCTCCGCTTCGTCGCGGACGCCACCCAAGGACACGCGCACGAACTTGCGACCGGTCGCCCGCGCGACCGACTTGGCGAGCGACGTCTTGCCGACGCCCGGAGGCCCCACGAGGCAGAGGATGGGCCCGCGAATCTTCTTCACGAGCTTCTGCACCGCCAAGTACTCGATGATGCGCTGCTTGGGCTTCTCGAGCCCGTAGTGATCTTGCTCGAGGATCGATTCGGCTTCCTCGACGTCGAGCTTGTCTTCGGTGCGATCGCTCCACGGCAACGCGAGCACGGTGTCGATGTAATTGCGAACGACCGTCGCCTCCGCGCTCATCGGGCTCATCATCTTGAGCTTCTTGAGCTCCTTCTTCAGGCGCTCGCTCGCCTCCTTGGACATCTTGCGGCGACGGATCCGGTCTTCGAGCTCCTGCAGTTCGTTCTTGAACTCGTCCTGCGACCCGAGCTCCTTCTGGATCGCCTGCATCTGCTCGTTGAGGTAGTACTCCTTCTGGTTCTTCTCCATCTGCTTCTTGACCCGCGTGCGGATCTTCTTCTCGACCTGGAGAATCTCGATCTCGTTCTGCATCAGCTCGTAGAGCTTCTCGAGACGCGAGCGAACCGATTCGGTTTCGAGCAGTTCCTGCTTGGCGGTCAGCTTGAAGTTGACGTGCGCCGCGATGGTGTCCGCGAGCCGCGACGGATTGTCGATGCTCTGCACGCTGACGGCGAGCTCCGGTGGCACCCGCTTGTTGAGCTTGACGTAGTTCTCGAACGTCGCCTGGACCGAGCGCATCAACGCCGCGAGCTCGGGATCATCCTCGGGGTTGATCTTGGGCGCTTCGATGGGCTCCGCCTCGACCTGAAAGAAGCGCTGCGTGTCGAGGTACTCCTCGATCCGCGCGCGCGTCTTGCCCTCCACGAGCACCTTGACCGTACCGTCGGGCAAGCGGAGGAGCTGGATGATGGTGCCGATGGTGCCGTAGGGGTGGATCCCCTCCGGCTTGGGGTCATTCACCTTGGCTTTCTTCTGGGCGCACAAGAGGATGTGGCGGTCATCCGCCATCGCTTCTTCGAGGGCGTTGATGGACTTTTCCCGCCCGACGAATAGAGGAACGACTTCGTGGGGAAAGACGATGAGCTCGCGGAGTGGGAGAAGTGGAATCTTGCGGGCCATGGGCTCCTTGCGCGCCGAAATCAGAGATCCGGCTGCTTGGCGAAAGTAGCATCGGGGGCCCAGGGGGTCAAACGGCGGGCCATGCTCGACCTTCGCGAATCGGCAACGATCATGGGGCCTTGGTTGGACATGTGTCCCCTATTGCGCAACGCGTTCGTGAGACCTTGGGGACGACCCACGAGGTCCCGCGATCACGCCCTCACGACCGGTTGGGAGGACCCACATCGGCGGGTGACGAGCGGTGTTCGCGAAAGCGCGGAAACAAATCGTCGGGACCCGAAAACCAACGCCACAGTCGCCCGCCGCCCGTCGCAAGGAGGACGGACCACGGGAGCTCCCAAACTCCGGTTGCCGCCGCGCACCAGACCAGGAGCTCGACGAAGGGCGCTCCATCGAGGGCACTCGGCCAGCGCATCCCGAGGCTCCTTGCGACCGAGTTCGCGTCGGGCAGTGCCAGGACCGAGGTCGCCCGCCCTCTCAACAGCGTTCTAGCGTGCATCAGACTGAGCAGCACCGCGGCGGCCCCCGCCGCCAGCAACACCAGCGCTGCGGCCCCAGAGCGATGCGTTTCCGCCACGATGACGTACGTGAGCGCCCCCATGTACGCAGCTTGGCCCAGAGGTCGGATCGCGCCGATCAAGCGCTCATTGGAGTCTCGGGGTGGATCGGAGGCGTGCGCGCCTCGCAGGGAGCGAACTCGCGGGAAGGAGCGGCTGATATGGACCCCCACGAGGAGCAGCCCCGCGCCGACCCACAGCGCGAGACTTCCGCCCAGGAGCGCGACGGGCAGAGAAGCCATCGCCAGGACCAGCGCGAGCAGCTCGAGCTGAGGCAACGGCCGGGTGCTCTGTGTGAGCCACCGCAGTGTCTGCGCGTCGACCGTGTCGCGCCACCATGACGGCGGCGTGCGCAAGCTGGACTCGGTCCGGAGGATCAGCGCTTCGCAGCGCGCGACATCCTCCTGGTAGACGACGCGAACCACATCGCACGGGCCGTAGCGTTCGGGCCACGGCAGCTCCTCGGAGACCGGCATCACCGCCGGCACCAGGCGTAGCAGGCCCACGAAGCACGCCGCCGGTCGCCCGAGGTCGTCGTAGAGCGTGAACCGCTCATCGGGCTCGAGTGGATGCTCGACCATGAGCGGCAGAAGCCCTGGGTGGACATAGGAGCCCTCGAAGACGACCAACGCCGGACTGCCCACACGGTCCCCGGTCGCGACGGCACGGGCATTGGGGGGGCTCACCACGGTGCCGGGACCGAGCAAGCACTCGCGGAAACCGCTGGCGCGCGCGGCCTCGACCAAGCGATCCATCGGCGGTCGACCGAGGATTCGTAGGCTCAACGGCGCGCGCGCTTCGGGATCGGGCAGGACGATGAGCACGGGCGTCGGAAGCCGGTCTTGGACTTCCGCCCCAGGCCCTTGGATCTCGAGAGGCTCGACCACGCGCGGCCAGGGTATCAGCCGGACGCCGGAGGCTCGAGATCCACGATGGTCGCACCCCAGCTCCCCTCTCCGAGCGATCCGAGACGAAACGAACGCACGCCGGAATGGCGCCCGAGCACCGCATGCACCGTGCGTCGTAGCTGGCCTTTGCCCTTCCCGTGCACGATGCGGAGCTGCGTGAGGCCGCGACCGCGACACACCTCGATGTACGCCTCGACGAGCGCCGCCACTTCCTTGGGGGCGAAGGTGTGCAAGTCGAGCTCGCCGTCGACGGGCAACTCCGCAGGATGACCCGAGGATTCCACGGCATTTCGGCTCACTCCGGCCCACGGCGCCCCACGCAGACCCAGCGCGTCGCCGAGCGCGAAGGGGGGAACGCGAGAATTCCGTAGCGTGACTTCGCTCGTCCGTCGCCACCACGATCCCGAGCGACCCCAACGGGCGTGGAGCTTCCAGCGCTGGCCCGCGTAGAACTCGACGCAACCGCCGATGACGATCCCCCCGGCGCTCGTCCGACGCTGCCGACAAACCCCAAACAGCGCTGCCGCCACGAGATCGAGCGCCTCCGTCCCGTCATCGTCGCCGAGCGAGAGCGTCGTCGACCAGGGCTCCAGACAGACCGTGACCTCCGCCCCTCCCGCGGACCAGCGAAGCGCCACCGGCAAGGCGTCCTCACGCGCAGGCACCAAGGTCACCTGCCCCGCGGGGGCATCTGGCACCTCGACGCCCGCCCACGCGCACGCGCGCTGCAACCAAGCCTCGAACGGCGACGCGTCCGTCATGGGTGATTCTAGGGCCCCGACGCCTGGCCGCCCGCGAGTTCCTTCGCGAGCAGCGTCCCGTTCATCTCGAGCGCGCGCTCGTAGGCCGTCAGCGCAGCGTCGTCGTCGCCCTGGCGCTCGTGGAGCTCCCCCTGCAGGGCGAGCAGGCGCGCGGTGAACGGGCTCGTCGGTTGATCGGCGGGGGAGCCCAAAGCCTCCTGCGCGAGCTGCAACAGTGCCGCGTCGGGGCGAGGATCCACGTCCGGGTGGTCGAGGCGAACGCGCAGCAGACGGCCCACCGCGTCATGGTAGAGCTCGGTGGTCAACGCATCGCGCGGTGCGGCGGGCCACGGCCCCTTGCACATGCGCTCGAGCACCGCGATCGCCGATTCCACCTCGCCGCGCCGCAGCAACACGTCCACTTCGCGGTGCCCGGCTTCGATGCGCTGGGCCAGCGCCACGGTCACCGCGGAGGGAGGGGCCGTGAGTCGGCCGGCGCTCGCCAGGCCCGCAAACACCAGCACCCCCCCGAACACGGCACCGCAGCAAAAGCGAAGGATCCCCCAACCGCTCATGGCACTTCCTCCGCGAGCAGGGCCGCGATCCGCCCCGATCGGAGCTGTGCTCGCTCGACGTCCACACGAGCCCGGCGACCCGCCATGGCTTGCGGCGCGAGCGAGGCGAACTGCTGCTCGAGCAACGCGACGGTGTCGCCGACCGGGGCCTCCTGCGTGCGCCGCGGGACGAAGAAGAAGACCACCACGGCCGCGGCTGCGACGAGACCGAGCGCGCCGACGACGACCTCTCCGCGCCGCCACCATGGACGCGGGCGCTCCGAAACGAACGCCGCCCGGAGCTCGCGCCACCCACGGTCGAGCGCCTCCGCATCCAGCGACGCCGGCGATGCGGAATGTCGCAGCAGACGCACGATCGCCAGCTCCGGTTCGACGGATCCGCCCGCCCCTGCCTCCTGGGCTTGGCCCGCGCGCAGCTCGGCTTCCCAGTCGACCCCCCTATCCCCTCTATCCCCCCTATCCATGTCGTCGCGTTCTGTCATGGATGCACCCCCGACGGTACCATCGCGTGGAGGTCCGCCTTGAGGCTACCGCCCTCGCGTTCGCATGCCGTGCGAAATGCCCGGCACGCACGAAACAACAACACGTCCAACGTTCCCAACGTCACCTCGAGCGTCGCGGCGCACTCTTCGCGGCTCCGTTCTTCGAGCAAGCGTAGGCGCAGCACCGTGGCGTAGCGAGGGTTGAGATCCTCGAGCACTTCGTCGATGGCCGCTCTCAGCCGTCGTCGCGCGACGTCGAGCTCGGCCACGGTGTCGGCGGATCCGCCGAGCGCCTGCAGCTCCTCGGCGAAGGCCCCACGCAGCCGCTGCCGCCGCCCCGCCGCGCGCAACATGTCTTTGGCCTTGTTCTTCGCGAGCACCTTGAGCCATGGATAGATTCCGACGTCGCGCCACTCGTAATGCGGGAGCGCGCGATGGGCCGCGATGAACGTCTCGCGCAAGCAGTCGTGGGCGTCGTCCTGGTCGCCCAGCATGGGGACGAGGACATGCGCAAACAAAGGCGGAGCATACGTCCGGTACAAGGTTGCAAAGGCCGAGACTTGGCCCGCCTGCGCCCGAGCGACGACCTCGGCTTCGTCCGACAAGGGGGGCGCGCGATCCATCGCCGTTGCGATGCTAGCAGCCCGTGGTGAAAGTCGCGCGCGCGGGTCGAGTCCCGCATCCGGACGACCGCGCGCAGTGTAGGATCGCGCAAGTGCCTCGCATCGATCGGCTGATCGCGCACAACACCGGGCTGTCCCGCAAGGACATCACGCGCGCGTTTCGTGCGGGAGGGGTCCGGGATGCCGCGGGAGAGCGCCTCGATGATCCGCGCTGGTCGTTGCCCCCAAGCGCCCTGCCGTTTGGGGTCCAATGGTACGGCGAACCCCTGACGCTGTACCTCCACTACGCGGTGCTCCAGCACAAACCGCTGGGCGTGGTGACGGCGATGGCCGATCCTCGTCACCGGACCGCGTTCGACCTCCTGCCCGCGGATCTCCCGTTGCGTCGCGACCTCCGAGCCGTCGGCCGCCTCGACAAGGAGACGAGCGGGCTGCTGCTGTGGACGTCCGACGGCGATCTCCTGCACCGGATCACCCATCCGCGCTACGCCGTTCCACGCCGCTACCACGCCGCGCTCACGAGCGAGTTCCGCGACCCTCCCGACGACTTCGCCCTCGAAGACGGCTATCGCCCGTCGATCACCGCCCTAAGCCGCGCGGATGCCTCGCAGATGCACGTCTCCCTGCACCGTCCGCACACTGCCCAGACGTTCGCCGACATCACCGTGACCTCGGGTCGCTTCCACGAGGTGCGCCGGATCTTCGCCGCGCTCGGCAGCCACGTGGAAGGACTCTGCCGCGTCGCCTACGGGCCGATCGAGCTCCCGCCCGACCTCCCTCCCGAGCACTGCAACCCCGTCGACCTCAAGGCGCACTTTCGGGACCTCCACCCCGTGCCCGCCGGCGAGCGATAGCCTCGGGCCGTTCGAGCCCCCGGCGGAGGTTCCGGCGCCTACCCAATAGGACGCACGACGTCGCAGGGCCACTTGGCGGAGATCTCGATCGCCATCCCGCTCTTGAGGTTCTCGCAGGCCTCACCGAGCAAGCTGAGGGTCGACTCCCCGGTCACGGACCAGTCCGTCCCGCATTCGATGGGAGCACCGTTGACGGTGACTTCGCCCTCGCAGACGCCGTCCGGATCCACGGCACCGTTGATCTGGAAATCGCAGCTCACGAGGCCGCCGATGATCGACAAGAACGCATCGACGAGCTCGGCCGGATCGAGCGCCTGATAGTAGGGAGCCGGGTCGGGATCGTCGACGGGCTTGCCGACACCCACGTTCGCCATGTCTTGCAAGTGGTCGGCGCCCACGTCATCCCCCACGCTGATGATGAAGAGCGGCAGTCCGGCCGCGAACGCGCGCTCGGCCGCAGCGAGGGCCTCCACCTGCCCGTCGTCGGGGAGCGGCTGGGCGCAGGTGTCGGGCTCGCCGTCGGTCGCGAGCACGATGACCTTGGGTCCGCTCGACTCCACGGTCGCGAACGTGGGGATGATGGCGTCGAGAGACTCCCCGGTCGGCGTATCTCCGAACGGGTCCTCGGCCGCATAGGCGTCGGCGAGCACGGCTGCGTTGCCGAACGCCGCGTCCTCCGAGATGAGCCGCGGACACTCGTCCGTCATCTCCTGGACGCCGAACGCACTATAGAGCGTCATCCCGAAGCTCACCTGCTCGTCGAGCATCCACACGACCCCCGTCGTGGGATCGAACAGGGTCTCCTCCACGGCGTCCCAACGGCTTTGGATCCCGGCAAACCCGTCCGTCATGCTGAAGGACTGATCCAGCATGAGGAGGACCGTCGGCACCGTCGCTTGGACCTCGACGGTGACGTCCGGGCATGTGTCCCCCGACTCGTTGTTGGCGAGGTCCATCCTGAAGTTCATGGAATTGTCGAGGTCGAGCCGCACGGGTGGAGGGGGCTCGGTCGTCGACTCCGACCCGCTGCCACCGCTGCCGCCGCTACTTTCCTCGTCAGGGACTTGAACCCCGACCTCGCCCGAAGCGGAGTCGTCCGCCCCCCCACTCGGAGGAGGCTCCACCGTGCATGCGACCCCACCAAGCGCGAGCAGAAGCGCACAAAAACGCGAACTAGAGCAGCGCATGGGCCACACCACCGATCGGGAAAGCCGCAGCATGATTCGAGTTCCTACAGGGGAAGAATCTATTCTCTTCGACACGATTCGCGAAGTCCTTTCCGTGGGTCGCCGCGTTTTTTGGTGCACCGCACTTAGCGGATGGGGCGCCGCTTCGCGGGCAGTTTCGCGAGGTTCTGCGTAGCGCGTGTATACTTGGCGCAGCATGGTCACCTCCGTGAACGGTTCTGTTCGTCGCGCTCGCATCGTGTGGTTTTGGCTTGCGACCATCGTAGGTGGAGGTTGCGACCTCCAAACGAAGAACTGGGCCGAGGCCGTGCCCGGCGGCAAGCTCAGCGTGATCGAACCGTGGCTCGATGTTCACCTCGCATACAATCGCGGCATGGCCTTCAGCGTCGTGGACGATTTGGGCTCACTGCGGTGGCTGTTTGGTCTGCTCGCCTTGGCCGCAGTGGTGTTCCTGTTCGTCAGCGTCCTGCGCAGCGGCAGCACGCGCAGCGAGGCGCTGCTCATGGGGCTCATCGCTGGCGGAGCGCTCGGAAATGGCCTGGACCGCGCCTTTCGGACCGTGCCGGGCGGCGGCACGGGCGTGGTCGATTTCATCAAGGTCAACTATCCCTGGGGAGGTAGCTGGCCAACCTTCAATGTGGCAGATGTGCTCCTCGTGGTCGGCGTGGGGGTGCTGCTCATTCGCGCGCTCGCTGCCCCCCGCACGCCCCCGGCGGTCGAAACCGCGACGCCCTAGAGCGCCGACCAGTTTGATTCCACGCGCTGATGCACGCCTGGGACCGCCCACGGCTGTGTCGCTCGGCGCTCGCAGTGTGCCCGACACAGCTTCGGCCTCGCTCCTACCCGCGGAC
>Ga0315910_10001000_pt1 | contig 26681 bp, 24 predicted proteins | sample EdamamesoilMG_FD_204470 | JGI IMG/M metagenome (GOLD analysis project Ga0315910, IMG submission 204470) | Garden soil microbial communities collected in Santa Monica, California, United States - Edamame soil | ecosystem: Environmental > Terrestrial > Soil > Garden | place: USA: California... | reverse complement strand
GGTAATGTCACTGAAAAGGGGCGAACCGTTAAACTCTACTGTTACTGCGTCAACTGAGATCATGTGTACTGAAATAAGGGCGCAAAGATAGGTTTCTGGCGTGATCGTACATAGTGTAGCCGGAATTTTTCGAAGGATACCCCGTCAGCAAACAGGGTAAAATACTTGAGAATTGTTATTTTAGACGTGCTGTTTTATATTGTTTAAGGAATACAGAATAGTTATATCTAATACCGTTAAATGCAAGGTTATGAAAATGATATTTTTAATACTTCTATCGTCAATTGCGTTGGCAGCATGTAATGAAAATGAGGTCTCAACAAACGTAGATTTGTACGTTGACATCTCATTTAAAAACCAGGATGGAGAAGATTTACTAAATCCATCTACTCCAAACGCATTGACTGAAAATGACATTAAACTCTATCACTTAATTGATAATGAGTCTGTCTACTACTTTAATAATACCTTGGATGCACCTAAAGGATTCAAGATACTTAAAGCTACCAATGAAACATACTATTTAAGAGTTTTTCCTGATGGAGAGATACGAGATGGTGAGTCTATTTTCTACCTGGAATTTCGGGATACTGAACTGGACACGATTAAGACGTACAATAATGTAAGTGCTTCCAACATCACCTGCACTAAAATATGGTATAATGACAAGTTGGTTTGGGATGTTACGAATGAACCTGGAATACGCTATTTCGAAATAGTAAAATAGAGATCACACTCATTTGCAATTACTCGCTCCGCAGCGACTGCACGGGATTAGAGGTAGCCGCCTTGATAGATTGATATCCCATGGTGAGCCACGCTACCAGAAAAGCAAAGCCACCGGCCAGCACATACACCAGAATACCGATCTCCACTTTATAGGTGTAGTTCTTCAGCCACCAGTTCACACTGTACCAGGCCAACGGGCTGGCCATCACAAAGGCAATGATGATGAGTTTGCCGAACTCCTTCGATAGTAACAGCACAATGCTGCCTACCGATGCGCCCAGCACTTTTCGTATTCCGATTTCTTTTGTGCGCTGCTCAGCCGTAAAAGCGGTAAGGGCAAACAAACCAAGACATGCAATGAGTATGGCCAGGCCGGCAAACACGGCAAAGGTCTTACCCAGTCGCTGCTCGTTGTCGTACATGCGGCTGAAATCTTCGTCCATAAAAGAGTATTGAAACGGTTGGCCCGGTGCCATGGTCTTCCAGGTTTGCTCGATGGTTTTGATAACATCTTGCGCATTTTTTGCTTCGAACCGAAACGCCACACTGCCGTTGCTGCTTTTCAGGTATAACCCCAGGGGCGCAATGTTCTGCTTTAGCGATTCAAAATGAAAATCTTCTACAATCCCTACTATGGTATATTCGCGAAGTGACTTTGGATCGGGCGTACCATCCGGACCATTCCAGGTATAGGTGGCTATTTTTTTGCCCAGCGGTTCAGTGAAATTGAAACGCTTCACAGCCGTTTCATTAAGGACAACCGCTGATGAGTCAGACAGAAATTCGCGGGAGAAGTAGCGTCCTTCTTTGATGTTCATGCCCATGGTGTTTACATAATCATGGTCTACTTCCCACGTTTGTAGCCCCACCATATTTTCTTGTGTTGGTTGATTGCCGGCAGGCCAGTGCGAGTTATCGCTGCGCCACGATGAAACGGGCAGAAAGCCGGTAACCGTTCCGCTTTGGATAAAGCTGTTTTTCATTACTTCATTTTTGAACGCCTCCGAATTGTTTTGCAAAGCGTATGCATCCTGAATAATGAGCACCTGATCTTTCTTGAATCCGATCTTCTTGTTCTGAATGTAATTCAACTGACGGTTTACCGTGATGGTACCGATCACCAGGAAAATGGAAATCACAAACTGAAAAACCACCAGCGCGCTGCGGATGAATCCGCTTTTCATACCGAGCGAAACCTGTCCCTTTAATACATTCACCGGTTTGAAAGCGGAAAGGAAGAACGATGGATATAAGCCGGCCAGCCCGCCAATCACAATTGCTCCACCAATCACAATTAGGTATAAGCGGAAATCGCCAAAAGGCAGTACGAGGTTTTTCTGCGAAAGCAAATTGAATATGGGGATGAACAAATAGGCAAGGGCCAGGGCCAGTGCAAATGAAAATAACGTGAGCAGTGTTGATTCCATAAGAAACTGGCGGATGAGGTGCGAACGCAACGACCCCATTACCTTACGCACGCCTACTTCCTTTGCGCGATTGGCCGAGCGCGCAGTAGAAAGATTCATAAAGTTGATGCAGGCGATCAGCAGAATGAAGATGGCGATAGCAGCAAACAGGTAAACATAGGTGATGTCGCCATTGGCCCGAAACTCAGCGGTGAGGTCGCTGTTCAGGTGGATGGCTTGCAGCGGCATCAGTGTGTATTCAAACTTATTTCCGGAGGCTTTGAATTTTTCCATTGTAAATTCACCTCCTAATACTTGTGCCGCTTGCGGGCCTACATACTTCTCCACATACGTAGGGAGTTTTGCTTCCAGCGCTTTTGGATCAGCGCCTTCGCGGAGCAAAATGTAGGTGTTAAAATTATTGCTGAGAAAGTTAGGTGCCTGTGCTTCGTCTAATCCACTTAAGGCAATTAACATATTAAAACGAAAGTGTCCATTATCCGGCATGTCTGCGTAAACAGCCGTTACTTTTACTGGCCAGCGGTTGTCAAGAATCAGTGTCTGCCCCACTGCGCTGCTATCCGGAAAGAGTTTATCGGCCAGGGTTTTGCTGATGGCAATATCATTCGGGTTACTGAGCGCTGTAGCGGGATTTCCCTCCAGTACGGGCACTGTAAAAATTTTAAAGAAGGTGCTGTCAGTCCACACCACATCATGCTCTTTAATGTTGTCGGCAGTTTCATTTTTCTTTACCAGGTATGATCCGCGACTTCTAAAGCGCACTGCGGCTTCCACTTCCGGATACTCCTGAAGCAAGGCATCGGCCATGGGCGCGGGCGCGACAGCAAGTTTGTAATGATTCTCAGCAAATTTGATTTCACCGTTAACGCGATAAATCCGGTCGGCTTTGGTATGATGATTATCGTAGTTCAACTCGTTGATAACAAACAACGAGATTACCAGACACGCGGCAATACCGGTTGCCAGACCGGCTACGTTAATGAATGTATAGAAACGGTGCTTCATTAAATTACGAACCGCGATGGTGATGTAGTTTCGGAACATGGCCTTGGTTTTTTTATTTTCGAATTGAAGGGTTTGCTTTTGAGTTTGACGAATGCCACCGGTGCTGCCGAACGATTTCAATACTTCGTGATACGCATCAATAAACCGCACGTTCTCGTTCATCCGCGCTTCCACAGCCGAACAGACGTGGTCGATCATTTCGTCTTTCAGACTATCCAGCACCAGCCCGCGATAGTGCAGGTCTTTGATGATATAATCAATATGGTCGTTGGTGAGTTGTACCATTGTTACCCAACCATTTTCACCTGCAACACTACCGACATGGTTTTAATGAAATCAACGAAATCATTTACCCGGTCTTTGGCTTCGGCTTTTCCATCGGCTGTAAGGGTATAGTATTTGCGAACGCGCTTGCCAATGCTTACTACTTCGGTTTTCAACATTCCTTCCGCCTCCAGCCTGTGCAGGGTGGGGTAGAGTGCGCCCTCCGTCAGCACAATGCGGCCAATGGATAAGTCTTTTACTTTTTGGGTGATTTCGTAACCGTACATTCTTCCATTGTCTTTTAATACTTTAAGAAGAATGGTTTGAAGGGTGCCTTTTAAAAGTTCGGGTGAATGCATAAAAGCTTAATACATAAGAGATTTATGTATTAGACTGGATTGCAGCGACAGAGGTTGCACGAACCTCAATCTTTTTTCGGTTTTCCTTAGAATTTCTTTCTTGCCCTCATCTCGCGAAAAGGCGGATTCGATTTAAGAACTGCGGCCTCGTTATTCGCTTCTCAGGGTATCTACCGGGTTTGCCTTGGCGGCCTTCACGGTTTGAGACAGAATGGTAGCCAGGCCCAGCGCCAGCATAATGAAAAGGCTAATAACAATTTCAGCTATTCCGATGGGAAGCTTATACTGTTGTGTCTGGAAATACAACTTATCAAAGAACAGGTAGGTTAGCGGTGTGGCAATCATGGCTGCAATCAGCATTAGCTTGGCAAAATCGCGCGAGAGGAGCAGGGTAACGGTTTGGGTTGAAGCACCCATTACTTTGCGGATGCCAATTTCTTTTACCCGATTCTCCACCGTAAACACCACCATGCCCAACAAGCCTAAGCAAGAAATAGAAATAGCGAGCATACCCAGAAAGGCGCAGATCTTGATCATGGAGAAATAGAAAGCGTACGCTTCTTCAATTTCATCATCAAGGAATTTAGCTTCAAACTTTTTCTCACCACCAAAAATTTTCCAAACCGATTCCATTTCAGAAATCGTGGTGAAGATATCGGTGGTTACTACCTTGATATTCGCCACCTTGAAGTGAGCTTTATCGTACCGGAAAAAGAAACTCTTAATCGGCTCGCGCAGGTGCAGGTAATGAAAATTTTTGACTACACCAGCTACTATTACTTCCTGATTATCAATAAGTGAAAAGGTTTGACCAATAGCTTCGGTTGGATTCTTTATCTTGAATTGATGGAGGAATTCTTCGTTCACCAACACACGATTCGCATTAGCCGCAGCATTGTCTGCAAAGTTTTCTCCGGCCAGTAAATGAAGGCCCAGGTTGCTGAGGTACTGTTGATCGACAAACATTTGAAACACCTCCACGGAATCGGATTTTTCGCGATCGACTACCCAGGTGGCATCGGCCGAACCAGTGCCCATTACATGCGATGACATCGAAAGGGTTTGCACCGATGACAGCTTCGAAAATTCATTGCGGAATATTTCAGGATCGGTATCCTGAAGATCCACATCCAGAATGTTAGCCTGCTGAAATCCGAAGTCGTAGCTAAGCGTTTGCCGATACTGGTTATAAACAATCACGACACTCATGATAAAGCCCAGCGACAAGGCAAACTGAAAAACGGTTAACACTTTTCTGAAACTAAACCGCGAGGAGTTTCCGGTGGGCTTACTCTTCAACGCCTGAACCGGTGTGAGTTTCGAGAAGTACAGTGCTGGTATGGTACCGGCCAGCAAGCCGACAACCAGCGCAAATGCTGCGAAGTAAAGTAAGGTTTGAAAATCAATCGATAGGTCGAGGGTCTCCGGGCCGGCAACAACCATCGAGACAAATTCATTTCGAACGATAACGAAGAGGTAGTATGAAATGCCCAACGCCAGGAACGTAATGATTACGGTTTCGAGGATGAACTGCAGAAAGATCTGATCCTTTTGTCCGCCCATAACTTTACGCAAGCCGATCTCTTTCATACGTTTCAGCGCGCGCGATATGGAAATGTTAGCGTAGTTAAAGCAGGCCGGAATCAGGATAAGTAACGTGAGTACAAGGAAGATGGATAAGGAAGTATAATCCCAACTGGGGCCGATCTGGTTATACAAATCCGGCCCGGGGTTGATGTCGTTCATGGCCTGAAGACTAAAGGAGATATGAAAATTTTCGTCACGTAAATAGTTTTGTGATACAGTTTGAAGATACCGCTCGATACTTTCAGTTGATGCGTGGGGTGGCAGCAAAAAGTACACATACGAAGTTCTGGATTCGCGCCAGTCTTTAACAGTAGGTGTTGCCTGCTCCGCTGCCAGAATGGTGGAGTAGGAAGCCAGCATTTCAAATTTCAGGTGCGAGTTTTTCGGAAGGTCCGCCATCACGCCTGTAATCTCACACGCACCGAGGTTATTGAGGGTAACCATTTTTCCGAAAGGATCTTCTGATCCGAAGAGTTTCTTCGCAGCCTTTTCGGTAATGATAATGCTGTTGGGTTTGCTCAATGCTGTATGACTGTTTCCTTTGAGAAGCGGAAACGTGAATACTTTCAGGAATGCTGGCTCTGTGAAGTATCCTGTAAGCGGCACTTCTGTATTTTCTACGTTCACCACACTGTTGAGCGACCGGTTTATCCGCACTACTTCCGTAATGCCTTCAATGTTTTCGGTTAATTTATCGGCCAGGGCTGACGGAGCCGAAGCGAATTCACGGTTGTCGTTCACATTGTTGGTCTTCGAAATAACCCTGTAAATATTGTCGCTGTTGGTATGAAAGGTATCGTACTTCCAAATGAACGATAGCATGGCAATGAACAACAGGCAAATAGACATGCCGATGGCCAGGCCCAATACATTAATGATTGTAAAAAATTTATGACGTGCCAGGCTGCGCGTGGCAATAAGAAAGTAGTTTTTTAGCATAGCAGGATGAAATGAGTTTGATGCGAAAGGCGATACGGCAGCCTTTTGTTTTCGTTTCTTCAACGCGTACGAAGTGATCAGTTCAATACAATGTTTCCAATACCGGAGTTTTGCGCGCGTAACAGACATCCGGTTAATGTCGCGGTAGTAGAGTTCATCCAGGTCGCCACGAAGATCATCGGCAGCGGCAGTTCCGCAATACCAATCGAACAAGGCAACAGCCAGACGCGGTGGATGAGAATGCTTTTTCATTTGCCTAGTGATAACGCAGCTTTCGAAATTTTCCAGAGTTCATCGCGTAGGTTTTTCATTTCATGGAGTGATGCCTTTCCTTCGTGTGTCAGTTCGAAGAATCGCTTGCTGCGGCCTCCGCGCTCCTGTGTGGGTTCGCCCAAGCGCGATTTAAGCAATCCCTTTTCTTCCAGCCGTGTAATGGTAGAATGCAAGGCACCGATACTGATCGTTCGGTTGGCTCTCGTTTCAATGTCTTCCTTTATCGAAACGCCATACGCTTCGTCACCCAGGCTGGCAATGGTCAGGAGAACAAGCTCTTCAAATTCACCGATGTAACCCTTCATAAACTTTACTGTTGATCTGATACGGCAAAGGAAAACAATATGTTTCTATTTTTCAGAATAAATACAGGATTTTTTCAAACGAACGTGGAGTAGGAGTGGATCACACATCGAAATAAAACCTGAGTCAAGGTTGCTGCCCGATGGGGTTAATCAATATATTTAAGTGATGATAGTTGGACTTTGGCGCTTGTTTCCCTTCAATGATGTGGATGAATTTTCAATTCTTTACATCATCGGCTTTACCGCTGCTGCGTTGGGCCTTATTTACCTGATTGATTGGATCTACAAGAAACTGAAACATAAAGATAAGTGACATTACACGTATGGCATTGTTAAACGTATCGAAGGTAAGGAAACAAGGAGAAGGTAATTTTATTCTGCACGACATCACCTTCGCGCAAAGTCGGCTGAAGAAAGTAGCCATTGTTGGCGAAACCGGATCGGGCAAGAGCACTCTGCTGAAAATAATTGCAGGCCTTGCCCAAGCCGATGCTGGTGAAGTGTATTTTGAAAACAAGCGTGTTGAAGGTGCTTACGAGAAACTGGTTCCGGGGCATGCCGGGATTGCATACCTGTCGCAGCATTTTGAATTGCCAAAATCATTGCGTGTAGAGCAGGTTCTGGAGTACGCTAATTTACTTTCGCACGAGGAAGCAAGCACATTGTATGAAGTCTGCGAGATTACGCATTTAGTGAAACGAAGAACGGACGAACTTTCGGGCGGAGAACGGCAACGCATTGCCCTGGCAAAATTGCTGATTACATCACCGCGGCTGTTGTTGCTGGATGAGCCCTTCACCAACCTGGACATGGTACACAAGAATATATTGAAAGGCGTTATCCAGGAAATTTGTGACCAGTTGAAAATTACCTGCATCCTTGTTTCGCACGACCCGGAAGATATTCTTGCCTGGGCCGATCGAATAATTGTGTTACAGGATGGACGAATCGTTCAGCAAGGTGAACCTGAAAAAATTTACAAACGACCTGTCAATACTTATGTGGCAGGATTGCTTGGGAAATACAATGTTATCACCGTCACCGACTGGCAACCATTTGTGAAACTGGCGAAACTCAAAAAAACAAAGAAACGTATCTTCGTGCGCCCTGAAAGTTTTAACGTACTACCAAAAGGACGAAAGACTGTTCCTGGAAAAGTATTAGCTTCTCTTTTTATGGGTAGTTACTACGAGCTGCACGTGGATGTATCCGGAACGACTGTTACGGTAAAGACATCACTGAATGTGAAGAAAGGTAAAACCATTCATCTTTCAATGGAAGCTTCTTCCGTTTGGTATGTTTGAGTTAAAGGGTAGCCATGTCAATCACAAAGCGGTAGCGAACATCACCTTTTAACATCCGCTCGTAGGCCACGTTGATGTTTTTAATATCGATCAGTTCGATATCCGAAACAATGTTGTGTTCAGCACAGTAATCCAGCATCGCTTGTGTTTCGGGCAAGCCGCCAATGCTCGAGGCTGTTAGAATTCTCCTTCCATCCATTAAATTGAAAGCATGTACGTGCAATGGCTCGGGCGGTATGCCCACCATGATGTGCTTGCCGTTTGTTTTCAACAGCGACAGGTATGGTCGTAATTCATGCGGTGCCGAAACGGTATCCAGAATGAAATCAAACGTACCCCGTGCTTGCTTCATCTGCGCTTTATCCGTTGAGTTGATGAAATGATGAGCGCCTAATTTTTTTGCATCATTCGCCTTAGATTCGGATGTACTGATTACCGTTACTTCCGCGCCAAACGAAACGCCCCATTTAACGCCCATGTGTCCCAGCCCGCCAAGACCTACTACGGCTAGTCTATTACCTTTGCCAACGTTCCAATACCGTAGCGGAGAGTAGGTAGTAATACCCGCACAAAGTAGTGGTGCCACAGCCGGCAACGAAAGTTTTGGCGAAACATGCAGTACAAAATCTTCGTGCACCACAATGGTATTGGAATATCCGCCATACGTAGGCATACCATCTTTTCCGCGAGCATTATACGTGCCCACCGAACCATTGAGACAATATTGTTCCAGTCCTAGATTGCAATTTTCGCAGGTGCGGCAGGAATCAACCAGGCAGCCCACGGCAGCCGTGTCGCCAACCTTAAACTTCTTTACCTGATTTCCTACCTGTACTACTTTGCCGACAATCTCATGGCCGGGCACCATCGGAAAAATTCCTTTGAACCATTCGTTTCTGATCTGATGAAGATCGGAATGGCACACACCACAGTATTGAATGTCGAAGTGAACATCGTGCGGTCCGACTTCACGTCTTTCAAAATTCCAGGGTGCTAATGGCGTAGTCGGGCTTTGGGCAGCGTAACCTTTGGCAGCAATCATAGTTTAGGTGGTTATAGCGTAACGAAAGTACTACATTGAGCAGTTACTTTCATTGCGGCTGACCAAGCCATCAACCTCATTAATTGATGAGAGCGCCTAAGGATGAATTATTTTTCCAGAATACTTTTTAAGTTCTGAAGACTTTCCTGTAGATCTTTTCCCAACAGTTTATCCATAAACGGATTCATCACATTCATCGGGTAGTTGCTGTGCCCGTGCATGCCCCAGTTTACCCTGGTTTGACTGGCGGATACGGATTCAAGAATAAAAGGAGTTCGGGCCACGCCCTTCATCGGTTTCTCAAAACGAACTTCCACGTCCATGCGCTTGCCATCGATGAGGGCCATAATTTCCTGTTCGCCTTTGCCGGCTTGTTTTACTTCGCTATCCCACGCGTACACAAATCCAACCTGTCCATCGGTACCCCGGAATTCGGTTTTCATTTTAGGATCGGTCATCACCCATTTACTAAACTGCTCCTGGTTGCGCAGGTAGCGTATGTAATCGAAGACAACGTCCACGGGTTTGTTGATGATGATATCCTTGCGGATGGTGTATTCCTTTTTGATGAACAGTGCCAGGATAAAGGGAAAAGCGATGATCGTCACAATGACGGAAATAACAATTGTTAGAATCATACAGGTATGGTTTGAATTGAAGGTATAAAAAATTGAATTTAATTTTTATTATGTTGAGCTACTTTGTTGCGGTCATCAGGTATCTTCCATCAGTTCGGCCGAAACACCCGATTGTTCTAGAAGTTGTAGCAGTGTGTGTATCTCAATTGCGGCTGTTGTGCATTTTACGCGCAGTACCTTATCGCAATCCTGCAGGTCGAAATTTACTTCATAGCCGGCAAAGATATCTTCAATAGAATTTTTCAATTGCGATGCCTGTTCATGGCTTTGAACATTGGTCTTAAAAACTTCTATCATGCTTTCAGCCGTTTAATATCCTCGGCCAGTTCTGGCAGGCCTTTGCCAAACAGATGTCCTCGGTTTTCAAATTCGCGTATCGTTGCCATGGGCAGGGCATCAGCATAGTACATTAAATGTGTAACGGGTACTACCTGGTCATCGCGACTGTGGTACAAGTATATCTGCGGAATGGGCGGAAGATTGAACATGAAGTTTTCGTGTAACTCATACTCGGTTACTTCCCAGTTTTCTTTTCCCCAATACACGGCACCAATCAGAAACAATCCGGCAATTGATTTATGTAATTGTTCTTCCGTTAAAAATTTCAACAGTACCGATGCGCCCAGCGAATGACCAATCAGAATTGCTTCATTATCGATGGCGGTTATCTCTTTTTTTAATTGTGCTTTCCACGAAGCGTAGGTTGGATTTTCAGGATCGGGCATCATCGGAAAAAGAACCTTGTACTGCCCACCCAGCGCGTGCCGCAAGTAGGAGACCAGGTAATCGCTTCCTTCATGATACCCTTGTGGCCCCGCGCTGTGCACAAATAAAACTTCCTTTTTCATCCTTTAATCTTTTCGGATCATGCAATACATTTCATCAACATCCTTGTACCATTCTATACAGGGTCGGCTTTTATCTACCTGAATGTCTTTCATCATCACGGTGAATACATCACCGATCATATCCGTCTTACTTCGCCAGCCGGCAAGTGGTGTTACCTGGTAGCGACCGTTTTTAATGGTTAGGGTACTGCACATTGGATAGTGCGTTGCTTCACCCTCAAAACCTTCGCTCACGGCCACGAAGTAGATTACCGTGTTATCGCTGAAATAGCTAATGCCGAAGTAAGACCGATCATACCCATCGGGAATCATCTTCATTAACGAATCGAATGCCGCGGGTATTCCGGCTGGAAATTCATTTACCTGAAATCCAAAAACAGGAATATCGGTTTGTAACACAAATGTTTCCATAGCGAGTAAGTAGGAACACTACAAAACTAGTATCATGGCGCCAGTAAACCGGGGTGTAAGTCCGGCATTATGCGGGGTTGATTCCGACACTCAGGCGCATTACATTTGATTGTATGAAATAGCCAGCGACTGCATCAAAAGGCATGACCGTAAGCCTGGCGTATTCCATATGACCATTGAAAGAAATCTTAATATGAAACACATTTCGATTCTCATTCCTAAGGGAGCTATTCTTGGAAGTCTGGAAGGTTCGCGCCAGTTGCTCACACAGGTAAATTCATTTTTTGCTGCTAAGGGAGCGCCAGCCATGTTTAATGTTCAGCTTGTGGGGCTGACGAAAGAAACACCACTTTGTGGCGGAGCCTTTACGGCCAATGCCAATGTGCTGATCAACGATGTGAAGAAAACTGATTTGATCATCATACCCGCTATTGATGGCGATATTCTGAAAGCGATAGAGGATAACAAAGATTTCATTCCGTGGATTATTCAACAGCACAAAGCCGGTGCAGAGGTAGCGAGCTTGTGTCTGGGCGCATTTCTGTTGGCATCCACCGGGCTGGTTAACGGTAAGAAATGTGCTACGCACTGGATGGCCGAGAATGGTTTCAGAAAGATGTTTCCGGAAGTAAACCTGGTTACTGAAAAAGTAATTACCGATGAGCAAGGCATTTACACCAGCGGTGGTGCGTTCTCGTACACCAACCTGATTTTGTATCTCATTGAAAAATATGCAGGTCGGGAAATCGCAGTGTTATCGGCCAAAGTATTTGCGTTGGATATCGATCGTGAAGATCAGCTTTCCTTCATCATCTTCCAGGGGCAGAAAGATCATGATGATGTGCAGATCAAAAAAGCGCAAGAGTTTATCGAGCAGAATTTTCAGGAGAAGATCACCGTGGATCAGTTGGCCTCCATGCTGGCCATCGGTCGTAGAAATCTAGAACGCAGATTCAAGAAAGCAACATCCAATACGGTGGTGGAGTATATTCAGCGGGTGAAGATGGAGGCCGCCAAAATGAACCTGGAGTCATCGCGCGAAAATGTAAACGAGGTGATGTACAAGGTTGGTTACACCGATACTAAAGCCTTCCGCACCACCTTTAAAAAAATTACCGGCCTTTCACCATTGCAGTACAGAAGTAAATACAGTCGTGAGGCTGTCAGTTAACAGGCTACTACAGGCTTGGTATCAGCGACCGACTGCTCTTGTACCGTAGATAGATTTCGCAGATCAACAGATTGGGTATCCAACTCAACCACGCAATCAATGCGTATGCTGTGGGTTGGGCCAGATCAAACGACCACGATCCGAAGAAGACGTAAATTCGCAACGTGATGGCCGCCAGTGTAAGCACATAACTTCGCAGTATCCATTGACGATGTGCCTGAATATTACCTTCGCGTATGCGGACGTACGCCAGTAATGTGCAGACAAACCAGGCCGCACATTGCAGTACAAAACTTGTTAATACCCACGGTCCGCGGTTGATGAAAAGACTCATTATAAATCCACCCGGAGCCGAGAAAAACAAAATGCCGCCCACGTAGACTTTTCCTAAAAGGCGATGAACCTTCCGCCATCGCAGGCCCCACGTAGGATGAATTTGAATAGCGCCCGCCAGCAGTATAAGCGCGGCAATCAAAACATGTGCATAGTATGCAGGAAGGTACCAACCTGTTTCAATGGCCAATTGTTTCAGTCGAAGAAAGCCATACTGCGTATTAAAGTTGAGGTAACTGAGTGCATTGAAGGATAAGGGTATCGCCAGCAAGAACAATAGAATAAAGCCAGCGTGTTTACGAAGCGTCATGGTCAGGTAAGTGGTTTCTGCATGCCTGCAAGAACCTTGTTGAGGAAAGCAATGTTATGCTGATCGATAGCCGTCATTTCACTTTCAAACGCTTCGATTGTTGTATGTTGAGGGGTGTACCCGTTAACGATATTTTTAAAGTGCTCAACACGTTCGTTGTCCGGAAAGGTGTAACCGTATGAAGCCAGTATCTCATCGCGCATAAAGGTTATGGTTTTGGCTGAAAGAAAAGAAGCAGGTTGCTCGCGTTGTGTCTCACTGTTATAGACCATAAACAATCCGGTGAGGTAGGTGCTGTCTAGTTTTACGAACTGGGTTTGTGCGAATAGTCGTTTTGAGGTAAGGGGAGTAATGTCGCGCCCGTTCGCAATGGAAAAGTAGGTGTGCTCGTACAGGTTAGTTTCTTCGGAAACATCGTATTCACCAAACCAGTAATCATGGGGTGTTCGTACTTCGAGCAGGGTAGTATCAATGGTGTGCATGCTGATTTCTTCGCCAGCGATGCTGGTTACACTGAGTGTGTCGTGTTGTGGGCTTACAAACATTACCGTACTGGAAACATAAAACTCCTCGCGTCCTTCGAGGTACCGTTCGCGTACGGTAGTAATAACAGCCTGAATGTTTTCGGTGATGGTCTCCAGAAAAGAGCCTGTCGTTTCCTTGTAATCGGTCCAGCCGTTAATGGGCACGTCTGTAGTTGAAATGTTGCCTTCAATTGCATCGAAAATACCATGCTTCGAAAGATAGGAAGGTGGTACAATGATACCGTTGCCTGTATACTCGGCTGAAGGTATTTCGCAGAAGGTGTGATTATCCGCCTTCAACCGGATGGGTTGTTTCAAATATTCAAAGTCCTTTATCCATTGCTCGGCATGATTGCTCGGCAATCCGGGTTGGTAGGTAAAGTCGTTACTTAGCCATCCATACGTGGAATCGTGTTTGACGATAGCAAAAGAATTTTGATGGTACGGCACAATAAGATCGTACACCGGTTCAACCACCAGTTGTTTTTTCTCAATATCAAAGTATCCTACCTTACCCTCTTTCGTAACTTCAACAAGGTTATTCTTCAGAAATCCAATCGATCCGATAAGATCATACTCCATCGGGATAATCACATTTCCTTTTGAATCGACCAGCCCCATGTGGGTTCCAGGGTTTTGCTGGTGTTTCGTATTATAATTCAGAAAGTAATTGGTCCAGGCTCCGTCAACCACATAGAAATAGTATTGCTCTTTATACGGAGCGTACCAGATAACCGAATCGAATTTATCTTCGATGGCTCGCGCAGCCTCATAAATCCACAAGCGTTGCTGTAAGGCAAGCTTTCGTTCGGCTTCCCATTGGTTTTTATTTTTGATCAGCGTGAATGCCTGGTGTAGTTCTTCGCCATTAAACTCCGTAATAACGTAGCCCTTGTTATCAGCTTTCAACACGAGTTGGAAAACAAACGATTCCGTATCGTCAGAGTTTAAATCTTTTACCGAGAAGGTAAGAGGAATATCCGCCTTTATACTATCGTTCTCAAAACTGATCTGCGCGTTGGCCATCGCCATGTCGCATACAATGAATGGATATTTGTTCTGCAGAATCGTGATAACCGAAAGAATGGCTTCACGGGTTTGCCTCACGTTGAATTTCAACAGGATCTCATCATCGCTTTTGGTTAAGTCGCTTTGAAAGGCTGCCAGGAAATTACGAACGCTTTTTTCGGGATCATCTTTCTTCAGAACAGAGCAGCTTGCTGACAGGATAATCATTAGAGCAAAGAGGGGACGGTACTTTTTCATAACCTGGGATAACTTTATCAGCAAGATAAAGAAATGAGAGGAGATTCTTTGGAATTAAAATTAAATCCAGGCAAAAGGATCGCCCGATGGAATATGCGATACAGCAATGCCATGGAGCTTGGGTTGCAGCCAGTCCGCAACGTATTCCATACCGGGTTCTTCGCTCACACAATGCCCCAGAATAATTAAGGATGTGTTGTTACCCATTGCCTGCCTGTCGCGAATGTATTCGGCTGTTTCCCACTCAGACACTTCTCCTACAATGAGTACATCGGGTTGATCAGACTCTACGGTGGTGATTTGCATGCGTCCGCCAAACGCACCGGGTAGTAAGCTCAGGCGTTTGCAGGATTGTTCAAGATTGCCGATCACTCTTACAGTCGTTATGTCAAGCGATGCTTTGAGGTGTTGTGCCAAGGCTTTCAATGAAATTTGCGGAATCGTTACCAACGTTTTGCCTGTCTGATAGTAGGGGAGCCAGTTCGCTTTCTTTGCTACACCATAGAGGATGGCATCGGGTTGCAGCGCATGACAGTAATCGTGAAAACGCCAGATGGCAATACCGTATTTATTCAGGAGTTCAAGCTTTTTCTTTTGCACTGAGTTATTGGCCATCCAGTCTGCGGCATCGGTATGATTATAAAAGGATGGTTCGTGTGCAATGATAAAATTGGCTCCGCGTTTCTTCGTTTCTTCAATCACTGCGATGGTTGGGAACATCGTGGTAACAATTCCGGTAACGTGTTGATCGGGTTTTCCGGCTTTGATGGTATCGACCGTATTGGTTAGTGCCGACAGGCCACCTTCCTTTAAAATCAAGTTGATAACATCCTGCACTGTGAATACTTTTTCAGGCGATGCGCAGGCTGCATTTACCGTATTTAAAAGTAGAAAAGCTGTGCCCGCAGCTTGCGCTGAGTAACGAATAAATTCTCTTCGGTTTAGTGGTAATGATGGGGTGTTCGTGTTCATAAGCGTGAATAAGCGTGTTGAATTCAGTTGCGAAAACTATACAAATACGGAGCCTTGTGTGCCTTGCCTGAAAAGAGTTTGTCGTGTCGAACCAACAAATTTGAATTGAGCATTTCGCGCTGAAAGGTTGTTCGTCTTAATTTTTTTCCAAGAATGGATTCGTAAACCTGTTGCAAATCTTTCATGGTAAACTTATCGGGAAGCAGGTTCATACCAATAAGTTTCCGGTTCAGGTTATCGCGCAAGGTTTGGATGGCGCGGCTTACAATTTCTTCGTGCTCAAAAATAAGGGGAGGAAGATTGTCAATCGAATACCACCGGCATGAATCCGATAAGGCATCGGGCTTGGGTACAACATCGTTGTAGTTGATCAATGCGTAATAGGCTACCGAGATGAACCGATCGAGCAACCAATGCTGGTCATCGGTAACGCCATTGGCGTTAAGAATTTTACGCATCACTTTCGGTTGATGGCGCTTGCGGCTTCCGAAGGTGTAAAACTGTTCAAGGAAAATGTTTTTTAGTCCGGTGCGCTCCTGCAGCCCTCTCCGTACCGCATCGTTCAGGTCTTCATCGTGTCGTACAAACCCACCGGGAAGTGCGAACAATCCGGTGTTGTGATACTCCATGATCAGAATTTTCAACTCATCTCCCGAAAATCCAATGATTACTGAATCGTATGCTACATGCGATAAATAGGTAGTACCGTCCATCCTTAGGCGAGCTGTTTTTTCAAAAATAATTGGGAGTTCATGGAAATGCTAATTATTATTGTCTCAGTTTGATACAATAATACAACCACCTCACATCATGATCAAAATCTTAACCCTACTTTGCCTGGTCAGTGTATCGGCCTGGGCTCAAGGTAACTTTAGTTTCCCTGTGCAAACCAAGATCAAGAACGGTACTATCGAAGGTCTTTATGACACCAAGTCGGGCCTGCAACTCTATCTGGGCGTTCCCTTTGCCAAACCTCCTGTGGGAAATCTTCGTTGGAAAGCGCCCCAACCACCCGATAACTGGACAGGTGTGAAGCAGACCAAAGCATTTGGTCCGCGCGCTGTTCAAGGTATTGTGTTTGGCGATATGGCTTCGCGTTCCAATGGCATCAGTGAAGATTGTTTGTACCTGAACGTATGGACACCGGCTAAACGAAATACTACTGGCTTGCCGGTGCTGGTTTACTTTTATGGTGGTGGCTTTGTAGCTGGTGATGGCTCTGAACCGCGTTACGATGGTGCTGCTATGGCGAAGAAAGGTATTGTGGTTGTAACCGTAAACTACCGGTTAGGATTGTTTGGATTTTTTGCTCACCCCGAGTTAAGCAAGGAAGCTTCGTATAAAGGATCGGGCAACTATGGTTTACTTGATCAGGCTTTGTCGCTAAAGTGGGTGCAGGAAAATATTGCTGCGTTTGGTGGCGATCCTAAGAAAGTAACCATTGCTGGCGAATCGGCTGGTTCCATTTCTGTGAGTGCACAAATGGTTTCACCGCTTTCTAAAAATCTGATCGCGGGCGCCATTGGCGAAAGTGGTTCTGGTATTCGGGCGCTATCGGCTGTTCCTTTGGCTGAAGCCGAAAAAACCGGTGTTGAATTCGCCAAGAATGCAGGCTATACTTCCTTAGCGCAGATGCGTGCCGCAAGTACAAGGGAGTTATTTGAGGTCTACCAGGAGTCGAAGCGTTTTGGATTTCCATCCACCATTGATGGATACTTTTATCCGAAAGCGATGATTGACATTTTCAATGCAAAGGAACAGGCGCAAGTTCCATTGCTGCTGGGATGGAACTCAGCAGAAATTCCGGGAATGGCATTTACGCAAGGTCCTATCAATGAAGAAACGCTTATCAAAAAAGTAAAAGAAGCCTACCCGAATAATTGGGAAGAAGCCTTGAAAGTGTATCCGCATGGCAATGCGAAAGAAGTCGAGTGGGCAGCCACTAACCTGGCTTCTGATCGATTCATCTCCTACAGTACCTGGAAGTGGTTTGACGTGCATCGCAAGAACAGTTCGCAGCCCGTGTATCGTTATTTGTACAGCAAGCTTCGCCCACCCATGGTCGATAAAGGATTAACACCGGGTCTTGCTGGCGGCACTCAACAAGGCGGCTTTAAAATGCCAGAACCAATTGGCGCACCACATGCATGTGAGATTGAGTACTGCATGGGCAACCTGGACCTGGTAAAAGATTACGCGTGGACAGCTGATGATTACAAGGTATCGGATACGATGCTGAATTACTTTGCCAACTTCATCAAGACGGGCAATCCAAATGGCGGAAGTTTACCCGAGTGGCCTGCCGCACAAGCTAATGATGTGAACCCACCGGTGATGATTCTGGATACAGAATCGAAAGCGGTGAAGTACGATGATTCACGCTACCTGTTCCTCGATAAAGTAGCAAACTAGTTTCCTTGTGACCCTTCGTGTTCTTGGTGTTCTGGTAGTTCAAAATTACTTTCATTCAAATTTCTTGAACCACCAGGACACCAAGGGCACTAAGTTTCACCCTTGGCGGTTAATTTTATTTTTAGCACTTACAGTACTACCGTTAGCAGAATTAGTTTACTTTTCATCACAGACAAAATTTGTCAGTCTTTTATCCCCCGATTCGCGTGATGAAAAAGTTTATCTGGATTATTTTCGCCTTTGCCGCTTCACCCTTGCGGGCACAACCGGCTACGATCTCTCTTATTGTTAAATCGCCACCGGCTAACCTTACACTGTTTGGAGAGCATTCCATCTCAACGTTTATCAATGAACGCGACTTCGCCCTATCGCCCGATGGCAACGAAATTTACTATACGATATCAACACCAAAATCATCGGTGCAGACGATCGTTTATTGTAAGCAGGTAAAAGCAGGTATATGGACATCGCCTGAAGTTGTTTCATTTGCCGGAACGTATAGTGACCTTGAGCCCGCCTTTAGTGCCGATGGAAAAACACTTTACTTTTCATCTAACCGGCCTGCAACAGGAACTGCGCCTGGAAATTTCGATATCTGGAAAGTAACGCGTGTTGGCAGTGGGTGGGGTTCGCCTGTAAACCTGGGAGCGCCCGTCAATACCGAGGCTGATGAATTTTATCCTTCGGTTGCCCACAATGGAAATCTCTACTTTACCGCTGCGTATGCCGGGGGTGTTGGCAAGGAAGATATTTATATGGCTGCTTTTTCGGAGCAGGGCTATCAGAAGCCCGTTGCATTAGATACCGCGGTGAATTCAAAATTGTATGAGTTCAACGCATTTGTTTCACCGGATGAGCAGTACATTTTGTTTACATCGTATGGAAGAAAAGATGACACAGGCGGTGGTGATCTTTATATGTGCGTGAAAGGTGCTGACGGAAAATGGCAATCAGCAAAAAATCTGAAGCCTGTTAATTCTCGCCAGTTGGATTATTGTCCGTATGTATCACCGGATGGTAAGATACTTTTTATTACCAGCGAACGACATCAATTACCAACCTCCTTTTCAGGATCGCGAACCACGTATCAGCAGATCGTTGATGTGGGGAAATCAGCCACCAATGGCACTGGAAACATTTACTGGATAGATTTCGATCACCTGAAGCAAACAGTAAAGTAGTGCGAGGTTAAATCGGTCGTCTTTGCAACACAATGTAATTACTTCCGGATTGTTTCAAGGTGCCTGGCCATGGCCTTGGGATAATCAGCAAGCGCAATTTCCGGTGATTCAATTTCAGGATGCCAAAGCTTTTCCCACTCAAAGCTGTAATACCCGCTGTAATTATCCTGGTATAACAAGTCGATGGCTTCAAAGACTGGCACTTCACCATTGTTCAGAAGTACATAGTTGATTTTACCATTTGCCAGCGTAGCATTTTTGATATGCACATGGTGAATGTATTTCTTTAACGGGGTATATACAGTTGCTGGCGCTTCGCGGGTGATCACCCACATGTTGAGCGGATCCCAGATCAACCCTACCTGTGGATGTTCTGAAGCTTTCATGATCTTTTCCAGGTCTTCCGAGTACACCACATCGCCATGCGTTTCAAGCAACACCTTCACTCCACTTTGGCTGGCATACTGGCCGAGTTCAAGCAAGCCGCTTACAATGAGATCAATGGTCTCAGTCTTTTCTTGCTCTGTTGGAAAGTTATTGGGGAAGACGCGAATAAATGGACAGTTGATTTGATGCGCCAGGTCAATGAATCGCTTGGCATCATCCAGATTTTTTGTGCGGCTGCTACCGGGTGGCTGATGCAAGTTTGATGAAGCGCCCAGGTTAACAAACTTCAATCCATGGCTGCGCATCAGCGCTACCGTGGTTTTGATATTTTGCTGACTGTTGAATTCCGTGCACTTGGGCAGATCCAGTTCGCGTTGCAATCCACGCAGTTCAAGGCCATCGTACTTGTTCGCTGCTGCAAACGCAACAATTTGTTGGAATGACCAGTCCGGACAACCTAATGTAGAAAATGAAAGAAGGGGCATCTTCTTCTTGAAATTAAACGATAAACCAAGTGCAGCAGCAGATGCGATACCCGCTAGCTTCATAAAGTTTCTTCGTGAGTACGTTTCCATTGAATGCGTTTGCATGATAGTATACTTTTTACACGGTAAGTGGATCGGGATGTTTCCATGAATTTCGATAGGCGCGTTGCAGCAGCGTTGTGGCTTCATCATCTCCAACAACAAGCCGTGTTGTTGGATCATAGCGCAACGATCGTCCCAGTTTCATAGACAGGTTGGCCAGAATACATGACGCTGTTGAGATGTGACCTTCCTGTATATCGGCCACCGGATGCGAACGCGTTTCAATGGCTTGTAAAAAGTTGAGCATGTGATAGCGTGTGGCGGGTGCTGCGTGAAGCTCAATGTCTTTCTCCGTTAAATCTTCCGGATACTTTTCACGCTCGTAACTTACTTCCTTGTGAATTTTTTGTCCATCGCCTACCGGAACAAAATCATATTTGTATGGACTGCACGACAAGGTACCCTTGTCGCCATAAATTTTGTAGGCCCACGGATATTCCGGATCGGTTGGTGTTCCCCAGGTACGATGCTGCCAAACACAGGTAAGGTTGTCGAACTCGAAGATAGCAGTTTGTGTATCGGCAATGTTTGACTTTCCTCCATTGGGTTGATAGATACCTCCGGAGGCAGCTATTTTTTTCGGCCAGCCTAAATCAAGTGTCCAGCGAACGGCATCGAGCATGTGCACACACATATCGCCCATAATGCCGTTGCCGTATTCCATGAATGCACGCCACCAGCCACGATGAGGTATTCCATCGTACGGCCGGAGTGGAGCCGGGCCTGTCCATCGCTCGTAGTCAAAAAAATCAGGAACAGGTTGAAGCGGTGGATTACTATTGTTACGCATGTGGTAGTAACAGCATACTTCAACATGCGATACCTTTCCGAGTAGTCCGGCTTCAACAATATTTTTTTTTGCCTCCATAAGGTGAGGTGTACTTCTGCGCTGCAAGCCAACCTGCACCGTGCGCCTGTATTTTCGTGCGGCTACCAGCATGGCCTCGCCTTCGATTACATCTACACTGATGGGCTTCTGAACGTATACATTCGCTCCGGCTTTCAGTGCATCAATGGTTTGGAGGGCATGCCAATGATCGGGTGTTCCAACCAGTACAATGTCGAATTGGTTCTCCGCCAGCATCTTCTGATGATCTGCGTAAAGTAAGGGTACCTTTCCCGATTTTTGTCGCTTGGCTACGAGAGATCCGGCTTGTGTTAACTGATTTCTATCGACATCACAAAGCGCAATTACTTCAGCTGAGGTTACTTGTAATAATCGGAACAGATCACTTTTACCATACCAGCCACTTCCGATTAATCCAATACGTCTTGGCGTTTGCGGATAGACAAGATCCATTCCGTGTAAACCAATCGTACTTAATACCAGGGATGCGGTAGCACCTTTTAAAAATAGTCTTCGGTTGATGTTGAATGTATCCGGGGAGGAATCCTTCTGTTTCATGTTGGCGTTCAGGTTGGTCTGAACACTTAAGAAAATCAAAAATCAGGGGAAGTACAACTACTGGTTGTTAAACGGAGAAGTAAACAGGCACACGTGAATTTACCCGGAGAGAAGTGGGTAAGTGTGTGGCAATTCCCTGAGTACAGTGTGCGCATTTCATAGTATGGGGATTGCTTCGTCAGCATGTCCCCCGATAGCTATCGGAGAACGCTTCCTCGCCATGACGTGCGAAGTTCCGTCATTGCGAACGAGGGGGAGGATGTGCGTGAGTGTGAAGCAATCTCCCCGCTACAGCGTGCACACTTCATAGTATGGGGATTGCTTCGTCAGCGTGTCCCCCGATAGCTATCGGGGGACGCTTCCTCGCAATGACGTGCGAAGTTCCGTCATTGCGAACGAGGGGGAGGATGTGCGTGTGTGTGAAGCAATCTCCCCGCTACAGCGTGCACACTTCATGGTATGGGGATTGCTTCGTCAGCATGTCCCGCTTACGCAGGACGCTTCCTCGCCATGACTATCCCTATGATTTCGCAAGCACAGCCGTGTAGGTTTCCTCGACTTTCCGAACCATTACGTCAGCAGAAAAAATAGAAGAGACTGTCTCGTAGGCATTTCGGGCAACACGGATTCGTTCATCTGGATGCTGACAAAGGTGAATCAGGGGGTCAGCAATAGATTGAATGTCGGACGGATCGCAGAAGTATCCATTCTGCTTCGATTGAATGATTTCGTTATTACCACCAATGTTACTGCAGACCACACACTTTCGCATAGCCATGGCTTCGATCAATCCAATGGAGAAACCTTCCCACCACGAGGGCAGACAGTAGATATCAATGGCCTTTAAAATAGCTGGAACATCTTTACGGAAATTAACAAATTGAATTTTACTCTGTAAGTTCAATTCAGCAGCTAGTCTAACAGCTGCCTCTTTTTCATCACCGTCACCCACAATCAGCACTTTGAAGTTGTCAACCTTTTGAGCTACCACCTGAATGGCGCGAATGAAGTTCAAGGTATTCTTCTGGTATGTTATGCGTGAAATGAATCCGATCAATACCGTTTCGCGCGCAATGGAATATTCATGGCGGATATCCGGAAACGTGCCCTCGGGGTTGAACTTCGTTTGGTTCACACCATTGTGTATGACCATGGAGTTCTTAAATCCAAAGAGTTCTTCGCCTTCACGCTGGTTGTTTTGCGAAACGCAAATGTTTAGATCAGCCTTACGGGTTAAGTAGGCTTCCATGCGTAACCTCAACTTGTAAATAAGCGGGCGCTGTCCCTGATGAAAAGACCACCCATGAATGGTGTAAAGAAAAGGCAGCTTAAGGCTTCGTGCTGCCCAGAACGTATTGGATGCTGCCCGTGTTCCGTGCGCATGAATTATGTCGGCATTGATTTTCTTGAAAAGCTCTTTTACTTCTCCCCAAACACGGATGTCGAATGGTCGCGTGGTTTCAATGACATGTGCCTCAACACCCAGTTGCATGAGGCGATCCATCATTTCACCGGGGGTGAAACTAAGCACAACTGGAATAACAGCGGATCGCTTGAATCCCTGTACCAGTTCAAGTACGTGCGACTCGCCTCCACCAACCTGACCTTGTCGAATGGCCAGCAATACTTTTAAAGGAGATTTCCTCAGGACGCTTTTGTCCATCCTTCGGGGAGATTTTTCGCTACTTCAATATTTTCAAATTCATTGCTCTTGCGGCTTCCTACTTTCTTTGCCCAGTCGGCCATCTTCTTGATACCTTCATCGAGCGTAACCGGAGCGCCTGTCTTGAAATATTTTTTGCTCTTATCGTGATTGGAGTAGGCATGAAGAACTTCCTTACGTGCCTGCAGGTTTTTAACATTTGGTTTTACACCCAGGTGCTTGCACACAACATCAACAAGTTCGTTAATGGAATAGGGTTTATCGGCACCAATATTGAAAACTTCGTTGTAGGATTCTTTTACGTTCACACAGTTGGCGATTGGAATGGCCACGTCATCGATGTAACTGAAGGCACGTGTTTGGGTTCCGTCACCAAAAATGGTAAGCGGTTTATCCTGCATGATCTGGTTCATGAAGATACCGATCACATTCCGATACTTATCACCGATGTTTTGATTTTCACCATATACGTTGTGCGGTCTGAATACTACATAATTCAATCCGAACATTTCGTGAGCCGCCTTCAGGTCGAGTTCCACCGCGTATTTGGAAACACCATATGGATCTTCCGGTGTGGGCACCATATCCTCCGTCATCGGTAATTGACCAGGGCCATAAACAGCAATCGAAGACGTAAATACAAAACACTTTACTTCATGCTTCACCGATTCGTTGATCAGGTTTACACTGCCGATCAGGTTGTTGGTATAGTTAAACCTGCGAATGAAGTGAGAGAGACCTTCTGCGGCATAAGCCGCCAGGTGATACACATAATCAAATTTGTGTTCGGCAAAAAGGGTGGCCACCAGTTTTTCATCGGTTATCGAGCCATGAACAAACTTGGCACCAGCAGGAATATGATCTTCAAAACCGCCACTGAGGTCATCTAAAACGATTACATCATGACCAGCTGCTAAACAGTGCTTCGCTACATGGGAGCCTATAAACCCTGCTCCTCCGGTGATAAGTGACTTTGCCATAATTAAGGATGTGTATTTTTTTGCTCTAAAATAATCAAATTAGGATAACCATCTTTCCTTCCACATCTGGAAGATCAAAAGATTCCACAGTTTCTGGTGATTGACTTTCGCGCCCGACAAATAGCGATCGCGGAGTTCAAGTATTGGTTTGGGATTAAAGTAATTGTCTTTACTTAGTCGCTCTTCGCTGAGGTAATGCAGAAAGTATTCGCGCAGTTCCTTTCGAAACCAAACGGTTAGCGGAGCAATAAAGGGTTTCTTGGGACGATCCACCAGACTTCTGTCGATGTTGCGATGAACAATATCACGGAGTATGATTTTTTTCTGATCGCCCTGTATCTTATAGGCTGACGGAAGCGATGCGGCAAACTCAATAACACGTTGGTCGAGAAATGGCTCGCGTCCTTCCAGGGCAACAGACATAGTTGCCCGGTCTACTTTAACAAGGTTGTTGTCTACCAAAAAGGTTTTGTAATCGATGGCGAGCATTTTATTGAATGCATCATTCTTGTTGTTGATTGATGCGTCAATATCGAAATCAGTTGGTGGTAACAAGAAAGGTTGCTTCAGGTAACGTTGCAGTTCATTGTCTGTGATGTAATGGCTGATTTGCTTAAGCGCCACTGCGGGATTTCCGGAGCGCCAGATCTCCGCTACTTTTTCGAAACGTGTAGCAATGTTGTACTGATTTCGAAGCAGCGGAATGCGATCGGGATTGATGTTACGCAGTATGGCCGCCAACGTCTTTTGAATCGCGCGCGGCATTTTCGTTGTGAGGTCTACCGATTGGATGAACTTGTAGTAGCCTCCAAAAATTTCATCGCCACCATCACCTGACAGTGCCACCGTAACACGCTGTCTTGCTAATTTTGAAACCAAAACCGTTGGCACGGTTGAGTTATCGGCAAAGGGTTCATCGTAAATATCCGGCAGAGTGGGGATAATATCGAAAGCTTCTTTGGGTGTACAGTAATGTTCGGTATGATCTGTGCCGAGAAACTCGGCAATTTTTTTGGCTTCCGGGGCTTCGTCAAAACCTTGCTCATCAAAACCGATGGTAAACGTTTTTACTTTTTCACTTCTTCCTTTTTGAAGTAACGCGGCCACGGCTGTACTATCATAGCCACCACTAAGAAAAACACCCACCGGTACATCGGCTACCATTCTGTATTCAAATGCCGACTTCAGAAGCTTTTCCATGTGCACGATGGCTTCTTCTTTGGAGATGTTAAGCTTCTCTTTATTGTAGAAGTCAACAACATTCCAGTAGCAATGCGTTTGAATTGACTTATGTTTTAGATCAATTTCAAGGAAATGGCCGGGAGCTAATTTTGTGGTGTTCCTGAAAATGGAATATGAACCTGGAATGTAGTTGTATTGAAGGAAGAGTGCGAGATGATTATAATCAACTTCCTTTTTGAATCGGGGATGCTGATGAAAACTTTTCAACTCAGAAGAAAAGAGAAACAGGTCTTCATGCCAATAGTACATCAGTGGTTTTACACCGGCACGATCGCGAAATATCCATACTTTCCTGGCTTCTTCATCATAGAGAACGAAAGCAAACATGCCAATGAACCTATCCACGCATGAAGGCCCCCAGACTTTAAACGCCTTCAGAATAACTTCTGTGTCTGATTCGCTAATGAAACTGAACCCTTTTTCGATAAGCTCATTCCGGATCTCATGAAAATTGTAAATCTCACCGTTGAACACAATGCAGAGATTTTCGAAGAACATGGGTTGATGGCCGAGCGGGGAGAGATCCATAATAGACAACCGCCTTTGGCCCAAGCCTAATGAAAATCCATCCTGTTGCACAAAATGATAGCCAGAATCATCCGGCCCGCGGTGACGCAAACAATCAGTCATCGAAACAACTAAATCCTTATTGCTCGTAGAGGTGAAATCGATAAAGCCACTGATACCGCACATGGAGGGAGAGGTTAGAGAACTTGTTTGGGAGGTATAACTGTAGCCAGCGATTTATTCAGCGGCTCATGTTTATACAAGTTAAGATTTTTCAAATTCCAAAGGATACCACGATAAAATGATTTCAAGTGCTCGAACTGGCCGGAGAACAAAAAACTCAACGTGTTCTTGGGAATAGTAAAGGTGACAAGGTATAACAGGAAGCACGCCATTTGCCCGGCCGTTGAATTTCTGCGCATAAAGAGAATTCTGTTCTTGTTATTATAGTATGTTTTGATGGCGCTTGCTTTACCCATAGTAATTGATTCCTTATGGTAAATCACAACATCGGCCTGATAATAGATTTTGTATCCGTGTTTCAATGTTTGCGATGACCAATCCAGCTCTTCATAGTAGATAAAGAAATGATCAGGAAACACACCTACGT
>Ga0315910_10000999_pt1 | contig 26731 bp, 25 predicted proteins | sample EdamamesoilMG_FD_204470 | JGI IMG/M metagenome (GOLD analysis project Ga0315910, IMG submission 204470) | Garden soil microbial communities collected in Santa Monica, California, United States - Edamame soil | ecosystem: Environmental > Terrestrial > Soil > Garden | place: USA: California... | reverse complement strand
TGGGCCGTACAAATGACGGCTGCGACATTTCCAAACGAATATCGCGCGATGGTTTTGGCAGGTTCTTCAACCGGCACGTTCGGTACACCGCAAGGCACGGCAACAACACCGCGCAACTTGGGATTGATCTTCTCGAAGTACGACGAGTTCTCGCAAACCATGTGGGGTTCAGCCGTCGCGCGCGACATCGTCAATGGCAAGAAGCTGCAGACTTTGTTTGCGTCCGATCAACCCATCGAGATCGGCAAACTTTACGGTTCGATCGAGGATGGTACCGGGCGCATGTTGTATATGCCGTCGACAACGCATCCGCAGGATCACATTTCGACAACGGCCATCGGCAATGCGATGGATTGGATGCAGCGCACCCTTCAAGGTGGCACCCCTTTGGCAAGCGACGACCAAATTTGGTACTGGAAGGAATTCGGTACGTTGCTGGCGTTCGTCGGCGGAGTGCTGAGCCTATTTGCGGTACTGCAACTCTTGCTGCGAAGTGCGGTGTTTGCATCGCTGAGCAAGACGCCGCCACAGAATAAGGCGGAGCAGGGGGTTGCGTGGCATGTCGGCGCAACGCTCACTGTTCTCGTTCCGATTATCACCTACTTCTATTTTCAAAGCCTCGGATCGAAGTGGTTTCCGGCATCCGCATACTTACCGCAAACGATAACAACTGGGCTGGCGACTTGGGCCGAGTTGAACGCCGCAATTGCGCTCGCACTATTGGTCATTCGAGTGTTCGCATTTCGTCAGCCGGGCCTCACATTTGCGAATTATGGCTTGGGCGGTGGTTCATTGTTCAAGTCTATCGCGCTCGCATTAATCGTCACTGCGTGGTTAGGATTGTTGCTTGCCTTATGCGACTTTTTGTTCGAGATCGATTTTCGCTTCTGGGTTGTTGCGTTGAAGCTGCCGAGCTTGTTGCACCTGCGCATCATGATGAGCTATCTGCTGTCATTCGTCTTCTTCTTTATCGTGCAAGGCGCCGTCCTTCACGGCCAGCTGCGGCACGACATGCCGTTGCGACGCGAGATAGTAATGAACGCTTTGCTATTGAGCGGCGGGTTCGCAGTGTTGCTGCTTGTGCAGTATGTTCCGCTCTTCGCGGGTGGCGTATTGCCGCTGGGCGAACCGCTGCTGACGATCGTCGCCTGGCAGTTCGTGCCGTTGATGATTGTCATTGCCGCCATATCTACTTTCTGCTTTCGCAAAACCGGGCGCGTCTATCTAGGCGCCTTTATCAATGCGCTGTTCGTAACTTGGTACATCGTGGCGGGACAAGCTACGCAATTTGCGCTGCGATAGTGGGCGGTAGTTTAGAACTCCGGTTTGTTGCTTTCGCAGCCGACAAGCGGTTGAATGCAAAACCTGAATCTATCTGGCTTTGTGACTCGACACTTGGGGGCGACCGATGGCTAACGAAATGCCGAATCCCGATAACTACAAGAACTTGTCCCGCAAAGTACTGCAGTACTGCAACAATTTCAGTCGGATTGCCGAGAAGATTCGGCAGAAGCAAATCTCGGCTGCGGATTGGGCGCCGATCGAAGCGCTTGTCGACGTCGACTCTTTTCGCCGCATGGGCGTATTTCTGACAAAAGTATCGGAAGTATCCACTTGGCAGCAATATAAACAAATCATCAATCAATACGGCGGCATGACCTCATGGGAAGGCACGCTGCGGCGGATTACGGAAGTTCCGGGACTGGTGTTCCTCGAACTTGAAGAGCGCAATACGCGCGACGGCGTGACCGACGTCTCCAACACCGTCACCATTTACAAATTCAACGACGCGGGAAAGTTGATCGAGCTCGATGTTTACGTCTCGCCTCTCGGCCAGCGATAGCGGCGAACCGGCTGGAGCGTTTCCTCAGCCGTAGTCTTCGATCAGTAAGACAACTATGAATGTAGAGCGCGCGGGACCGATTCTGTATAGCTTTCGCCGCTGTCCGTATGCAATGCGCGCGCGTATGGCATTGACGACTGCCGGGATAAGCCACGCTATTCGCGAGGTGTCGCTGCAAGCTAAACCCGCCGCTATGCTGGACGCATCACCCAAAGGCACGGTACCGGTACTCGTGTTGCCTGATGGCCGAGTGATCGATGAAAGTTTGGACATCATGTATTGGGCGCTTAACCAAAACGATCCCGAGCGCTGGCTCGCACCTGGCGATGCAATGGCGGACCTCATTGCTACCAACGACGGTCCGTTCAAATTTCATCTCGATCGTGCAAAGTACGGCAATCGCTATCCCGGATCCGATCCGGCAGAACACCGCGCCGCGGCGGTCAAGTTATTGCTCGAATTGGAAGAGCGATTGAATGCGGGCGCCTATTTATTCGGCAGCGCACCGTCACTCGCAGACGTCGCCATCTTTCCGTTCGTGCGGCAATTTGCCCACGCCGATGCAGCTAGGTTTGCGCTCGAGCCATTGCCGTCACTGCAAGCGTGGCTGACGCGCTGGGAGGCTTCGGAGTTGTATCACTCCGCGATGACCAAGCATGCGGTGTGGCAGCCCGGTCAAGGTTAGAACGCCGGGATTGATATTGGCAGGAAGCTAAAAGCACCAAGACAGTGTCCTGCTTTTGCGGCGCTTAGGCTGAATCTTGGCCCGCAGATCAGCTCGCACTCCAGGTATATGACGAGGAGTGCGAGTTGTTAAGCCGAGGCTACTCGATTACTTCCCAATCGATCGAGCTGGTTACAGTGGATCCATCGAATAGATCCACGCTCCAATCGACACGATTTTGACCAGTGGGCAGCCATGGAACGATATTCGGGCAGCGTAGAGCCGCGCGATTTTGATCATTCAACGCAACCATCTGGCACTGCCCCAAGTAGCTCGACGGTAAAGGCGAGCCATTAACGGTTGCTCTCACAGTGCTGACAGGCACTTTGGTGATTAACGCCGGGTCGATCTGCTGCGGACGCACGAAGCTGCTTTGCGTCGGTGAGATCTGCAGTTGCGGTAGCACTGCAACGGAATCGATCTGCAGCTGTATGAAATAGTACTGTCCACCCGCAGTTTGTCCGATCACATGCACTTGTCGTTCACTAAATTGCCCGAGATTCGGCGCCTGCGTCAACAGCGTGTCTTGGTAAAACGGATTTGCAAACGAACGAAACATGCCGACGATTAGGTCGACGCCTAGTCCGTTGGCGAGCGGCTTGTTCGCGTCGCTCATGATCGTAAACACCGACGGGTACTCCCAGAAATAGGAGGGCGAAACGTTGACCTGGAAAGGCCATGGTGCCGAAGTGAGCTGACCCGGCACTTCGAACGGTCCTGCCCATTGCGTCGAGGCGGGATCGTTATCACTTTCGAATTTAAGTGCGCCTAGGTTGATGCTTATTCGGCCCTGCAGCGGGCCCTGGCGATAGGAGCCGTAGTTGTAGTTCGGATTGGAATCGGGAACCGTTGTTTCATAACTGTATCGGCCTGTAGCGATTTGTCCTATCACAACTTGGCCACTTAAGGCATTGCCGGGATCATTTAGCATCTCGACGTGAGCCGTGACCTCGACGGTGAGTATTTCGGCAACGGCCGATCCCGATCCCAATCCCAATGCAAGCGCTAGGGAGAACGCAATGCACCCAGTCTTAAACCTAATCTTCATGATGTGCTCCTTGGTAAGTAAAAGGGCGCGAATCCAATTTTTCGCCGCCCGTCCGAGAGGATAGCGCCAATGGATGAATGATTGCATCGTCGCAGCGTATGGAAAGTCAGCGCGATGGCGGTATCAAGGAGTGTTGAGTTGATGGCGCGATAGTCTTTGTCCAGCGAAAGCAGCAGCTCAACCTTTAGGCAGTAGTGGTCCGTGGCTTGTGATGCCTTTCCTAATTTCACCCTGCGGGCAGCGTAGCCGATAGCTGCTTGCTTATTGAGCCTCGACGCGAATGCGCTCTATCCGCAGTGTTTTGATCTTCCAAGCGCCGCCGGACTTTTCATACGTCTCGTGATAATAGCCGTAGCCGGTCATGACAGAGAACGGCGATCCAGCGGGCATGAAAAGATGGTCGGTCATGGACCATATGGCGCTGGCAGTTGTGTCGCTGGTGACCGTGACTTCGCAATTGTGGCCGTGATGCGCGCTGACGATTCCGAATGCAGAGAGTCCCTTCGAGGACCATGCCGAACGCCCCTTCATCACGGCGTTCATCGCGGGAAGAAAATCTTTGCCGGTTTTTGGATCGGTGCAACACCCCATATAGTCGAGCACGCATTCCTCCGCCAAAATTCCGCGCACTAATTCGGCGTCGCCGGTGTCGACGCCGCGAAAGTAGCGCGCTTTTACCGTCTTTATTTCTTCGATGGCCAGCAGCCGTTCTACGTCATTCATGTATCACCTCGAATCCAAAGTATGCGGTACTCTTGAGGTCGACATTCGACAACGAGTAACGCAGATAAGAGTATATGCAACCTTTGCAGAACGTCGATCTTGAAACCGACACTCGAGCCGCTCGCTTCGTTAAGGATGAGGTCGTCACGGTGCGATTCGCCACCGCGGCAGGTGCCGTTGCCAGTCGCGAAGGTGCCAATAGCTATGCTGTCGGCGATGCCTTGATCACCGGTTCCACCGGAGACCATTGGAGCGTATCGCGCGATCGTTTCGACACCAAGTATTTACCCGTGCCGCCGCTGGTTCACGGACAAGACGGTGCGTATCGTAATCGGCCGAACGCCGTATTGGCCAAGCAGATATTTGCGGCCTTCGCCGTTGCGCGTAGCGTCGGCGGCGATCTCATTCGCGGCGAGGCGGGGGATTGGCTTATGCAGTACGCTCCGGGCGATTATGGAATCGTCGCCAATGCCAAGTTCCGCAAGGTATATAAGCCCGCGCCTACTAAATAGTTGAGCTGCGAATATTCTCTTTGGCTATCTAGGCTGCAACCAAGTTGGCAGAAACGAGTATGGGTCGACGTTGGCGCTTCGGTCGTAGGTCACGCGATGCTTGTCGAGCAATGCCTGCAAACGGCCGCCTTTGTAGGCATCGAAAAGATCTGTGCTGCCGCCGATGAATTCGCCGCCGACAAAAATTTGCGGAATCGTTCCGATAGAAGTATGCGCTGTGAGCGCCGCACGAATCGCACCGCCGCGATTGTCCTTTTGATACTGGACTGAATCGATATCGATGGATCGATAAGGAATGCCGAGTTTGGCAAACATCTTGCGCGCGGCCCAACAGAATTCGCACCACTCGAAAGCAAACATTACAACCGGTCGCTCGGTGTTTGCGATCGCGCGTTCGAAAAACTGCCGTGCGTCGGACGATACCACCGGCGGGCTTGCGGCGGGTGGCGGCGCAGACTGCGCGCACACATCAAAGCGGAAGTTAGGCGTCGAACGTGATATTTCCCATTCGTCGGACGTCATGTCCGCGGGTATGTCGGCGAACAGCGGTGTGCTGAGATAGCGCTCGCCGGTGTCGGGCAGCATGCAGAGGATGTTAGCTCCCGCCGGTGCGTCCGCCGCGATTTGGAGTGCACCTGCCAATGTCGCGCCTGCCGTGATACCTACGAAAATGCCTTCCCTGCGTGCAAGCTCACGCGAAAGGCGCAATGCGTCGCCGCCGTCGATCGGCACGATTCGATCGAAGAGTTTGAGCGTCACCGCATCCTCGGTGAGTTTAGGGATGAAATCCGGACTCCAACCCTGCATGAGATGCGGGCGAAAGTTAGGATGACTGCCGGCCGGGGAGCGATCGGTGTTGCGCGATTGTGGAATGCCGCTGCCGAGCACCTGCGAATTATCCGGTTCGCAAGCAATGATCTTTGTTTGCGGACTTTGTTCGCGCAGCACGCGCGCCACGCCCTTTAACGTGCCGCCCGTGCCGTATCCGGTAACAAAGTAATCGAGCCCCTCCTCGGCGAAAGCCTCGAGAATTTCCGGCGCAGTGGTACGCGAGTGCATATTCGCGTTGGCTTCGTTTTCAAACTGACGGCACAAAAACCAACCATGCGCTTCGGCAAGCTCGGTGGCTTTGGCGAGCATGCCGCTGCCCTTGAGTGCGGCGGGCGTGAGAACGACTTGCGCGCCGAGAAAGCGCATCAATTTGCGGCGCTCGACGCTGAAGTTTTCCGCCATGGTTACGACGAGCGGGTAACCTTTCGCGGCGCATACCATGGCGAGGCCGATGCCGGTGTTACCGCTCGTAGCTTCTATAACAGTCTGCCCCGGTTTGAGTTTGCCGCTGCGCTCCGCATCCTCAATGATGCCCAGCGCGAGGCGATCCTTCACCGAGCCCATCGGGTTGAAGGACTCGATCTTGGCGTACAAATTAACGTGCGCAGGCGCGAGTTTGTTGATTCTTACCACCGGAGTTCGACCGATGGTGTCGAGAACGCTGTTGAATTTCCGCATGTCCCAATTCCTCGGTCTGGAAGGCGAGCTCCGCTAATACGGTGTCATTGATGATGCCGGTGCGCACAGGTACTTGTAGAATTACAACGTACCCATACCGGACACTGTAGCGACGGGCGTGTTGCTCCAGAATGATCGAACGTCCGGCACTCATGCTCGATCGTCCGGAGCGAGTCAAACGGGCTGATTGTCCGATGTGTTGCAAGTCGTGCCTTCGCGGCACAGTTTCTTGCGACATCGAGCACGATGCATGTATAGCGCACTCCCGCGAATCTCATTCGAAAAATATTGTTAGAGAGTCCCGATGCCAGAGCAGCCAAAGCTGAATGCCGAACGACTTTTAGCCCGCCTTGACGAGCTGGCGCCGACGATACGCGCGCATGCCGCCGAAGCAGATCGACTGGCGCGTTTGCCTGAAGCCATGGTGCGCGAATTGCAGGCTCTACGATTATTCCGGCTGTGGGTTCCGCGTTCTTATGGCGGCTTTGAACTGGAGCTAAGCGAGACACTGCGTATCTACGAAGCGGCGGCCTGGGTCGACGGCTCGTTCGGGTGGGCGGCGATGATAGGCGCCGGCGGCGGGCTCTTTGCCGCTTATCTCGATCCTGCAGGGGCGAATGAGATCTTTGGACCGTCCGATGCGGTGATCGCAGGTTCCGGCGCGCCAAGCGGTCGTGCTGAACACGTGGAACGTGGCTATAAAGTGAGCGGCCGGTGGCGTTACGCCAGCGGTGCGCACTACGCGACGACATTCACAGCAAATTGCGTCGTTACATGCGATGGACAGCCCGTCGTGGATGCGGACGGTAAGCCGCTCATCCGAGCAATGGCCTTCACGCCATCGCAAGTGACGATTCATGCCGCGTGGGACACCATCGGCATGCGTGGCACCGGCAGTCACGATTTTGAAGTGCGCGATGTAGTCGTGCCGCGGGAGCGTACCTTTTCGGTGTTCACCGATTCCGTCCGCGAACCCGGACCGCTCTATCGCCTGCCGTTTGGCGTTCTTACCGAAATGCCGATTGCTGCGTTGGCGCTAGGCATTGCAAGACATGCGCTCGATGCTTTCAGCGAGCTTGCGCAGGTTAAGAAAGACGCGCCAACCGACGGGCCGCTCAGTGGACATCCAATCGTGCAAGCAAACTATGCAGCGAGTGAGGCGCGCTGGCGCTTCATGCGCGCAGGCATCTACGCGCTCGCTGTGCAAACTTGGCAGGCTGCGCAGGCTTCGCATTCGTTAACACCGCGCGAGCTCGCCGAAATTACTGCGAGTTGTGCCTTGTGCTTATCCGATCTGCAACGAGTCGTTGGCGATCTTGCCGGTTTGGCCGGCATGAGCGCGATCGCTCAGGACAGCGAATTCGCGCGAGCGTGGCGCGACCTGCAAACGCTTGCCGCGCACGTGTCGGTATCGCCTTTGCAGGTTACTGCCGCCGGGCAACGGATGATGAGCGTTTAATCGGCGAAAACGTCCTACCCAAATCTCTGAGCGCGACTGCAGTTCTTAACACTGGGTGCGACTTGCTCGTAGCGCCCGTCGCTCTATACTGAGCAGCCGTAGGCAAGTGGTTCGATAGTCAATAAAGAATTGCTGCAGGGTTTTGCGGACCGGGCAGTATGAAGGGGGTGTGGAATGTCCATTGATCGACGTACATTCATGCAGGGCAGCGCCGCCGTGGTGGGCAGCGCTGCGTTGACGAGCTCTATCGCGCAAGCGCAAGAGGTCAAAATAAATTGGCGCGATGCAAAGTACGGCGAACCGTTCATTGATAAGGACGAATGGCGGGACACGCCTGTGCGTCATCGTTATCTCCACGGCGGATTCAAAGGGTCCGACCTGTTGTTTTCGATGTATTTTCCACCCAAGGAACAGTATCAAGGTCGATTCCTTCAGCCGCTGCAAGCCGTGTCGGGCAACGAGAATATGGCGCCGATGGCGCTGTCCCAGGCCAACTCGTTCGGCTTTGCGATTGCGAGCGGCGGGTATCTAATCGAATCAAACCAAGGCAGCAAGAACATGTTCGGCGGCGACTCGTACGCCAATGCGGCGGTCGCGCAGTTCTCGCGCGAATTGGCCGCGCAGATGTACGGCAAGCACCGCACGTACGGCTATGTTTTCGGTGGCAGCGGCGGCGCGTTCAAAACCTTGGGCTGCATTGAGAATCATCCTGGTGTGTGGGACGGTGGCATTCCGTTCGTGCACGGCTCGCCGGTCGCTATTCCCAATGTGTTTACGGTGCAAGCCCACGCTATGCGCGTTTTAGCGGACAAGTTTCCGCAGATCGTCGACGCGATCGAGCCCGGCGGCAGCGGCGATATGTATGCCGGCTTGAACGCTGAACAAAAGGAAGCATTGCAGGAAGTAACACGCATGGGGTTCCCGCCGCGCGCTTGGTTCAACGTACAGAAGATCGCATACGGTTACACCGGCGTCTTCACGACGCTTGTCGATCGGATCGTCGACGGCGATCCAACGTACTTCAACGACTTTTGGACCAAGCCCGGTTATCTTGGCGCGAATCCAACGGAATCTCTCAAGCGCGCTCGCATTCAGCAGCCCACAAAGATCAAAGCGCTGGTGATGCCGGAAGAAGCGCGTTCAATGGGCATTCCGCTCAGTATGCCCACCTCGCAAACGCAAAGCGGTGTGCAATTCCCCGCTGCCTTGCGTATGGAGAATTTGCCCGCGGGTAATTTGCAAGGCGCGTCGATTCTGGTGAAGAGCGGCGGCGCAAAAGACCACATCTTTTACATTGTGGGCGTGGTGCGCGATATGGTCATGATCGGATTCGGCGCCGGACATTTCCAAGCGGCTGCGGCTCTCCGTGCCGGCGATGAGGTATCGGTCGACAATTCCATTTATTTGGCGACGCAAACCTATCATCGCCACCAAGTACAGCCACCCGAGTACTACGTGTGGAATCAATTCAAAGGTCCGGATGGCAAACCGCTGTATCCGCAGCGCCCCAAGCTATTGGTCGACAAAGTCATGACCGGCGGCTCTACGATGAGCGGCAACTTCAACGGCAAGATCATGGTGCTGCACGCATTGATGGACGAAGCCGCGTATCCCTGGCAAGGCGACTGGTTTCGCACGCGAGTCAAGGCGGCGCTCGGCACGCAGTTCGACGACCGCTATCGCTTGTACTACATCGACAACACGATGCACACCACGCAGACCTCGACGCCCAAAGATCCACGGCCTGTCGCGACGACGCGCGTGGTTAGCTACCAAGGTGCGTTACAGCAAATGTTGCGCGATCTCGCCGCCTGGGTCGAGCGAGGCGTCGCACCACCCGACGGCACTAGCTACAAAGTGAGTGATGGACAAGTGCAAATAGCCGCCGCGCCGCGCGACCGCAAAGGTGTGCAGCCGGTTGTTAATGTGAAAGCGAACGGCGGCGCCCGTGCCGAGGTACCCGTGGGGCAGGCGGTAAGTTTCACTGCTGATGTCGAAGCGCCGCCGAAGACGGGCTTCATCGTAAAAGCCGAATGGGACTTTGAAGGCACCGGCGAGTATCCGGCGGTTAGCGACATTAAGCCGGAAGCACGCGTCGCAGTGAAAACGGCTTACACCTTTACCAAACCGGGCACGTATTTTCCGGCATTGCGGGTGACGTCCTCGCGTTCGGCTAACGGCGACGACTATGCGCAAGTCCTGAATATCGGTCGTGTGCGCGTAGTCGTGGTGTAGCGGTATCACGGTGACGAAGCGCCGGGCGTTCTTGACCGGCGCTTACCATCGACCCTTGCGGCGATTCCACGAATAAAGGCCAGCCGCGAAACCGTTATAGAGCCATCGCGAGACGGTGTTAATGCCCGGCAAACGGGTAAGACGTGCCAATAATTGCTGACCTTTCGTATGACGCCATAGCGTCTCGAACGCATCGGCGCCGATTTTCGTTTCACCGTTTTCATCTACTACGTGTAATCGCTCGCGGACGAATTCCCGCTCTGCATTGATCTCGCATACCGCGTTTTCATCGGCATGAATATCGATCCATTGCACTTCGCAGCCTTCCATACGCCGCTTCTGTCCTGCGATTCCGGCATTGCAAACCGGACATGCGCTGTTGTAATAGACCTTGAGCTTGCTCATCTGCGTTCCTTTAGCGCCGCATGTATCCCATGAAGTGTGCTGAACATCGAGTTGGTGAAATTGCCGCCTTGTACGTCCCTCGTATGCACGGCTGGCAAATGGCAACTGGGGATTTCCGGGTGATCGTGGTGCTCTCGGTGATAGTTGAAGTTGACGTCGTATAGAACAATTCGATCGAGCCAATGGCCTCGATGTGAACGTACATATCCCGCCTGCGGGGCATCGCTGACGACGCCATGTTCCGCAATGCCGCGCAACTGACTAAAAAATAAACCGAAAGTCGCCGACGACACCAAGGGTAGAACTGTCAATTCAAGATGTCGACCGAATCCCGTGACCAGTACGGCGATCGTCAACTGAATGGTCGCGATGGTTGCGATCTCGCCGCTGCGGATGGCTCTCATTAAATTACCCGGCGCGAGCAAACTGTCGAGCAGGGTGTATCGTAGATTGCAGCCAAGGAGTGGTTTTACGACATGCCAACGAAATTGCGAGGATGTCATGCGGTTCAAATGCAGGTAGTGAAAGCCTTCCGGGTCGTCGGGCGAGCCGAACGAACGATGGTGGCGCCAATGCTGTGCCGAAAAACTGCGGAATGCTATGCCTGTGATCGCGCCCAGCAACGAACCCATAACCTCGTTTGTTCGAGCGCTTGCAAATAAAGTGCGATGGATGCAGTCGTGCATCACCACCGTCATTCGATAGAGCAGCAAACCGATGAACGGCATCAGCAGCCAGGGTAGGGCTAGGTTTATGTCGGCTAGGTTAGGCGCGAACCACAACAATGAAAGCAACGGCAAAAGATTTCGCAGCACCGCTGTCCATCCATAGCGGGCCGATGGTAACCACCTCGATTGAATCAACACGGGCATGAGTGGCATGTTATAGGTGTGCGAAGGAAGGATCCTACGCATCTTCCGCAGTTCATGCCAACGCGAGCTGCCGCAAATCGGCACCGATTTCGTTAATCCGTGGCAATCACACCGGCCTGTCGCGGCAAATTCCTTATCGATCGCCGGCGAGGGCGAAGAATGTTTTCAGCCGATCGGATTGAAGCCGATGCGTGGGTGCTTGACGCCGTGCGAGCGTAAATAATTCTCCGCATCTTCCAATGTGTCGAAAGGGCCATCTTCGATCGCCCGGCAATCGCAAATAGTGTACGCGGCCGGAATCTCGTTAGTAGGTTCCAGGACGGCAAATCCGCGCTTGACGACTTGCACGCCGTCGCGCGGCATATATGCGTCGGGATTGAGCGTCAGCACAATAGCGTTACGCCGCAACATGTCGGGCTCATCCGCCAGTTCGTACCAATCGCTGTGCAGCAGTATGTAACCCCGTGCATTGATTTGGTTGTGAGATCTCATGCTGGCGTTCATGGTGATTTGCCGGTTGGTTTAAAACGGTAACTCCAAAACGTCTGCGCCCAGGGTAAGGTTCCTAGTCGCGCTATTAGATGGAAGTCAAGGACACCAAGCGCGCATTTCGAATTCGCTTTGCGGTGGTCATAGCGACGGAAAATCGTCGGCGCAAAGATTTCCAGCTGAAGTCATAACGACTTACGCGCACCTTGGGATCGCCTACGGATAAGCAGTGTGACCCTATCGTGCAACGCCTTACCACAATCGGCGCCGACACTTTAAATGCTGCAGCTCGAATCCCGCACGATCTATAGCGTGCTCGTCCGATTTGCGCGATTTCGCTTCGCACCTATCCTGCTGCTGTCATCCACGAGACTACACAACGATGACATCCGTACTCGGCAAGCATCGGAAGCTAAGCCGCAGACTTGCAGCTATTTCAGCGGAGATATTCAATGTTCAACGCCACACACTCGCGCTCGCGCGTGCTTGCACGTATCTGTCTGGGCCTTACAACGCTCGCTTGGACGTCCATTTCCCTGGCTCAAGTCACCCGTTACGTGAATCCGGCGCACTCTGCGGCGCAAGACGGCGGCGATGGCAACGCCGCTGCGCCTTTCAAGACGTTGTCCTTTGCGATGACCCGCATGCTCGTTGGCGATACGTTACTGATCCACTCCGGAACCTATCGTGAAACGTTGGATTTGAGGAAGGCGACGGCGCTGCTGTCGACCAGTACAACGCCCACCGCCGTAACGAAGATAGCGGCGGTGGCGGGAGCAACCGTGTTGCTCAAGGGGTCGGACGTCGTGCAAGGCTGGGAATGGATTCGCCCCAATGTTTTTGTCAGACGTAACTGGACGGTGAATTCGCAACAGGTTTTCGTCGATGGCGTGCCGCTTAAGCAACTCGGTGGTTCCATCTATGGCGGCTTTCCGGATAAACCCGGCAATTCCTATGCACACATTCTGGCGAGCAGCGGCGGCATCTGGCCCGGTCGAATCAACGGCAATATCGATTCGGTCGTCGATGCCGCCTTTTACTATGATGCAGCCGCGCAAATACTCTACGTCAAAGGACCGTGGTCGACATTACAGGATCGAACAGTGGAGGTGAGTACGCGCTCATATGCGATTTTCGGCAGCGACCTTCACGATCTGTCGTTGAGTTCCCTGCAGGTGGCTCATTCCAATACTTCGGCAACTATGCAAAACGGCGCCGTGACGCTGTACGGGTCGCGGTTGGTGCTGGATCGCATCGACGTCAAGTACGCGGATGGCGCCGGCTTCGATATCACAGGCAACAACAACGTGTTGCGCAATAGTTCGGCGAGCCTGTGTGGGCAAATCGGCATCAAGATGCGTGGACACTATGCGCAGCTGCTCAATTCCACTATGACGTACAACAACACGCGCGGCTTTAACAAATGGTGGGAAGCCGGCGGTGCAAAATTCGTTGGCGATGGCGGGCTAAAAAGTTCGACGGTCGCGGGCAATCGTGCTTACTTTAACGCCGGTGACGGGCTGTGGTTCGACACTAACAATAGCAACAACAAAATTCGCGACAACAGCATCGCCTACAACAGCGGCATGGGCATTCACTATGAGGCCAGCCAGACCGGGACGGTTTTTCGCAACATAATTTTCGGCAACGGGCAACGCGGCATCTATTTGCCGAACAGCATGAATTCGGTTGTGCATAACAACCTGATTGTCGGGAACGCTCTTGAAGGCATTGCCATCGTCGATGTGCGCGGCGCCACGGCACAGAACGATTTGGCTTTGACACCGGCCGGAAACTACGTCGCCGCCAATGTGCTTGGCTGGAACGGGAAGTCGGCGATTGTCTTGCCGGGCGAAGGCGTGCGAGCGGAAGCGGACGCCAATCTCTTCCTAGGTGCAACGGTGCCGTCGTTTGCGTTGGGGTGGCCGACACCCACCAATCCAGCCCTCGACTTGCCTGCATGGCGGGCAACTAATCACGACTTGCATTCGTGGCATGTACAGATGGCGATGCCGACATCGTTAGCGGCGCAGATTCAACAGCAAGCGACGTCGCCGAATTTTTCCGCCGTGACTGCGATCGCGACCGGATACAGCGTGCCCTTGAGTGCGTTGCCGCGACCGGTTCCGGTCGGCATTGGTTCTAAGCCGGGGCCGTAGCTTCTTTGCCGTTTCGCTAACGCCCACATCGCATGATCGCTCGCGAGGATGCGACAGGAATCAGTTCGCGATGTCCTTTAATAACGTCATTAATTTAGCCGCCGCCGGTCCCGCTCCGTTTCTAAAGCGTTGCACGATGACGCTTTCCTCGGGAGTCAGTGATTCCGGTTGACCGTAATTGAAGTCGAGACGTGACTTTGCGATCCAATTGCGGATTTCGGACGTGCGTGACCACTGCGATTGATTACTCAGGTTGGCCAGATACATGCTGAGCCAATCGACGTCGCGAATCGGCAATGGAATAGGCCTGCTGAATGCATTCTTCTCGACGTCGGTCTGGTAAGTCACTTCAAGATGCGCGATCAAGGCGGCACTGAAGCATAGCTGACAGGTGCGAATGGCTTGCAGCGTAATCGTTCGGTCGTCGAACACCGTTGCCGGTCGGCGCGTGCGAATCCCGCTCGAAGTACAGTCCACATGAATGACGTCGGAGTGTGTCGCGATGGTACCGTTGTCGAGAACGATACGGTCCGAATCGATGCTGCGCACATGGCCGAGGCGGACCACGTTGCTAATCCGTCGCAACGCTTGCAATTCTGCCCGTGAGACCGTGGCGCATCGGTAGCGTGTGGGCGTCACTTGTTGGTCGATCCGCAACAATTGATCGTGTTGATCCAACAGTTGCAGTAGCTGCTCCGGCGACTCAGCTTGCTGAATCAATTCGACTTGTAGCGCCAGCGGTGCCATGCGCCGAGCAAAGAATTCGGGCTTGGGCTGCACATGTTCACGGTCGACCAGCCATGAATCGCGCGGCACGATCCAGGTGATTAGCTCGGTCGGTACGTCGTGTTCGAGCAACCACAGGCACGCATCAATGCCCGTTTTACCTGCGCCGATAACCATGAATCGCTGGGCTGAGTAGTCGATCGTGGGGAGGGCGTTCGGCGGCACCACCTGCATGCCCGATGCGACGGCATATTTTGGCGGGCGTTTGGCGGGCACTTCGGTGTCCGTAAATGTGGCATCGACGATTTTCTTTTTGACAGTGACGGCGTACTTGGCGCCGGATGTCAGCGAAACGAAGCGACCATCACCACGGTAGTCGCACATCGGAAAGTAGCGAACGCGACCGCTCGGCAGAAATTGCGCACGCATGATGCGGTCGAAGTAACTGCACAACTCCGCAGCCGAGGCTTGCTCATAAAAGCCGCGATTAAGGCCTGTTGGGTCGATCGTGTCTTCACCCAGCGGCCGGGAGTTCACCCCATAGTTGGCGGATGCCGAATGCAGGCGCACGAAGGGGTAAGCGTCATTCCAATGACCGCCCGGCGCGTGGTGCCGATCTACAATAAAGACCGATGCGTTCGATTCCGCGAGTAGCGTGTCGACGAACGCCATGCCCATGGCGCCGGCGCCAATGACGAGGTAGTCGGCCTCGAGTGTATTTAATCTGTCCATGCTAGGGTGCAAAAGCGACGCAACATTGCATCGCAAGTTTACCCTGGCACCGCAGAGCTTGGGCGGTGGTCGAGCGACGGATTGCTTTTAACGCGAATAAGCCCTGTGATTTCGGGTCAACAGAGCTTTGCCTTCGCCCGCAGCAGGTGTCGCTCGCTAAAGCGCTTTTCGTCCGCTAATGACGCGAACCAAAATCATCACGATGGCGACAACCAACAAAATATGGATGAAGCCGCCGATGGTGTAGGACGATACCATCCCCAACAACCACAGTATCAAAAGTACAATCGCGATAGTTCCCAACATTGTCTCGCCCTCAATGGTTCGCGCCATATTGTTGGCGCGGTTTGGAAGGTACCGTTTGAGGAGTATGGAGGATGTAGGACGACGCCGATGGCGCGGCGAAGACTCGTCCGCCATGAGTCTTATTACTTGATCGTTATTCGGTGCGTTGAGCCAGATGAACGATGGCGACCGCAAGGGCGCAGGCGGTCATGATGACGGCCAAGGGCACCAGCGATCCATTATTGAAAACGGTAACGGCAATACCGACAAGGACGCCGACGAGGGATTGCAGCGAGCCAAGCAACGCCGCTGCCGTGCCGGCATCTTGGCCTCGGGATGCGAGTGCCAATGCGGCGGTGTGAGGCATAAGCCGCACAGTGGTGACGAAAAACAAGAATTGTCCGACTAATACAGCGGCGAGCGAAATATCGATTACCCACAAATCGATAGCTCCTAAAACAATCAGTCCGCATCCAACCAACGACGGCCACCATATCAAGCGTCGCAAAATGTGGCGCGGCTTTTGCTTGCGGAGAGCACGGGCGTTTAGACGGCTGGCGATGAAGAACGCAATGCCGTTCAAGCCTATTAACCAACCGAAGGTTTCCGGCGAGACGCCAAACATCGCGGGCAGCACCTTGGGCGCACCGGCTACGTAAGCGAATACCGCCGCCAAACTGAATCCGCCGATCAATGCGTACATCATGAACTGTCCGTTGCTCAGCAGCGCGAGATAGCTGCGCAGTACGGCGCTCAGCCGCAATGACCGGACGTTGTTGGGATCGAGCGACTCTTTCAGATACAGATGCACGCTCAGTAGCACGACACCGCCGAGTGCTGCTTGAATAAAGAAAGCGGCGCGCCATCCCCATGCGCTAACGATAAAACCGCCGGCGACCGGCGCGAGAATCGGCGCGATGCTCACGACCGTCATCAACGTTGAAAACACACGCGCCGCTTCTTCGGGTTGGCAGCGATCGCGGACGATGGCGCGGCCGGTGGGCATGCCGCTGCTTCCGCCCAGCGCCTGTATGACGCGACCCACCATGAGCATCTGCATGCTCGTCGCGAACGCGCAGCACAACGACCCCGCGATATATATCGAAAAGCCGAAATAGAGGGGCGGCTTGCGGCCGTAGCGATCGCTGAGCGGGCCGTAGACCAATTGTCCACCTGCCATGCCGATCAAGTACGCGGCCATGGTGCCTTCGGCGCCGCTCTGACCGAAGGAGGCTTCGATCATCGGAAATGCCGGTAGATACAAATCGATGGTGAGCGGCCCGATGCCGGACATGATCGCAATCACGATCAGCCAGCTTGGCATTCCGAGTACGGTACGATCTGAAGACATTATCGCGACAGTTTTGCGTAACGCGAGCGTTGACGCAACTAACGACGTCGAGTGCGCCGTAGCGCGCTCTGTTTAATCGAAGAAGCAGCGATGCCGGTTCTTGCGAATCGTCTATCTATAGCCGCCGGCGAACTTTCAGATTCCCCACGCCGCCCAAACAGATACAGATGATTCAGCAGCAGTCTCACTGCTAACGGCACGCAATGCCGAAATCGGATCGATGTACAACAGACAGGATTTTTCGTGTGTGACGCCGATTTGTGTCCATGGCGCGGTCTTGTGCAGACGCCCTTGGATTTGCACTTTGGCGGAACCCGTAATCGCGATCTGTACCGACATTTTGACCGGCGGTATTTGCGAACCGATTATGCGTATGGAAATGTCCGGCCCCACGGTGTCGATCTTTGCATTTGCCAGTAAAACGTCGGCGGCCATACGGTTCCTTGAGTGTCAGCAATCGCTATTAAAGAAGTCCGTCCACAGTGACACATTCCACTCGGCGACGCCGGGCAATCGGCGTCCAAAGTGAGCGGTACGCACGGTCGCGGGCAACGTGTTCGCCGAAGCGTGCGGTACGCCTCAGTCGTCGCTCCAGGGGACTACTTACTGCGAATCACCGCATCGTATTCGCGATCACCGAGTTTCCAGTGACGGTCACGAGAGTTCTTGGTGATCTTGACCAAGTTTTCCGTCCGCGAACTCAATCCGCTGCCGCCGGTACTTTCTGCCAACAGTACCCGCACGGAGGTGGATGTCGCGGCGCCAAGTACATCCTCGACCAATGCAATGTGCCGCGTCGCCTTCGCCGGATCGCTGCTCACTTTGCGTCGCACTAGAATGTCGTAACGTTTGATCAGCTTGGGATCGTCGATGCGTGTGAAATGGCTGCCGCTGGCGTGATCCGCGTAATACTTACCGGTGGAGTCGATGTCGATGTTGCGGGCGACGCCGCTGCCGGGGAAGTTCTCCTCCAAAAAGGCGCCGACAAAGCCGTTGCAGTCCATGCCGATGTAGTAGTTGACGTACTCCTGCAGATCCGTCACGCGTCGACCCCAGCCCAGTTTGGTGATGTCGATCTCGGCGTGCCGCAAGTAGTAATCGCAAAGCTTGATTGCGCGCGTAAAACGGTTCGGCGTGCCTTTACCTTGAAATGCCTGTCGAACATCGTCCCAGGGACAATAGTGAAACGGTACCGGTTTAATTGCCGGGGCAACCAAGAATTCCGTGTCGGTGAAATATTTGTGAGCCGCCGCGCCATTTTTGTCGCCGGCATAGCGGCCGGTGCCGTGAATAAAATGCTTTAGATCCAAGTAGGCTTTCTGAGCGAAGCTTTGGCCTGCCATTACATCGCCGGAAATGTAGGTATTGAGGTGAACATACTTTTGACCTTGCGCATCGCAGCCGGAGAACTGCATAGGCTTGTAGCGCGACATGTAGGCCAAGGGGCGTTCTGCCATAAAGGGTTCCTCGGAATACGGCTGCATCGAAGCGTTACGGATTATCGGATGGTGCTCGCCATCGCGCATTCGAACAACCGCCCTTTAGGGCATACCGATCGCACCGCTCACGGCGGCAATCGTTTGGGCAGATAAGGCCGACAGCGGCATCGTGGCGCCGCCGACAGCGTTACGACGATCACTTACCCGACACTTCGAGCATACGGCGATTTTCGCTATGAAAGAGGTATGGCCATGAAGCGTTTGACGAGCAAAGTCCAATGGCGCAACGCCTTGGTGATCGGTGTGGTTTTGTTGGCGGCGGCATGTGCGACCACCCGAGTTGATCCGCTGCGGGCCAGTTCGCAACGGTTGGAAGACCGCACCGGCGATTTCTATTCGCAAATCCGTTACGAAGGCGACAATAGTCGTCGCGACCGTATTAGCAGAGATGCGCAAGCGCTGTCGGAATCGGCACGCGGCCTCAATCTCGCGGTGGAGCGTCGAGCATCTAGCGATCAAGTCGCGATTGAATACGACCGTGTCGCAAAGAACTATCATCGCCTGCAGGATGATTTAGCCGATGAGGGATATGCGGACCAAAATCGCCGCGTACTGGAGGAGTTCGATCGGGTGACCACGGCGTATAGAGATGTGGAGGCGGCCTTCGCTCAGCGACATGCCCGCAACGAGGCGGTGGGTCGCGAACGCTATCGCGACTAGTCACTCCATCTAAACATTCACGGCTCCAAATAAGCCGTCGAGGAACGCCTGGTTTAACCGGCGTCTTCGACGGCTTTTGTTTGTTTGCGCTACGGTAAAGCCTGCATTGGCGAACGAATAAACGATGCCCACACCCTGCTTCCGCGCCCCGGCCTTGCCAAAGAGGAGGCTGTGCTGTCGACGACGATTAAATTTGCTTTAACCCTCGACGAGTTAACAGAAATTGCACTTCAATGAAGGGAGAGTATATTGCGGACGTTTTGTTAACTCGGGGTTGCTATGAAGGCGTTGCGGCTGCTGTTGAGGATTGCTTTATTCGGCCTGGTTGCGGGTTCGTCGCATGCCGCCGATTCCAATACATATCAAGTAACCGGTCCAATTCTGGCGTTGACGCCCACTACGATCACCGTGCAAAAGGACAACGAGAAGTGGGAGGTCGCACGGGATCAGGCCACGCCGGTGCGCGGTGGCGAATTGAAAGTCGGGCAGAAAGTGACGGTGAAGTACCGCATGACTGCCATCAGCGTCGAAGTAAAAGACGCCAAGAAGTAGCAATGAGCGCATCGCATTCGTGGGTTCGCGCCTTGAGGGCCAACGGTTGGGCAATCGCTGCGTTGTTTGTGCTGGCATTCCAGCCCGCGAACGCAGCACAACCAAAAGCATCGACCGGTCGAATCACCAAAGCTGCGACGCAGTCGAGTCCGGAAGTGCGTTCGAAAGCGGTACTCGTGCTCGATGCCGGTAGTGGCGATGTCCTGTTCGCCCGCAATGCGAATTCGGCGCTGTCGATTGCATCGCTCACCAAGCTGATGACGGCATTGGTAGTGATCGAAAGCCGGCAGTCGTTGGATGAAGTAATTACGGTTACGCGCGAAGATCGAGACGGCGCACGCGGCGCTGCATCGCGATTGACGGTGGGAGCAGTACTGACTCGCGGTGATCTAATGCATTTGGCGTTGATGGCTTCCGATAATCGCGCCGCATACGCGTTGGCTCGCACGTATCCGGGCGGCAAACCCGCTTTTGTCGCGGCCATGAACGCCAAAGCACGCATCTTGGGCATGACGCAAACCCGCTTTGTTGATCCTTCGGGGCTATCGGCCGGGAACGTTGCCTGCGCCGCCGATATTGCCAAGCTGATTTTGGCGGTCTCCGAACACGCCGCCATTCGTGAGTACTCGACCGACGGCAATCATTCCGTCACGCTGGTAAAGCAGGCGATTGAATTCCGCAATACAAATTATCTGGTGACAAAAGCGGATTGGGATATCCAAGTCCAGAAGACCGGCTACACCAGTGACGCCGGTCAATGTCTGGCAATGCGCACGGTGATTCAAAATCGGTCTGTGGTGATCGTGTTATTGGATTCTTTCGGCAAGCACACGCGCACGGCGGATGCACGCCGGATCCGCCGCTGGCTGGAATCGCATCCCACACAGACCATCGCTCGCAGTTAGCCGCATGCGTTTCTCGTGGCGCTGGGGGCTGAGCGCGATCGTGGCGATCGCCGGCATGTTCGCGCTGCTGCTTGCGCCGATTGGTTTGGGCAAGACGCACCTAGCAAAAGCGCTGGAAGATTCGCTGCACGGCCCCTTGTTCGCGGCGGTCGCTGTCGGATCGCTGCTATTGCTGCGGCAAATTCTGCCGCGCTTGCGGTTATCGAACTATGCACTGGCGTTGCTTATCGCTCTAATCCTTGGGGGATTGGGCGAGGTCGCGCAGGCCTTTACCGGCAGCCGTCATGCGGAAATCCAGGATTGGTTTAACGATGGGGTGGGCGCGCTGGCCGGGCTTGCGGCGTTTGCAGTGTTTGATCCGGCGTTGCGCTTTTCTCGTGTCGCAAAATGTTTTGCGTTGTTGTTCAGCGCTGCGATGACGTTGCTGATCCTGAAGCCGCCGGTTGTAGCCGCTATGGATGCTCGTCAGCGTCAAGTGCAACTGCCGGCGTTGTTGGACTGGCACAGTGTGTCGGGTTATCGATTGCTAACCTCGACAGAGGCCAGCGGCATGGTGACCGGCATTCCGAAAAGCTGGCAGCGTGCCTCGGCGGAGCTTGCGCTGTATGTGCAACCCTACGGGTCGACGACTGCAGCAGAGGACTTCAAATCGGCGCCGGAAAGCTGGCCGGGCATTACGCTGGAGGAACCGTGGCCGGAGTGGAGTGGCTACCGCGCACTCATTCTCGACATCGTTAACCCCAACGATGCAGTCTTGCCGCTGACGCTGCGAATCAACGACCGACGCCACAGCGGTCGTGTGGCCGATCGCTTCAACCGAATTCTGCAGATTGGGCCGCGTCAACGAACGGAAATAGTCATCCCGTTAGACGAGATCGCGCGCGGGCCGAAGGACCGCGTCATGGATATGAGCGCAGTTGCACGGATTGTGTTATTCCAGGACGGCCGCCGGGGTGCTTGGCCGTTTTATCTTTGTAGTCTGCGTCTAAGTCCCTAAATCGGTCCCCGATTAGGGGCACCAAGATAACGCAGCTAAAAGTGGTAACGCTTGATTGCGGTGCGCCACTCGTCATACCTTCGCTCTGTCTTTGCGCTGGCATTGCACCGTTGCCGCAATCGGCCGCCAGGCACGCATTGGCATGGTTTTCGCTCTCGGCTTTAGGAGTTAATCCGGTGTCGTCGCTAGGAAACGTGAAAACCAACGCTTACAACGAAATGCACGGCCATGAAGGCCAGGTGCGCGAACATTACCAAGCCTTCGACGAGTGGCTGGACTCGATGCCGCCAGAGCGTGTTGCGCAGAAGCGCGCCGAGGCCGACATGTTGTTTCATCGCGTGGGCATTACCTTTGCCGTTTACGGCGAAGAGGCCGGTACAGAGCGACTCATTCCTTTCGATATTGTGCCGCGGATTATTCCGGCGCAGGAATGGAAGAAACTGGCGGCCGGGCTGAAGCAGCGCGTACGCGCACTTAATGCCTTCATCGCCGATATCTATCACGGCCAGGACATTTTGCGCGCCGGCCGCATTCCCGCCGAACAAGTGCTGTGCAACGTGCAGTACCGGCCGGAGATGCAGGGCATCGATGTGCCTAACAGTATTTACGCGCATATAGCGGGCATCGATGTCGTGCGCGCGGGCGCCGGCGAGTTCTATGTGCTTGAGGACAATCTGCGCGTCCCGTCCGGCGTGTCGTACATGCTGGAAGACCGCAAGATGATGATGCGTCTGTTTCCGGAATTGTTTGCGCGTTACTCGGTGGCGCCAGTGGAGCATTATCCGGATTTGCTGCTGGAAAATTTGCGCGGCGTCGCGCCGTCCGGTGTCAATGATCCGACGGTCGTGTTGCTTACGCCCGGCGCATACAACAGCGCCTATTTCGAGCATGCGTTTCTTGCGCAACAAATGGGTATCGAACTGGTCGAGGGGCAGGACTTGTTCGTCGACGATGAGTTTGTTTACATGCGCACAACGCGCGGCCCGCGACGCGTCGATGTGATGTATCGCCGCATCGATGACGATTTCGTAGATCCGTTGGCGTTCCGTCCCGATTCGATGCTGGGTGTGCCGGGTTTGCTAAGTGCGTATCGCGCCGGTCATGTCACCATCGCTAACGCCATCGGCACAGGCGTCGCGGATGACAAATCTATTTACCCCTACGTGCCTGATATGGTGCGCTTCTATTTAGGCGAGGAGCCGTTGCTCTCAAACGTGCCGACGTACGTACTGCGCCGCAAAGAGGATCTCGACTACACGTTGGCTCATTTGTCGGAGTTGGTTGTTAAAGAAGTGCACGGTGCGGGCGGTTACGGCATGTTGATCGGGCCGGCGGCGACGCAAGAGGAATTGAGCGCGTTCCGCGATCGCATCCTGGCATCGCCAGAAAAATACATCGCACAGCCGACGCTCGCATTGTCGGCCTGTCCCACCTTTGTGGATGCCGGGATTGCGCCGCGGCATATCGATTTGCGTCCATTCGTATTGTCCGGTCGAGACGTCACGCTTGTGCCCGGCGGCTTAACGCGCGTCGCGCTGCGTGAAGGGTCGTTGGTGGTGAATTCGTCGCAAGGCGGCGGCACCAAGGACACTTGGGTGTTGGAGCGCTAACGCATGCTAAGTCGCACAGCCGATCACTTGTACTGGATGGCGCGCTACACGGAACGTGCCGAAAATTTAGCGCGCATGCTCGATGTCAACTATCGAATGGCGTTGTTGCCGCAGGCTTCGCAAGTAGTGGAGCAAAGCTGGACGGCAACGCTGGATATCATCGGCGTGCTGGACTTGTTCCGGCAGCGATACAAGGAATTGACGCCGGCCAACATGCTGGCGTTCATGGCATTCGATCGTCAGAACCCTTCGAGCATTTACGGATGTCTGCGTGCCGCTCGCGAGAACGCGCATGCCGTGCGCGGCACGCTCACTTCCGAGATGTGGGAGACGACGAATTCCACTTGGCTCGAAATGCGCGTCATAAGCGTACGCGCGCATTCGGACGCCGAGATCGGCAATTTTTTCGAATGGGTAAAGTATCGTTCGCATCTGGCGCGCGGCGTCACGCAGGGAACGATGCTGCGCGACGAAGCGTTTCACTTCACTTGGCTGGGTACTTATCTGGAACGCGCGGACAACACGGCGCGTATTTTGGACGTCAAGTATCACTCGCTGCTGCCCCATGGCGGCGAAGGCGACGATACGGCGGCCGACTACTATCAATGGAGTGCGCTATTGCATTCGGTAGCGGCATTCGAGATTTATCGCAAGGTATACCGCGACTTGATTACCCCGCGGCGCGTGGCGGAGTTGTTGGTGTTGCGCGATGATTTGCCGCGATCGCTGCATCGCTGCATGTCGCAGGTGTACCAACATCTATGCGCAGTACGCAACGAGCAATCGCTGGAAACGGAACGGCGTGCGGGCGAGCTGCATGCGGCGCTGAACTTCGGTCGGATCGACGATATTTTCGGAGCGGGTCTGCATCAGTATTTGTTGCAGTTTGTCGAGCGCACTAAGGACTTGGGCGAACGCGTGTCGCGCGACTTCTTGGTTTCTAGTACGGGTGAATGATATGCAAATGCACATTCTTCATGAGACAGTGTATCGCTATGCCGAACCGGTTAAACGCAGCGTCCAAAATCTGCGCTTGACGCCGCGCCGCGATTCGAGGCAGCGCGTTACGCACTGGCAGATGCACGCGCCCGGCCGTACCAATATGCAAGTCGACGCACACGGCAATGTAGTGCATTTACTGACACTCGATGAACCGCATCGGGAAATTCGAATCGCAGTGCGCGGTGTGGTCGACACTGAAAATCGCGACGGCGAACCTTTCTTCGACGAGGGGCGTCTCTCGCCGCTCGCCTACTTGGCTGAAACGCCGCTGACTGCAGCCGATGAGTCGCTGGAGCGATTCGCCGCAAAATACCTGCAAGGAACAACGCCGGCGGTCGAGGTGTTGATGGAACTAAGCGGCGCGGTATGCGACGCCGTTACCTATCGCAAGGGCGTTACCGAAGTGCACGAGACTGCCGCGCAGGCTTTCGCGCGGGGCGAAGGCGTTTGTCAGGATCATGCGCACGTATTCGTCGCGTGCTGCCGTGCGGCGCGCGTGCCCGCACGTTATGTGAGCGGTTACTTTTATGTCGGTGATTCGTCGCTGCACGATGCTTCGCCCGTAGCAAGTCATGCCTGGGTGGATGTATGGTTGGGCGATGCGCAAGGGTGGGTGAGTGTGGATGTCACTCACCGAGTGTTGGCAGGGAGCAGGCATTGCCGCTTGGCGGTTGGCCGCGATTACATGGAGGCCTGTCCGGTTCGCGGTGTACGCCGCGGCGGCGGCACGGAGACCATGGAAGTGTCGGTGAACGTGGCTGCGCAGGCGCAGCAGCAGCAACAGCAATAAGTCCAAAAGCGAGTTTGCCGCTCGAGTTTTGACCGCGCTACGCGCGACGACTACCATGCGGCTCCATTTCGGAAGCTGAGTTCAGTCATGACGTACTGTGTGGGTATTTCCGTCGACGCCGGACTGGTGTTTTTGGCCGATTCGCGGACCAATGCGGGCGTGGATCAAATCAGCACGTTTCGCAAAATGACCGTCTTCGAACGGCCGGGCGATCGCGTGATTGTGTTAATGACCGCCGGCAATCTCGCGATTTCGCAGGCGGCCGTGAGCGTACTGCGCGAGCGGATAGCGGATGCGGGCACGCCGAACATAATGAACGCGGCCAATATGTTCGAAGCCGCGATTTGCATAGGCGCAGCGCTGCGTGACGTGCATAAGCGCGATGCCGAGGCGCTAAAGGAGCACGGCATCGAGTTCAACGCGACGATGATCGTTGGAGGTCAAATCGGCAGCGAGTCGCCCCGTTTGTTCAATATCTATGCGGCCGGTAATTTCATCGAAGCGACGCCGGAAACTGCCTACATGCAAATCGGCGAGTCCAAGTACGGGAAGCCAATCATCGACCGCGTAATTACGCGCAGCACGAGTTTGGCAAAGGCGGCAAAGTGCGCGTTGATCTCTATGGATTCGACTATCCGCTCGAATTTATCAGTTGGATTACCGCTCGATTTGCTCTGTATCAAGCGTGATGCACTGCGAGTGGCGAGCCATATCTCCATCGACGCGGATCACCAATACTTCAGCATGATTCGTTCCGGGTGGAGCGAAAGCTTGCGGCATGCCTTTCATGCTTTGCCCGATCCCGAATGGTTGATGCGCGATTGATTAAGCTGAATATCCGCTGAACGGCGCGATCGGGTCTTACCCGAGAACAACAATCAAAAAAATAAAAGCCCCATCGAAGGGGCTTGCATTTGCGTCACAGTGGGCGCGATGTTTTTTATGCGACGTTCACGTTCTTAATTTGTGCTTCCTGCCGTACCCTAGCGATCATCTCCCCCGAACATTCGGTTGGTGGGAAGACTACTCGTGTCCTACACGTTCGCACAAGCATTGACAGAACCGTTCTGGTGGCGTTAAGGAGGCGGGCATATAATTGGCATTCGTCATTATGCTAACTGGGAGAGGATTATGAACAAAGGCGTTAAGCTGGTCTCGCTTCTTGCGTCGGTATCCGTGTTCGGCGCTGCATGTACGGTGAATCCATACACGCGCGAAGAACAAGTGGGCAATGCCGGTAAAGGCGCCGCCATCGGTGCGGCTGTCGGAGCCGCCGCGGGTTTGTTGACCAAGGGAGATAAGCTGGACAACGCCTTGATCGGCGCAGGCATTGGCGCGATCGCAGGCGGCGGTGTGGGTTATTACATGGACGTACAAGAAGCCAAATTGCGTCAGCGCCTCGAAGGTACCGGTGTGAGCGTTACGCGCAACGGCGACAACATTACGCTTAACATGCCGGGCAACATTACTTTTGCCACCAATAGCGCGGATCTCAATTCGCAATTTTTCAGTGTGCTCGACTCCGTGTCGCTTGTGCTTAAAGAGTATGACAAGACCGTCGTCGAAGTGGCGGGCCATACCGATAACACCGGCGGTAAGCAATTGAATCAGGGGTTGTCGGAGCGGCGCGCCTCGACGGTGGCC